>Ga0255762_10004406_pt1 | contig 10810 bp, 9 predicted proteins | sample 101ome_16_FD_179962 | JGI IMG/M metagenome (GOLD analysis project Ga0255762, IMG submission 179962) | Coastal salt marsh microbial communities from the Groves Creek Marsh, Skidaway Island, Georgia - 101401AT metaG (version 2) | ecosystem: Environmental > Aquatic > Marine > Intertidal zone > Salt... | reverse complement strand
AAAATTTTGAAAGGGAAGAATTAATGCAAAGTGAAATATTAAATGCAGTTAAGAAACATGCGGAAGGACATATATTTAAACATAAAGCTAACGTTAATATATTAATTAAAAAGAATGTTGGTGTTGCAGAACACCCTGATGTTATTGAAACTATAGAAAAAGAATTAGATATTATTGCTAAGTATAATGATCAACTAGAAATGTTAAAGAAGTATTTTAAAAATGGGTAAAGAATTAATTGTAAGATCACAAGTTGATTTAGATAGGTTGGCAAGATTATGGAACAGTACTAAAGATAAAAAATATTATAACGCCTGGTTTAAAGGTGTTAAAGAATTGTATGGAGGCGGCTAATACCGCCCCCATTGAATTTTTATTTCTTACCCTTAAAGATTTGTGTACCTTTAATTCCGTATATCGATGCTACGACAAGAATCCACAAATTTGTGAACCATGACGGTAACTCCTGGAATTGCTTAAAGAACTCTTTAATCTTCATAGCCGCACCAGGGTCATCACTAAACACTCCCCACGCAATCACCAAAATGGGCAACGTGAGAACGACCAAAACGAACTCGTCTTTCCAGTCCGATTGTCTAGCCTCTAAAAGTTTTCCACTATACTCCAACTCTCCCTTAGCCATCTTCTCAGCATGGGCCGCTTGTGCATCGGCCATTCTCATTTTAGTTTCTTGTTTCTTTTGGTATATATGCTTTGCCGCACCTAAACCTAATTTTAAAACATTTAATCCTAACATAATAATCTCCTATTAATTTGATGGTGGATTATCAATAACAGTTCCACCATCTGCTATCCATTTTTGATATTCAATATATAATTCATTATTTTCATCTACTGGAAATGCAGTTATAGTATTATTATTATAACGAATAATATGCTCTTGTTCTTGTCCGTCAGTACCTATAGTAGTAATTAATTTATACATTTTATAACTCCGAATTAAGTGCTAAAGTTGAACTAGTACTATTATTTCCAATTAATTGATAAACATCACCAGATGTTAATCCAGTTGAAGTACAATTTATTGCTGTTGAATATTTTGTATTTGTTGTTGTGTCTATTGTTACAGCACTAACAGATTGAACTGTACCAGTTTTCCATAAACCTAAATTTGATGAATCTACTGATGACGGAGCAATTCTCATAGCAACTTCAGGAAATATAGTTATACTTCCTACAGTTGTTGAAGTTGCATGTCCAATACCTAATCTTGCATATTGTACAGTACTATCCATTTTATAATAATATCTATAACATCTTCTTAAATTCGCATCATAAGGCAAAATTTCTATGTCAGTTTTAGAACTTCCTTTTTCATATTGAACACCTGTTAACCAAAATTCATTATTTACAGTACCAGCTAAATTAACTTGTCCTGTTGCTTTTTGACTACTACTTACAGTATTCCAACTAGTGTTTAATGCACCACTTTGATTTCCATAAGCTACATAAAAATCTATAGTTAAAGATTTATTAACATCATCTCTATATTTTCTAGCACTATCTCCTGGTATAGTTATTTCTTTTTGTTCCCAAGTATTAGCAGAATTAATAGTATAACTTTGAGATATACCACCTGCATAATCTGTGTTATTAAAAAACACAATATAAGTACCTGTAACATTTGATTTAACCCAAAATGAAAGTGTACTATCACTTGGTGTACTTGTACCATAAGATAAATCTTGAAGATCTCTACCTTCTAAAGCATAATGAAGAGTAGTATAACTATAACTAGCTAAACTTGCCTCTGCTGTTTCACAAGTAATTTTTAATGAAGATTTTAAACCTGAACCTAAAGGTATTATGTCAGTAGAACCTAAAGTTTGTTGAGTATAATCCTCTAACTTCTTTTGTTCCATTCCCCACGTACCACCTTGTAAAGTTTTAAGTTTCCATCTATCTAATGTATGAAATGTACTTGTACTATTTGAAATACTATTAGCTGATTGAGCACGTTGAGATACATCCATAGTACCATTTACTATTTTATTTCTAAAAGTTTCAAGGCTAGAACCTCCGCCTGATAAAACTGTTCCGCCTACATATAAAGCCATTATTCAATCTCCTTTAGGCAGAATTTAAACTTCTTACCATTTTTGTTGTTAATAATATAAAGATCATTAGCACCTTCTTGAATTGTCCAATTACCAGTAGTCCCATCAACTGAGTTACCTTCCTTGTGTCTTTCATTAGATAAGTGTAAGTCACCAGTATAAATGTTTTGCCATTGTAAACTTGAAGAACCTAAGTCTTGAGCATTATCAGTGAACGGCATTATTGAACCATTAGTTCTAACTACAGTAACACTACTATTACCTAAAGTAATTTCATTACTTACTGTTGCTGAACTTGGTTGAGCACTAAAACCAACAAATGTATTGTTAGCACCTGTAGTTATTTGTTGACCTGCGGCCTTACCTATTGCTGTGTTAGTATAACCAGTTGTTAAGTTTGACATTGCACTTTCACCAACAGCAGTATTATCTGAACCACTAGATTGAGTAAATAAAGAATTATAACCCACAGCAGTACTAGAACTACCTGTATTATTCAGCAATGAACTTCTACCTACAGCAACGTTTTGTTGACCAGTAACGTTTTGTCTCAATGAGAAGTTTCCAACAGCAGTATTACTTTGACCACTTGTAGTATCTCTACCAGAAGTATAACCAATAAATACGTTATGATAGTTAGTAGTTGATTGGCCTGCTTGAGTACCAATAGCTATATTAGAGCCATTAGTTGTAGCCGCTGATAAAGTATTATAACCTATTGCAATGTTATCAGTACCGCTAGTTATATTTGTTCCAGCATTTTCACCAATACCAATGTTATCTGTTCCAGTAGTAATAGCATCTGTAGCACCACTACCTAATCCTAAGTTGTGGTCTGTATCATATACAGCACTTGTTAAATCACCAATGTCACTAGCACCGCCACCAGAAGCAGAAGCAAAAGTAATGTCTGTTCCGTTAAATGTTAATACATCACCACTAGATGCACTTGAAGTTAATCCTGGTATTCTTAAAGAATCAACATTAGTATCTCCAAGTGTAATTTCATTTGTAGCATTTGTTGCTGAAGCCTCAGCATTGTAACCAATAACTGTACAATTAGAACCATCAACAAAACTATCAGCGGCATTCTTACCAATAAAAGTATTACTACTACCTGTAGTCATTGCTAAACCAGCTGATTCACCAACACTTACGTTCATTTGTCCAGTAGTTAATACTTTGTTTGCATTTGAACCTATACTTGTGTTGTTATGAGATGTACCAGTTGAGTTTGATTGATAACCTATAGATACGTTATTAATACCACTTTGAGAAGAACCAAAAGCATCTTTACCAATAGCAATGTTATTACCACCTGTTGTATTAGCAAAACCTGCCATGTCTCCTAAAAATACGTTTCTATTACCAGTAGTTATATTTGTACCTGATCTGTAACCTATAGCTATATTATCAACACCAGATGTAATAGCATCCATAGCCTCGTCACCTAAACCTAAGTTATGATCTGAATCATAAATAGCATCTGATAAACCATTTATATCTGAAACACCAGAAGCAGAAGCAAAAGTTATATCTGTACCATTCCAAGTTAATACATCTCCTGTAGTTGCTGAACCAGTTAATCCAGGTATTCTTAATGAAGTAACATTGGAATTACCTAAAGTAATTTCATTTGTTGCTGTAGCTGAACTTGGTTCTGCATCGTAACCTAAAGTAGTTATATTACTACCAGAAGTTAATGTTGAACCAGAACTCCAACCAATTAAAGTATTACTACTTCCTAAAACATTCTCACCTGCTCTTGAACCTATACAAGTATTATAACCACCTGTAACTAAATCCCAACCAGATCTCATACCTAGTAAACAGTTTTCAGAACCAGTTGTAGTAAGTCTACCACTTTCATAACCTATGTATGTATTCCAAGAACCTGTTGTGTTTTTAACACCAGCTTGATACCCAATACCTATAGTACCGTTTGCTTGGTTATCACTTAATGCACTTCTACCAATAGCAACAGCTTTTTCACCAGCACTTGCATTGTACATAGCGTAACCACCAACAGCAACGTTATCTTTAGTAGTTGTAATTGATTGACCAGCATAATATCCAATAAATGTATTAGTATTACCAGTAGTAACACTATCACCAGTACCGTAACCAACAGCAACATTATTTCCAGCTGTGTTATTAATTAATGAGTTAGTACCAATTGCTACACAGTTTGCCGCTGTATGATTTTGTAAAGCAGAGTAACCAATTGCAATATTATTACTACCTGTAGAGTTTGCTTGTAAAGCTTGTGCACCTAAAACAATATTAGAACCACCACTAGTTATAGCTACTCCTGAATTATCTCCAACAATAGTATTTCTATCACCTGTAGTTATAGCTGTTCCTGCATTATGACCAATACCAATATTATCAATACCACTTCCAGCAGTTATGTTATCCATTGCATTATCACCAATACCAATGTTATGATCTGCATCATAAATAGCATCTGATAAGCCATCGATATCTGTAACACCACCACTTCCAGGTGCCGCAATAACAAATGAATCTGTTGATGCTTGATAAGTTAATAGATCACCATCACTAGCACTACTAGTCATTCCTGGTATTCTAAATTTGAAAGGATAACTTGCACCTAATACAATTTCATAACTTGTTGTAGCAGTAGATGGTTGTGCACCGTAACCTAAACAAATATTCATAGTACCTGTAGATATATTCTCTCCAGTTTTAGCACCGATAAGAGTATTATAAGAACCTGTACTCATACTATACCCAGCATTATATCCAAACAATGCATTTCTATAACCAGCTGTATTACCTGTACCTACCACTGAAGTTCCCGCTCTGTAACCAACAGCAGTATTTTCACTACCACCTATATTAGTTGTTAAGGCATCTGTACCAAAAGCAGTATTACTAAAACCAGTTGTTGTATCATCTAAAGCCTGAGAACCAAAAGCTGTATTACCATCCCCAGTTGTTAAAGCCTCTAAAGTATTATAACCATAACCAGTTGATGCTGTTGCTGTAGTTATATTATTTAAAGTATTTGTACCTGCGGCCATTGTATTTGTATTCTCAATTACATTGGCTGTGTCAGGTATCTTAATTTCTATATATCGTGACATTTAAAATTCCTTATATTGTGTGTGGCCCAAATAAATGAGCCACACAAAATTATTATTACTTATTAGTTAAAACCCAACCATAAGAACTAATGAACATAAGTTCAAAACCAGCTCTTGAAGTTGCAACTGTTAAGTCAGATGCGTCACCTTGTATGTTATTACCATTTCTAGCAATAGTTATATTGTTAGACGCCGCGTTACCACCAACATCAACAATCTTAACTAATTCACCACTACTTGGAGAACCAGGTAGAGTTACTGTTACAGCCGCAGACGTAGTATCTATAAAGAAACCTTGCCAGTATTCAGCTGAAGAAACAGAGAATGAACTAGTTTTAACTGTAGTATCCCATTTACCAAAAGATACATTAGCATTGTTTACCCATGCAGAACCATTGTAAACTAAAGCATCTTTATTAGATGCAGAAGTAATAGTTACATCAGATAAGTCACCAATGTTTTCATTTGTAATGTCAGATATGAATGCACTGTCATTAGTAAAATCAGATACATTAGTTGGTGTACCAGATAAATCTGTGTACGCTAATTGAGCATTTACAAAGTTAGAACCATCATGTCTAATAACTTGACCAGATGATGCTGTAGTAATTGTAACATCACTTAGTTCATCAATTGATTCACTGTTAATGTTTTGTAAAGCAGTGTCAGCTTTAGCACCTTGAGCCGCAGTAGCATAATCACTAGCCGCAGTAGTAGCCGCAGAACCTAGACCTAAAGTAGTTCTAGCTGTAGCCGCATCAGCATCGTCAATTAAAGTTCCACCAAAAGTAGAAACTGAAGAAGCATCTAATTTAGCCGCTAAATCAGTTGTTAAGTTTGTTACTTGTGATTGAGCAATTGTTAAAGCCGCCTCATGTTGAGTAACAGATGCCTCAGGTACAGTAGTTGATAAAACAACATTTGCAGTACCGTCAAAAGAAACAGCAGAAGCAGTTACATCACCACTTAAACTAAAGTCTCTAGCAGTTGCTAATCTTGTAGCTGAATCTGAAGTAGATACAGAATCATTAATCTGTACATATGAACTACCAGACCATCTGTAAATATCACCAGTTGATTGATCTACATAAAGTTTGCCAGTTTCACCAGTTGTTGGGAATGATGACACATTAGCATATTCAGCAACATCATCTACATAAGATGGAAGTTGAGATGCAGGAACTTTAGCATTACTATCTAGTGATGCATAACCATTAGCTTGACCTTTTTCAGAAGTAGCTTGTAAACCAGAAGCACTAGTAGAAACAGCACTTGCGATTTCTGTATCTACATAATCTTTAGTTGTTACATCAGTTGCATTCGTTGGTGTAAACGATGCGTCTAATGCAATCGAGTCAGCAAGAATACCACCAACTATTTCAAGTTCTACACTTGGAGTTATAGTACCTATACCTACTCTGTTATTAGCACTATCAACATGTAACGTAGTTGAGTCTACTGTTAGATTGTTGATTTGACTATTTGTTTTTATATCTATATAATTAGCCATTATTTGTTTTCCTTATTATTATTTAGTTGTTAAGAACCAGCCGTAAGAATTTACGTACATTAATTCAAATGCCGCATTATTTAAAGCCACGTTCAAATTACCAGAACCACCCTGAATACTATTTCCACTAGGGTTTATTGTTAAACTATTTGATGATAAATTACCACCAACATCCAAAAATCTTACCTTTTGCATATGATTTGGTGTAGTAGGTAAAGTTACAGTTATACTCGTAGTCGCTGTATCTATTAAATATCCTGTCCATTGATCTCCAGAAGAGACAGTGAAATTCGATGTTTTAACTGATGAGTCATAAGTACCATGAGATACTTGTGAATCTACATAAGCTTTAACTGATTGTTGTGTTGGAAAATGACTGGCAGAATTAGAAGCCATATCATCTTCATCTAATTTAAACTGAGAATTTATTCTACTATCAACTCTACTATCAGTATAAAATAATTTAGAACCCTCAGATATATGATTTGTACTATTAGGTATACTAAAAGCACCAGTAGATTGATTATATCCCGCAGTACCAATAGTTGCACTTACAGCAGATCTAACTCTTGTATCAGTATAATATAAATTAGAACCTTCAGCTAAATCACTTGTTGTGTTATTTGATAATGTTTCTTCATCACCAGCATTAACCCAACCACTTCCATTGTATCTTAATACTTGACCATTAGAAGGTGAAGTGACTGTTACGTTTCCAATATCACTTAGATCATTATTTGTTAAATCATAACCACCAACACTATTAGCACTAATTGTTAATTGGTTGTTAGCATCATCATAATTAAATGTAACATTAGAACCAGCTACTAATAAGTTAGATATTCTATCATCTACTCTTTCATCAGTATAATATAAATTGTTTGAACCTTCAGGTAAACTATCTGTATCAGCATTAGTTTGATCTGTTTGGTTTTCCCATACAGAACCATTCCATTTTAATACTTGACCTATTTGTGCATTACTAACATTAACATCATTTAAATAACTAATACTCTTAGCCGCAATTCTTGTATCAACTTTAGTATCAGTATAATAAAAGTTAACACTACCTTCAGATAAGTCATCAGTAGTTTTAGTTGATAATCTAGTATCAAAAGCACTATCAACTCTAGCATTTGTAAAGTATAAATTACTTCCTTCTGCTAAATCAGATGTAGTTTTAACAGATAACCTTTGATCAAAAGCCGCATAAGCTCTTGTGTCAGTGTAATATAAATTACCACCTTCAGCTATATCGTCAGTTGTTTTACTTGCTATGTTAGCATTAACTCTAGCCTCAGTGTAATATAAAGCACTTCCTTCAGCTATATCATCAGTTGTCTTAGTTGCAAGTCTTGTATCAAATGTAGTATTAAAATCAGCAATAGCTAATTTAGTTGCAATACTAGCTGTTAAAGTACTAGCAAGATTAGCATCATCATTTAATGCTGTTGATATTTCTCCAAGTGTATCAAGTTGAGCTGGTGAACCATTAACTAAGTTTGCTACAGCTTGATCAGTATATGCATTAGCTTGTTGTACAGCATTACCTTGTACAGCACCTTGCGATATTGTTAAAAAATCTGAGTATCTAATTTTGTATTCTACAAATGTATTATCACTAGACCACAATACCCAGTCATTAGTTGTTATTGCAGTACTTGTAACGTATTCACTAAAATCCCATTTATCACCCTTTGGGCCTGTTGGGCCTTGAGGGCCTTGTGGGCCTACTGGGCCTGTTATAGATACACCTTGATCTCCTCTAGGGCCTTGTACACCCTGTGGGCCAGTTGCTCCTGTTAAACCTGTAGGGCCTGTTGGGCCTGTTGGGCCTTGAGGGCCTGTTGGGCCTACTGGGCCTTGTGGGCCTATCAAACCTACATTACCGTACTCATCTGTAAATGTTCCATAAGTTATTGACATTTTTAATTCCTTTATAAGTTAGGTTGATATCTTATTATAAATAAGAACCTTATTGATTTAATTTCTTCACCGTTTTGCCATTGCACCTTTACAGCAACTATATATGGAGTTGTTGAATCTGGGCTTGACGTATGTACATGACCACCTTGATTAAAATCAGATAATAAAGTACTTGGTATTAGAAAACTAAATCCACCAACAGCCTTATCTCTTATCACTTGTGTATCAGTGTATGTTGTAACATTTGAGTTACTATCTTTTTGTAAATTTTCTATAACGGCAACACTTCTTTTATAACTTACAGTTCCCGTAAATAATTCTGCGTTTATTGTAAATGTAGTTGTTGTAAAATCTGTATTATCACCACTCGAAATTGTTTTCTTAAATTGATTGGTTTCTAATATCTCTTCAGCAACAACATCATCTGCACCACCTAAGTAGTGTGCAATGTTAGATATTCTCATAATTATCTCCTATTGGTTAGTTTATGAGTTTATATAAAACTATAGTCTTATATAAATTTTGTTATGGGGCATTACTCTTATATGGATGTGAATTAGGTAAACGACCAGTTAATCCCCATTTATGAGCAAGATAACCCTCAGCTTTTTCAAAATGTGTCATGTCAGTACCACTAGTTCCAGGCATACCATTAATAAAAAATATTTCAGCTACTCGACCATCTAATTCTTGCGATGCTCTATTTCTCATTAGCCTTAATTGTTGGTTTTGTGATAAGTTATTATCATAATCATTTACTGGTGTAAATGCGTTAGACCCATCTACTCTTAAACCTATTTGATTACCTGTTTTATTAAAATAAACACCAACAATCTGATAAGTATATCTACTTAATGATATTAAATTCCATTGTTGAAGATTACCAATTGTTGAACTAATCCTATTACTACTTAAACCATCTAAGTCTAATTCTCCAGGCCAAGTATCATTATTTGCACCTGAACTCATAGAATAATCTCTTTTTTGATTTGCATTAGTTTCTATAGACCACAATGAATCTGAAGTTGAGTTTACGTTGTCCCATTTAAAAATACCAATAGCAAAATGATTTCCACCAGTTATTGTATTATAATAAGTTGAACTTTGTATATACTCATTAGACCCATTAAAATCTAAAACATTTTTATTATTTAAATCGTTAATTAAATTAGGTGTACCGCCTATATTAAAACTATGTACACCTGCTTTATCTGTTACACCAATAACTGTAGCACCTGAAGTAGAAATACTAGAACTATCATTAGCATCAATCCATAATGCTACATTAAGATCAGACGGAACCCATGCAGGAGTTGTCCCTCCACTTGTTATTGCTCTTCTTGTCATTGAATGACCAATAGAACTAAACGATGAACCCATGATATTTCCCCTATGAATAACTAACAGATTGACCCATAACAACGTATGTTGAACCTGTATAATAAATTGTAAATGAAATTATATCTACACCATTAGCAGTACCATTTGGTGTTGAACCGCCTTGCCAATTAATTGTTTGTGATGTACCATTAACATTTAATGCATTTACCATATAAGGTGTTGAACCTTGATTCCATATAATTGTAATGTTACTACCTTGATTATTTGATAAGCTTAAATTAGTTACATTTAAAGTCTTATTATTTGAAGCACTTGAAATATATAAACTATGACTTGTTTGTGCATTTAAAGTTATAGTAGATATTATTCCTGTATGTGTATCAAAAGTTTCTATAATACCATTATCAGATAATTTTAAACCACCTGTAATATTATGACTATTAGTATTTAAGTTACCACCTAAATCAGGTGATGTATCATGTGATATATGTAAAGCTTGTATATTATGTGAACCTGCTTGTTGTGAATAAACTAAATAACCATTATCTATACTAGATGTATTTACATCACTTAAATCATTAAGAGCTGTTACTAATGTTGGTTTATTACTTAAACTATTATAGTCACCGTCAAATAAAGTTGGTTTATTAGTTAAATTATTATAATCACCATCAAATAAAGTTGGTTTATTAGTTAAATTATTATAATCACCGTCAAATGCATCTGTAATACCATAACCTGATATTGTAGTTGGTACACCAGTTAACGAACTAAATTGTCCATCAAAAGTAGAAGGTAAAAGTGTCCATACATAATCTGTACCATTCCAAGATAATACTTGGTTA
>Ga0255762_10004404_pt1 | contig 10814 bp, 9 predicted proteins | sample 101ome_16_FD_179962 | JGI IMG/M metagenome (GOLD analysis project Ga0255762, IMG submission 179962) | Coastal salt marsh microbial communities from the Groves Creek Marsh, Skidaway Island, Georgia - 101401AT metaG (version 2) | ecosystem: Environmental > Aquatic > Marine > Intertidal zone > Salt... | reverse complement strand
TGGATGCCGCTCAGCATGTTACGTGTGCTCCTATACGGATGCTTTTTCCACAGCGGTATTTTCAAACTGGCCCGCCAACCTTATGTGTTGGATTGTTTTGCCTTTATGGTGTGTTCTAGCAAAGCCTGTCGCAATTTATCGGAACCGCCAACTCTAACATTAATAATTCCATTGTAATACTCGTCGCTCTCTAATACACGGCGGTCAAATTGCTCTCTTGCCTCAATGTAGGACATTTCGCCCCGGCCTTTACATAGGTATAGTATTTCTCTTGTGAAGTTTTCTGGGCCTAGTGCCTGTACATCTGCATTCAATCTGTCTGACGATCCCCAGTAGTCACGCCAGTCTGATTCTTTGTAGCCTCTGCGTTTATTCTTTTTGCCTTTAAGAGGTGGCTTAGTAGTTTTAAACTTTGCTAATTTTTTGCCTATGTACTTTTGCCCAGTGGTAAGATTGGTTATGAGATAAACAAAGCCTTCGTATTCGTCTGGTATAACATCAATTGGTTTGCCTTCATAAGTCCACTGCATGAACTTACTTACCGTGCCTAGTTTTCGTTGCCTTCTTTTTTGGAATTGTGCTTTATATGAATCTCGTCCATACGCATTTTAGCAAGGGTGCGTATTTCACGCAACCATTTTCTTGCTTCTCTATGCGTACGAACACTATTTCTAGATTCAAACTTTTCGTTTGCCTTAAAATATGATAGGTATGCCTTTGTTAATTTGTCATGAATATCATCTTCAATCATTCTACTATTTCAATGTCATTTTCATATGACGTGAATCCGTTTTCCTTAATAACTTTCATAACATGATTTACACGACCGACTAATTCGTCTTTGTGTGAAATTAGGTATACGTTCTTTTCACGTTCTCTACCCATCTTCTTAATTACTGCAAGAGCATTTTCAACACCAGCAGTATCCATGCCTGAATCAATTAACTCGTCAATAAACAACAAGTTTACATTTTGATATAACGATTCCCAAACATCGCGGAATGCAAAACTCAACCCTAAGATAAGTCTGTTGCGTTCTCCACGTGACAAGTTATCAAAATCTAAGTCTTGTCCTAGTTGTGTGATTTGTACGTTTAGATCGTTTTGAAATTCTACTTGATGTGGCAATCCTAATTTATCAAGATAATACGTTAGCCTATTATTCAAGTATGCTAAGTTCTGATCAATAATCTTTTTACGAATAAATGAATCTTTGTTAGTTAAAAGTTTTAACAAAAATTCTTGGTGTTCTTTATAAGTGGTAAGATCATTAACGCTACTCCAATCAATTTCTTGGATAGCAGTTGTAGACAGTTCGTTAATTTGTGCTTGATATGGATCTTCTTCCGACTCTTTACTTATTAGCGTTTGCTTTAAGTTATCTACGTTGTTTCTATGCTCGTATGCTTCTTTCGCAGTTTCATAAAACGTATTAGGGCGACCGTTAATATCACCAATGCTTTCTAGTCCTTTTAATACTTCTTCTAGTTTTCCACCAACTTCTGTTTGATACGCTAATGCATCGTTTAGTTCTTTTGCTTTTCTTGACTCAATTTCTGTTTTTTTGTCAGCATGTAATGCTTGTCCGCAAGTATAACATACTGCATCGTCAAGATTTGCGATGTCTTTTTCTGCCTTTTCAACAGATTTAGTGGCACGTAGTAATGCACTCTCAAGTGTGCTTTTTTCTTTATTAAGAGCCGTAATTGCTGTGTTTAATTCAGTCCAGTTTGCTAATTTTTCGTGTGCTTCTAGTTCTTCGTCAATGTCTAAATGTTCTAATTCGTCAATTGATTTTTGTAGTTTTTCGATGTCAGCACGTTTTTTAGCAGTCCATGCTCTTTGATTGTTTTTTAAACTTTCAATAGTAGTTTCAATTTTACTATTAGCAGTTTGTATTGCTTCAATCTTTAGTGTTTCTTGTGTAATTGCTTCTTTAGTAGTGCGAACTTTTTCTTTAAGACTTTCTGCCTTTTCAGATAGAATAGTAATACCTAATAACTGTTCAATAATAGCACGTTGGTCATTAGTACGCATACTCAAGAAAGGTTCTGTGTATGTGTTTAAGGCAACAATGTGCTTAAACATGTCATGACTCATACCAAGTAAGTCATTGATAAATTCTTGTGTTTTTCGACTGTCGCCTTGCGACTCGTCTGTTAATTCTTGTTCTTGATTGTTGATATAAAATTTTAAAAATGTAGGACTTCGTCCTCTCTCAACTTTATATTCTGTTCCATCTTTTTCAAAATCAAGCGAGACAACCATACCTTTTGAATTCGTTTTGTTGATAAGGTTGTTTCGCTTGATATTAGTTAGTGCTTGGCCATACAGGGCATAGCTCAACGCATTAATAATGGTTGTTTTACCTGTACCGTTACGACTGCCAGAATCGTCACCTCCTTGATCTAAGTTTTCACCAAGTACTAACGTTAGTTGTTCTTTGTTAAAGTCTACAGCCTGGGTTTGGTTGCCCACACTCATAAAATTCTTTACAGTTAAATCCTTGATTCTAATCATTTATAGCTCGTTGTATATGTCTAGTAGCATTTTTTTGTTAAAGTTATCGCTATCAATAGCAGTAATTTCGTTTGAAACAATTTGATCTACACTTTCAAAATGTTCAATGTCAAGTTCTGTTGAAATTTCTTCGATTTGTTTTTGTGGAATAAGTGTAATTTCTCGACAACCGTGTTTATTAATATATGTTTCTTTGATAAACTGTGCTTCTTCATATGAGATAGGCAAATCTAATGTAACACGCAGATACATTTTAGGTTTAATAATGTCTGCATCTGGATCTAGCAGTTTGCTTAGTTTAGTTGTGCGATACTTAGGACAATTCCACCAGTTAATATATTCTGGCTCTTTACCGTTTTCTTTGTCAAGGATCATCATACCGCGTTCGTCATCCCACGCATCTGCATAGTTGTGTGGAAACGCATTTCCAATGTAATGAATCTTGCCTTGTACCTGACGTTTGTGGAAATGTCCTGAGAACACATAGTCTTGATTTACAAAGTGTTGTGGACGCAAGTCGCCGTGGTCTGGCATTTGCACCATTGCGTTCATGTAGAAACTAGGAAGTTCAAAGTGTCCAAACATGTATTTGGCTTTAATGTTTTCTATTTGTTTCCACTCGTCGCCAACAAGCCACGGAACAAGTGCTACATCATCTTCTTCGTAGATTTCGTCAACAAAAGTAACACCGTCAATATGCTTACCAAAAATAGTAGAGCTTACATCACGCTTGTCTTTGTAGTACAAGTCGTGATTGCCTACAAACATATAGAACTTGTCAAATGCTTTACCTAGTTTTTCTAAACTACGAATAGTAGCATCCATGGTTGTTAGGTTAAGACTGTTACGATTATGATGCCAATCGCCGCAAAAAATGGCTGTTTCACAGCCACGTTCTTGGGCTTGTTCAATAAACCAGTCTACGAATTCTTCACAGTCGTCGTTGTGTATTTTGCTATTGCCTTTTAAACCAAAATGAATATCGGTAAAGACCGCCGCTTTCTTAAACAAATTGTATCTCCACTATTAGATGTTATTCATTATACATATGAATACTATAGATGTCAACCTTTTTCTTTCCAAACACTCATCTTAGCTTCTTCGTTGCGTTTTACACTGGCTTCCCACTCGCCTTGTGCTTGTCTTGTATAACTAGGATTCATGTCGTTCATTTCAAGGATATCGTCTCTAATGTTTTGATTGCGTTTTTCAATATTAATGACTCTTACAAAACTATTTGTAACCGCCGCTGTGTAATATGCAAATGGGTTTTGACTTTTAGACTCGTCAAATTGTAAACCAATTTGTGCAAGTTGTAAAATAGCCTGTCCACGCATTTCGTCGTTGTAGGTGTAACCACGAACGTTGCCTCGGGTAGCATAACGATCACAAAGTTTCATCCACATACGAGCAAGTTCGTTTGTAGCCTTTCCGTGTTTTTTATTAAAACTTCCGTTCTCCATGCCACCTTCCCAGTGACTTTTACCTACGCAGATAAGTTCGCCTTCGTCGTTGAATTTAAAATGTTGAAATGGAGGAAAATTTAGTTTTACTTTAGTGTCTGCTACTGTCTTTGGTGTTTTCTTTCTGCCTGGTTCGTCTGGAATGTGATCAAATGTCATTACACGAAAGATTAGTTCTTCTTTTGTAATCTTTGTATAAGGAATGGCACAATCTGCTTGTTTTACTTTTTCGCCTGCTTCTTTACGTGCTTCGTAGTCTGCGGTACTAAGACGCTTTGCTTTGTTTCTTTTTGCTTCTGCAATAGTACGAATGTTAATTTTTTCAACATCGTCTAAGATAATGTCGTATTGATTATACTCAGGATCAACATAACTACAAAATGTGTTTTTTGATTTGTGTATCTGCTTTAGTATATCTCTGTTGTTTAAGTAGTTTACTCTTTTCAAATTATATTCTCCGGTTAACATAGTTCTATTATAAACTATGTAGATAACTTTGTCAACTAAATAATGTATAAGGAGAGACTATGAGTATAGGTGCATTTTTCAAAAACGTAGCAAGTGATGTAGAAAACATTGCCAGCAATGTCCAACGAGATGTTACTAGTGCATTCGGCGGAATTAACGATGCATTCGATGCAGTTAGTGATTTTGCAGGCGGTAGTGGCATTGGCGACTTCATTGGCGGTGCTCAAGGTTTCCTATCTAAAATACGTTCAAAAAATATTTCAAGGGGTGCAAATCCCTTTTCAGCAATTGACACATCTTCGGCACAGTTTGCTAAATCTAGCGGCTTTGACTGGCGTGTAAAACTTAGTTTACCAAACGATATGCTGTATGAATCAAGTCCTTTACTGGCTCCCTTAGTTACTACAGGCGGTTTTACTTTTCCTTATACACCATCTGTTGTCTTTCAACATAGTGCTGATTACAATGCGATGCAACCTGTACATACTAATTATCCTTTTTTCAGCTACGAAGGAAGCAAAGTTGACAGTATTATGCTTACCGGCAATTTCCATGTGCAGAACGCACTCGAAGCAAGATATTGGGTAGCATGTTTACACTACTTAAGAAGTGTAACAAAAATGTATTACGGACAAGGCAGTGAAAACCAAGGTAATCCGCCACCGGTTGTTAGATTAAATGGATATGGTGACTATGTGTTTAAGTCTGTTCCGGTAATTATACAAACATTCTCGCTTGATATGGGTGCTGAAGTTGACTACATTGCAACAGGATTAGGATCACCTAATATTAACGGTGGAGTTGAAACAGGCGGCGGAGTAGCATATGCCCCAGTAGAAAGTCAGTTTGCAGTTACTTGTGTTCCAATTTATAGTAGATCACAACAAGAAGCATTTAACATGAATGATTTTGTTAATGGTGATTTAATTCTTAACGGAAGAGGTTATATTTAATGGCGTACGGAGCAAGTAGTCCATACTATAAAACAAAAAATCGTGGATTTTATCTCGATCGTCTTGATATTCGACCTGTACCTGCAGAAGCAGATGATATCTTGTACGAAATAGAACCTCAATATGAAAACAGACCCGACCTTTTAGCATACGACTTATACCAAGATTCAAAATTATGGTGGGTATTCATTCAACGCAACATGAATGTATTAGGCGATCCTATATATGATTTTGTTGCGGGCACAAAGATTTATTTGCCACAAGGAAAAAGAATCAAGCAAGCATTACAAGGAGGCTAGTATGAGAAATTTATCTCCTCAGCAACTAGCTAACCAACTAGAAGAAAACGTTTCAGAAGCAGTTAGGACAGCAGATGGACTAATCAGACAAGGCTCAGCATCGCTTGATGGTGCTTTATCTGACATGTCGGGATCGTTATCCCAAGCGGCTTCGGATTTGCGTGATGAACTTCCGCAGTTTGCAGAACAAGCCCAAGCACAATTTTTTAAGTGCAAGAAGCACTGCAAGGAACTTCTTTAGCCTCTAATAATATTGATATTTTAAATGATATTAAAGAACAAGTAGGAGATGCAGTCGCCGCTGTAGGTTCTGCACTAACTGGAGATATCACTAAAGGAATACAAGGAGTCTTTGATGAACTTGCTGGAAATCTAAATTTAGGACAAATGTTCCCAGGATTTGATTTAGGTTCCGCTCGAAGAGAAGACTTAGGAGCAATAGCTTCTGAAATGACAAAGCAAAAAAATCCTTTAAATGGATATACTCATTTTAATTACATTTTTACAATGGGTTGTTTGTCTAATGACGAGTTAAACAGGCCTGACGCAACATACAGAAGTGTTGGAGCACGTAACGTTATTTTAAGAACTACGGGCGGAGCAGGAAAATCAAAAACTACTACAGGTTTTGAAACTGGTGGAGCAAAAACTGAATTCTTTATGGATGATTTACAGATACACTCTTTAATTGGTGCAAATCCTCGTACAAGATCTACAAATGCTACACATATAGAATTTACAGTTATGGAACCCTATAGTATGGGTACTTTTTTACAAGCATTACAAATAGCATCTTATGAAGCAGGACATAGGAATTATATAGAAGCACCATTTTATATTATGATAGAATTTACAGGATGGGACCACACTGGTAAATCGGTCCGTTTGCCTGAAATGACTAGAATTATACCTTTTACTTGGAGCTTTGGTGAATTTAATGTTCAAGCAGGAGGAAGCACGTATAAAGTAATAGGTACTCCGTATCACAATAATGCCTTTAGAGATAGTGTTCAAGCACTACCTACAGACGTTACAATTACTGGACAAACATTTAATGAAATAGTACAAACTGGTGTTCAAAGTTTAGCATCAGTTTTGAATACACACCTATTAAAAGGTGTTACTGGTCGTGATAGTCCTCAAGTAGACGATTATATTTTTATCACTCCTAAAGATCCGTCAAGTGCTCGTATGCAGTTTACTAGCTCAGATACTAGCAACGGAGCAACATTTACAGTTGCATCATCGGCTGGCTACGACGAAGTAGGCACTGGTGCTCAGCCTTCATTTGTAAGGAGACAAGTTGATACCGAAGCGGCAAAAGAATCATTACTTACTGGACAATTTGTTGAAAGTGAAACTGCATTTTATCAGTATCTACAAAATCAACGAGGATTTACATTCCTAAGAAGCAACATTTCTGAAGATATTAAAAGATTTAACGAAAATGATTTAAATGTAAATGATATTGGAAATTCACCATTGGCTATTACAGATGCCCTTGCTGGAGGCAATCTTCCTTGGGGGCAAAATCTTCTAAATTATGATTCAGAAACAGGACTGTATAGCAGAGATGGATTAACACTTGACCCCACAAAACGCACCATAACATTCCGTGCTGGCACACCAATACAACGAATTTTAGAAGAATTAGTATTGCTTACAGAATACGGTGAAAATTCTAACACAAATAAAAATAAACCAGATGAAAATGGCATGATTCAGTGGTTTAGAATAGATGCAATGGTTTATAATATTTCAAACGAACGTCATGAGATGCAGTTCGGCCGTCCGCCACGGGTTTATGTTTATAGAGTTCTTCCTTATATGGTTCACGAAAGTGTTTTTAGTTCTCCGTCAAGGGGTCATAGAAGCTATAATAAGTTACGTGAACAAGCGGCTAGAAAATACAATTACATTTACACAGGCGAAAACATAGACGTATTAGATTTTCAGATTAATTTTAATAATCAATTTTTTAACAATTTAGAACCTGACTTTGGAACCAATTCAAGAACACAACAAAGTGAAGGAACAACTAATGAAGCCGGAGCATCAGACAACATTACGCAAAGTGTATCCAATCCAGATAACACTTTTGGATCAATGACTCAAACAAGGCCAGATGGTTCTAGATCTCTTCCAAATCTTGTTGGCGGTGCAATGACTGAAAATGATAAATTAATTCTAGCTAGAACCTTCCAGGATAACTTAATTAATTCTGATGTTGACTTGGTTGATATGGATATTAAAATTTTAGGAGATCCTTATTACTTAATGGATAGCGGAATGGGAAACTATCATGCAAGAAGTACGCCTTATATGAACATGACTGAAGATCTTACAATGGACTATGAAAGCGGCCAAGTTGATATATTGTTTAACTTTAGGACTCCTATTGACTATGATCCTGGTGATGGTTTAATGACTTTTGCGAGCGACTTTTCTGACGTTAAAGATTTTAGTGGGTTGTACCAGGTTAATGAAGTAACAAGTAATTTTAGTAGAGGTGCGTTTACCCAAGATCTAAAATTACTTAGAAGACCTAGACAAACTTTAACTCCTTCTACTAATATTAGTATGTTTGCAGACAATGATGCAATCGAAGCTGAATTCTTAGAACTTCAAGATGCTTATAATACAGGCGTACAAGAAGGTACAATAACAGAAGATATGAACTATTGGATAGTGGAAAGATTGAATAACCAAGCGGCTCGATTCGGCGGAACTAATGCAGTACGAAATTGGCTTCAAAGTAACGGCTATAATGAAATGTATACAATTTGGGAAGAAGAATCTAATAGAATAACAAATAATACTAGGGCAACAGATCTAGCAGTACAAACATCTGGCACCTATGATGAAGCAGGAATAACTGGTGCAACTGGCGGCCCTGAACCAAACGGCCCTGGTAACAATAACGGATCCGGCACTGATCCGCAGGGCGAATTAGGAGGAACACCGGTTGATCCTCCGGGAACTACTACTCCTATTATAGCAGACCCTAATAGAATAGACCCTAATATTGCTGGAGGAGTTTCTTAATGGCAATTGATAAACGAACACCGCAAAACCAAGTTGATACAGCATTATCAAGAACAAGTGCAGGACCTTTTTTAGCAAAAGTAATAAGTCATATTGATCCAAAATATTCTGGTGATTTAAAAGTACAATTAATGCCAAGAACACGTACATCTCCGAATCAAGGAGAAGAAGGTCAAACAATTACTGCAAGATATCTAAGTCCTTTTTATGGTGTTACGAGTGTTGAGAGTAATAATGCAAACCCTAGCTTTAGATACACACAACAAAGTTACGGCATGTGGGCAGTTCCACCTGATCCTGGAACTACAGTAATGGTTATCTTTGTTGAAGGCCAATCTAATATGTGTTATTGGATTGGATGTGTACAAGATGAATACATGAATTTTATGGTTCCTGGCAATGCGGCTACATCGACCCTTGAAGAAAATACGCCTATACAATATCAAGGTAAAAAACTTCCAGTTGGTGAATATAATAAGACAATCGAATTTACAGGATCTGCTCAACCCACAAATTTTCCAAAGCCTATAGATCTTGATAGAGTAAATCAGTTACAAGAGCAAGGACTAGTAGAAGATGAAATTAGAGGCATTACAACTTCAAGTGCAAGACGTGAAGTTCCAAGTGCAGTATTTGGTATTTCAACTCCGGGCCCGTTAGATAAACGCCCTGGTGCTCCGCGAGGATCTTACGGTCCTTCTACAGATGCTATTGAACAGTTTAGAAGCAGGCTAGGCGGATCTAGTTTTGTTATGGATGATGGCGACTCAAGGTTGCTTAGAAAAGGTAAAGCAAGCAATAGTCCTCAAGAGTACGTAAACATAGAAGCTGGAGAAGAAGGAGGCGATCCAACACTTCCTGCAAACGAGCTAACACGCATTAGAACAAGAACAGGGCATCAAATTTTGATGCACAATACAGAAGATTTAATTTATATTGCTAATGGCAGAGGAACTGCTTGGATAGAGTTGTCAAGCAATGGTAAAATTGATATTTTTGCACAAGATAGCGTAAGCATTCACAGCGATCAAGATTTTAACTTTCATGCAAACAGAGATATTAATTTAAATGCTGGACAAAACATTAATATGGTTTCGCAAGAGTTGCGTAGTTCATCTGCAGATAAACACAGTTTTACAGCAGGGACAACTTTTGCTGTAAACACTGGCGATAATTTTGATATTACAGCAGGTGCAGACTTTTCTTTGTATGCAGGTGCAAACGGTAGTTTAACTATTAGCGAAAAAGGCACACTTGTAAGTGGTAATGACATGAGCATTGGTAGTGTTAGCAATCTTGGACTAGAAGGTCATAACAGCGTAAAAACTACAAGTGACGGCAATATTGAGTCCTGGAGTTTAGGCACAACTAAAATTAAGGCAGACGCTGAACTACATGTTAAAAGCGGATTAGCAACTAAGATACAATCTGGAAATGTGTTTGGTGTAAAAGCAACAGGTGATATTATTATGAAGTCTGATGCTAACATTGATATTCAAGGGGCAGAACCTCCACTACCGACTGATGCTTCGTTACCGGCAGCACCAAGTCCTTCGGTTCCTACACCTCCTGACGCGGCATTAGCACCACAACGAATTCCAAGACACGAGCCTTGGCCCAGTCATGAAAACTTAGATCCAACTAAATTTACACCAGATAAAACCAGAGCAGGCGGTCCCAGCACAGACGTATTTGCTCCTAGCACTCCTGACACATTTGCTAGAGGCCCAGCAGGGATGGCAGTTCGTTCTGGCATGCAACCTAACAGCCTTAACGATGGAACCGGAAGCAGATCATTTAGTGGGTCTGGAGTTGGTGATTTTGTAGCAGATATTCCGCCAGATACAGAACCAGTAAGATTAGAAAAACAAGCATTCAGTAGAATTTTTGCAAGTAAACTAAGAAGTATTGCAGGATTTAATGATGAACAAATATATGCGGCCATTGCTTGTGCAGAAAGCGAAAGCGGATTAACCCTTACACAAGAAAGAGGTTATGGAGGAACGTCTGTATCAAGAATTAGAGATATATTTAGGCAAGCAAGAGACGTTAGTGATGCAGAGATA
>Ga0255762_10004395_pt1 | contig 10824 bp, 9 predicted proteins | sample 101ome_16_FD_179962 | JGI IMG/M metagenome (GOLD analysis project Ga0255762, IMG submission 179962) | Coastal salt marsh microbial communities from the Groves Creek Marsh, Skidaway Island, Georgia - 101401AT metaG (version 2) | ecosystem: Environmental > Aquatic > Marine > Intertidal zone > Salt... | reverse complement strand
GACCTGGCCAGGAAGCAGCATGAGGCGGACCGTGTATTGTCCGGAGGCGTGAACCGAAGCGAGTGGTTGAATCGAAGCCACCGAGTTGAGTCGGGCTTGAATACGCTCACTGGGTGCTGGGATGGGGCGGCCGCTGGGATCGGTGGTTTGGCCGCTCAGCATGGTGGACAGCGCCACCTCGAGGTCATCGTCGATGGCATGTTCAAGCCTGCAGGCGGTTTCGTGGGGGTTGCCGTCGTACGGTAGAAGATCGAGCAACACCTCTGCCAAACGATGACGTCGCTTCATCTGCTGACCGTGCACCAATCCGTCTGCCGTGAGTTTGGCACCCTTGTAGGGTACGTATTCGAGGTAGCCTCTTGCAGCGAGCCGCTGGACCATCTCCGTGGCGGAAGCCGGTTTCACGCCAAGCTTTGCTGCCAGGTCACCCGTGCGCACCCTTGCGTGAGGATGTTGCTCATGAAACTCGTACATCATCTCAAGATATTCGTCCTCGAACTCTTGAAAGTGGCCGACCACGGTGAATCACGACGGGTTGATTAGGGCAGGTCTGCTTTGAATACCTTTGTGCAGGCGGGACATCGTACCGAGCCCTCGTGGTTTGATGGAACCCGAAGTTGTTGGCTGCAATCGGGGCACGAAACGGTGATCTTCTCGGGTGCGGATGAGATGGCTGGTTTCGAAACGGCTGCAAGTGCGGCTGATGCATCGAACCGGTGCTTGCAATCCGGACAGCCAACCGAGCCTTCGTACGTGGCCGGAAGCCGAAGCCGTCGGTCACACGATGGACAGGCCACTTCCACCTTGACATCCTCCTCCTGCTTGGGAGAGGCATCAAGCGAAGGGGGTTTTGTGGTTCGGTCGGGCCGATTGGTCATGACCCTCGCAACGGCGATGATGACACCACCCAACACGGCACCCCAAAGGATGGAAGCCCACGGAAGACCGGCAGACGGTTCTTCGGGTGGCGAACCGGCGAGGTAGGTGGCTTGGGCATCGATTCGCTGTCCATCAACGTCCCAAACTGCGTGAATCAACACGTTGGTGCCGCTGGGCCAATCCACCATGATGCGCTGCGTGGAAATGGATCCGGACCAGGCATCCACCGGTTCTTCAGCGAGCAAGGCACCGTAAGCATCGAGGAGGCGAACGGTTCCTGTAGCAGCCTGAAGAGCCCCGGTTTGCTCAAACTGAAGCTCAAGGCTGACCTCATCACCCACCACAGGGCGAATGGGTGAAACCACTGGATTGAGCGTCAACCGGTACGTTGTCGTTTCGTCGGGAAGGGTCGTTGACACCGTGAGCGGTCCCGGTCCGATGGACCAGCCCACCGGCGTGATGCGCACCACAGCCCGATCACCGATGGCTTGACCCAGGTCAAATTCATGCACCAGGTATCCGGGTTCAAACAAACGCTGCTGTTCAAGAACATAGGTCGGCCCGTCGCCAGCATCCACTCCGACCTGCAACAAGGCCGTGCGGTCAGGCCCATCCTCCAATTGCGTGGACACCGTTAACACCGTGCGTCCGTTGGTGGTTTCAACACCAACAATGCCGATGCCAATTGACTGTGGAGGGGATACCGTGAGGGTCAACGCACCGGAAGAAACACCTTCAAACCCGCCATCGTCAGAATCCAGGCGCCACGTCATGGCACGCACCCCTGTGGTGGCGTGCAGGTGCTCGACCTTCACTTCGCCCGCTGCACCTGCTTCCAGCGTCGCCCATTCGCCAGTGGTCTCGATGGACCCGTCCGTCAGCACCAATCGCAACCGCCCCTGACGATCGCCGGTGTTGCGAACGAGCAAATGCGCACCCATAGCATCGCCTTGGTGCCACGGGCCGCCCTCCAGCGAGAGTGAAGTGGTTCCGGCGATGGTGAAAGTCGCAGATTCGACATCAAACACCTTCACCGCCGGCCAAGCGTCGCCGGCCTCAGTCCGGGGACCAGCGTGTGAACAGGAGAGTGACATCGGCCTGGCAAGAACGGAGAGGTTCACCTCGACGTGCTGCCCCTGAGCCAGGGACAGTGTTTCGTTGTGAAGCGTTTGATTTCCATCGCCGCAGACCAGGTGTCCGTTGAATGCAGCTGTCCCGTTGTTCCAAACCGTGAGCATCAGCGACACCGGGTCCCCGGCCACCAAGGTTGCCTGGTCCACCTCATCGAACAAACCGTTCAGCAACGGCAACGGCGGTGGAGCAACGGTAAGGATGCCTTCACGCTCCCGTTCCGATTCGTCCTCGCCGATGTCCCCAAGGAGCCTTAACGACCATGACAGATTTCCCTCGGCCACTGTCTCCGTTCGATCGACCGTTTGCACGATGGATGACATGGCCGGTACCGAGATGTTGCTCAAGTTGTGAAACAACGTGGTGTTCATCTGCGTGGTCGAAACGTGCAAACTCCCGTTCCAATCAACATCGCCGTCGTTGATGATCGGGACGAGGAAGCGCACACCATCGCCATCGTGCACACTGGTGTTTCCGGTTTCTGACCCGTTCCAGCTCAATCCGGCGATGGTGGGTGACCCCAAACCGACATCGAGGGGCCGCAGCCGTTGCAACGGGCGTGTGAACGCACTCAGGTGTGTCGAGGTGTTGGCACCCACGTCGCCCTCAAGGGAAACGTACAGGGTGGTCAACCCAAACGGAACGTCGTTCAGCGTCAAGTTGTAAACACGAGAAGCCCCGCTTCCAAGCGTCTGGTTGGGCAACACCGTCTCGTTGAGCATGTTGCCCTCAACGGATTGAAGACCATAACGCAGGGAATAATTCGCAGTGCCGCTCGCGAGTTCCTCCACGGTCACGGACCAGTCCACCGTGGAGTCATTGACGGTCATGGTGGTGTTGCTCGTGCTTTCCGTCGTTGCGAGTCCTGCCGCGCCGGCGGTGGCTGCGACCGGTGGTAGCGTGAGAACCGAAGCGAGAAGGAGCACCACAAGGATGCCCGCTCGAACCGATTCGCTCCGCATGGCGTTGGCTGTGTGTGGGGGTTCTTCACCTTCACGCCACAAGGCATGCTGAGGGATTCCTTCTTGTAGATTGGAAGCCCAGCGGAACTCCATGCACACGAAGGCGTTGGTGGACATAACGCCTGTTGCACTGGTCGACCTGATCAAAGCCAAACACCACCAACTCCTCAACGAACTGCCGGGTTTGTTGGAGGTGCGTGAACAGGAACTGTCGCGTGCCTTTGCGGCTGCAAAGGTGGCACGAACCGCCATGGCAGAGGACTCGACACCATCCAACACCCATGCACACGACGAGCGGGAAGCGTTTCGCCGTGCAGCGGAATCTCGGGTGTACCGGTTGAGGGAGGCCTGTGCGAATGCCGAACGCTGCATGACGTACTGGAACGACGAAACGGAACCGTGGCGGGACCTGCTCGAAGCCAGGGACCGTGTGGATGCGGGGCACCCACCGCGCTTCAAATCAAAGAACAACAGCGGCGGTGAACCATCGTGAACGGGTCATCAGGGCCCACCAATTCGGGCCATAACGAGGCACAATTAGCGTCCCTGGTCAAGGCCATCACCGACCTCAAACAACAGCGAACCGCTGTTCGCCAACGGCGTCACATCAACGGCCTTGCCATCGCTTATGGAAAGCGCAACAACCGCACCCTCACACTTCCGGGACAACTTGAGTCCTCCGATGACCCGGTCATCCGTGAGGTGCTCGACGCCAAAGCCACCTTTTTGAACGCACACGCCGAACGGGAAGCCATCTCCAGCACTGTGCCCATTCCACGAGCCACGATTGAAAAACGGCTGAGGCACCTGATGAAATCCCTCACCAGCAACACGGGCGTTGACGGCGTCAAACCGATTGACGTTGAGCGAGCCGCCTTTGCAGAATTCTTTGAAATTCAAGCGCTCCACCGCCGGGTCGGCTCACTGGAAGCGGCCAATGCAGCGATGATCACCGCTCGCGAGCGGCTGCAACAAGGTCTGGCTGCGCTCAACAAGCACAACCGCAGCGCCCATCGAGAAGAACAAGGCATCCAACGGCGGTTGGACGAAGCCTTCAGCGCCGCACGGGCGATGCGTCGTGAAGTGGCCCGCTCCAATTCGCCATCCCGCCCCACCGTTTCCGTGGCCGCATCCGAATCGCTGATGGAACGGTTCCGTGCAGGTCAACCCATCTCTATGGATGAGATGCATGCCATGTTGGAGCACAGCAGTTTGTTCAAAGATCCCGACCCAACGGATTTAACGGAACCGACGGAGGCGTGATACCTTGCCATCGATGGCTTGGGTGCCTTGCGAAGAACCGCGTCACTTATCCCAACAGGATTGTCAAGATGTCCTGACGTTGTTTCTGGAAGAAACCGGTGAACAGTACGCTGAAACATCGGTTCGACAACTCCCCATCCCAGCATGGGGCGGGAACATGAAACTCGTCGACCTTGATGTGGAACAGCCCCCCATCGAGGGTGTGTTTTGGGCCACGCCGTTCATGGACGACATCGTGCGCGTGGCAGCGTTCGTGGTTCATCGCCGCCACCAGGGCAAGGGGTACGGCACCTTGGCTTGGTCCCGCTTCGTACGGCACGCCATCGAGGATGGGTTCGACCGTGTCCAGCTCGAGGTGAAAGCAGCGAACACACGGGCTCAATCGTTCTACACCCAACGTGGGTTAGCCGTTCATGATTCGCTGATCGGCTACTATGCATCGGGCCCTGGCTACATGATGCGAGGACCCTTGCGCATTGGTCATGGAAAAGACCATGATGCGCAGTGCGGGGGTGAACACCGTGTTTGACCGCCTGCTCCGACCTCTCGCCGAAATGCGAGCGGTTCGCTCGGTCACGTTGTTGGACACCGATGGGTTTCTGATTCACACCACGTCATCGGACGGCACCAACAGCGAGGCACAGCGGTTGCGATGGTCCCGCTTGTGCAAGGAGCGAGGGGGTGAACGCATCACCATGGTGTTTGAACGCGGCGTGGTGGTGGTGGGCACCGCACCGCTGGGTGTGCTGCTCGTCCATGCGGCGCAAGAAGTCAACCTTGGTGCTCTTTACACCCTCTATGAGGCGACGCTTGAAGCAATTCGGGACACCGGCCGCCGCCGGGACCCCCCATGAGGGTTAAATGGGGGTGGTCGTTGGCCTGCGTTGCGGGAGGAAGGGATTCCTCCCCGAACAGGTGCGATGTACGATGACGGAACTCAAAGGTCTTCTCGAAGAACGACGTAAAATGGTGGACAAAAAGGCCACCCATCACCGTGAAATCCGAGACGACTGGAACGCCAAAACCAAGGAGTACACCACCACACGAAACGAACTCAACAACGAAGTTCGGGAACTCATCGTCCAGGTGCGTGAACAACGCGATCTCCGTGACCAAATGAACGAAATGGTTCGTGAAAAGAAGAAGGTGCGGGAAGAAGCTAACCAGCGCGTTCGAGACGCCAAAGAAGACTCTCGCGCCAACCAGCCTGAGCAACCCCAGCAATTTGACCGACGCGGTCGCCCCATTCGCCCCGACACCGTTCAATCCGTGACCCGAACCATGCAGCGCTTGGAACGGGAATTCGAACAAGGCAAGCACACCGGAAAAAACGAAACGAAGTACTTCAAGCGGATGAAAGAACTCAGTGCGACGTTGAAGAAACTCAAGGAAGAGCAATCCTCCATGACCGAGGGCGAGGGCAACGAAGCCCTTCGTCAAGCCATGGCCGACCAAGAGGCCGCCCACACGGCCGTGAAGGAAGCTGCCGATGCTGCTCAAAGCGCACACGATTTGATGATCGAGTGGAACTCCGAGGTCGACAAGCAGCGTGAAAAGGCCGAGGCCGCTCACCGCCGGTTGCGCACCTCAAAGAAGGAAGCTGACAAAGAGCACAGCCTCTACATCGTCTCGCTTCGATGCCTGCACTCCATTCAAGACATCCTCCGTGCCATGCGTGGCGCCAGCGAGGGCGGTGGTCAGCGCCAATCCTCCAGCGAAGAAACGCAGGACTTGATGGCAAAATTGCTCTCCGGTGGCACCCTGTCCACCGAGGAACTGATGCAGCTCCAACGGTTTGACTGAATGGAACCGAGGGAACACATCAAGAACCTCAACGCACAGCCAGCATTGGACGTGAATTTCCATGATTGGGCAAGACGACATCGCCGCCTTGGTTGAAGAATACGACCGTCTGAAACTTCGCATCGGCATGACGGCCTCACACTCGGCGTTGGACATCTGCGATGGCGCCATTGAGGAGGGCTTTCCCACCGTGGCGTACTGCAAGGAAGGTCGTCACAAAACCTATGCGAATTACTTCAAAACCCACCGAAGCCACTCCGGCCGTGTTCGCCGTGGGATGGTGGACAAGGCCATCGTGATGAAGGAGTTCAACGACGTGATGGCCCCAAGCATGCAGGAAGAGATGCGGAAGCGCAACGTCATTTACATCCCCAACCGCTCGTTCACCTCCTACTCCAACATCACGGACATTGAGGAACATTTTCGCATTCCCATGTTCGGATCCCGGAACATGCTCCGCATGGAAGAGCGCACCGAGGAACAGGATTACTACTGGATCCTCGAAAAGGCCGGCCTCCCCTACCCCGAGAAGATCGACCGGCCCGAAGACATCGATTGTTTGGTGATCGTGAAGCTGCACCACGCTCAGAAAAAACTGGAACGTGGGTTCTTCACCTGCGCCTCGTTCAAAGAATATCAGGACAAATCCGCCGCGTTGTTGGCAGAAGGTGTCATTGACCAAGCCTCCCTCGACGGCGCCCGCATCGAACGCTACGTCATTGGCCCCGTGTTCAACCTGAACTTCTTCTACAGCCCGCTGGCCGAAGAAGGCGAGCGCCTGGAGTTACTCGGCGTGGATTGGCGCTTTGAATCCTCCTTGGACGGCCATGTTCGCCTTCCTGCACCGCAGCAGATGACCATGCCCATTCATCAGCAAATCCCAGAGATGACCGTCGTGGGCCACAACACCGCCACGATCCGTGAATCCCTGCTGGAAAAAGCGTTTGAGTTGGGCGAACGCTTCATCAAGGCCAGCAAGGAGCACTACGATCCTGGTATCATCGGCCCCTTCTGCTTGCAAACCTGCATTGACAAGGACATGAACTACTACATCTACGACGTCGCCCCCCGCCTCGGTGGAGGCACCAACGTCCACGTGAGTGTTGGCCACCCTTACGGAAATGCGCTGTGGCGAAAACCGATGTCAAGTGGCCGGCGAATTGCTATGGAATTGCGGATGGCAGCAGAGCAGGACCGTCTACTCGAAGTGTTGACGTGAGTGCCACGCAGCCCACTTCGCCATCCATGGTGAACCACCAGCTGGCCTGGTGCAACTCAATCCAATTGTGCGCTGTACCCAGAGACAGGTGATTCTGCCCCCATCCATGCTTGAATGGACTCGGGGTCGTCCCACAAACCGATGCGAACCGCCAACACGGTGCCGTTCTCGACCAGAACCACGTGCGGTATGCCTTGCACCTGCATCGCCGAGCCGAGCCAAGGTGCGTGGATGAACGGACGGTTGATGGTGCGGTTGAGTTCATCTTCCATGTGATCCTTCCAAGCGGTCATGTTGTCGTCCGAATCGTCCTTGTTGAACACCAGAAGTTGACCGTCGGGCACGGCAACGTCCAACGCATCCAAGGTGGGTTTGCAATGGGTGCACCAGTACGCCGAAAGGTAAGCCACCCAACGCCCAGTGCCGTTGGAGGAGGACAAGTTGTGTGCCACCCCGGTGTCGTCGGTCAGGTTGAACGACGGGAAGGCACAGGACAGGTTCCATTCAGGGTAGTCCGGGCCGTCGCATGAAACGGTTTCCACCTCTGGTGGATCCTCAAGCGCAGAGGGTTCGGAGGATGACGTCAAACACCCTGCGAAGGGAGCCAACCCACACAGCAACACCATGAGGAGCGAACGGTGCAGGGTTGTCATGACCTTGCGGTTGAAACAGGAGCATTTGAACGCTCGGTACACAGGCTCAGTCCACCAACCCATGGCCGATCAAAAGCAAGACCACGGCGACGATGGACAACGATCGTGAGATGTGGAGCAAGCGTGCGTTGCGTTTGACAAAACGCGGTGACTTGCCCCAGGTCATCGCTGCACCGGACAGCACCACGACCCACATCGCTCCCGTACCGGCCCACAAGGTCCAGTGCCATTCCAACACCCAGCCGTGGACGGTCCCCAGCAAGGCAGCACCAAAACCCACCCAATTGTGGGCCCGCATGTACCACCGGTTCACCTTGCTCAAGCGCTGTTTGAAGGGGCGAGGTTCCTGATTGAACAAATCAGCACCGTTTTTTCTCAACCATTTGAACGCTGGGCGCCACACCACGATAGCCAATGTGGCAATCAGCAACACCTTCGCTGCCTCACCCAACCCTTCGGCATCAAGGCCCAACACCGTGGCGTCATCATCATCCTCCTCGTCGTCGTCCCCGTCCGCATGGGCGGTTGGCAACAGCAACATCAGCAGGATGAGCCATAACAGCGGGTTTCGAGTGGACACATGGCTAACTGGGACGAGGCGTTCTTGAATCCTATCCCGGGACATCCACCGTATCTGAAACATTGAACCAATTGCAGCAGCACTCGTACCCGCGACGGGACGGTGTGATGACCGCATCAGGGCCTTACGAGTGGCGACTGCACGCCGAATCAAGCCATGCCGTTCGTCGTTCGACCTCAGCCTTCACTGTTCAAACGGCATCCATGCTTGGGCACCGCTGTCGAAGTACGACAGGTTGCCATCGGCATCCTTGGACCAGTGCACTCCGTTTTCTTCCCATTGCTGAGGCTGTTGCGTGGTGGCATCGAGCGAGGGCAACGCCTTATCCGACGCAGCCATGTGCATCTCGGTGACGGCATCCATGGCGTTGGTGGCTTCGGCGAAGGCCGACATGGGGTCGGTGTTCTGCTTCCGCATCACCGTGAAGCCTGCACCACCAATGAGGGCCATGACGACCAAAGCGATGAGCCCGTACATCATGCCGCTTCCGCCTTCCTCCACCACCGCCAGGGATTGTGTGGGGTCTTCAGGGAACGCATCGTATCGGTCGGCCACGCCGTCACCGTCAGTATCCACCGATTCGTTGGCATCGAACTTGAAGGCGTCCTCTGCGTCGTTGACACCGTCGCCGTCGGAATCCTTCTGCGACAGTGCACATCCTTCGTCGTCGACCAATTCGCCTTCGGCCGTATTGATGCAAGCGTCAAGGTGATCCTTGACACCGTCGCCATCGGTGTCCTTTTGCCGGTCAGCACAGCCGTCGAGGTCCACCGAGTCACCGGCGAGCGTATCGGGGCACAGGTCACGTGCATTGTCGATGTCGTCGTTGTCCTCGTCCTTTTGCGAGGCGGAACAGCCGACTTGATCGGCTTGTTCGCCGGTTGGCGTGATGCGGCACAGGTCGTCGCTGTTGGGAATCCCGTCATTGTCGTCATCCAGTTGCGTACTGGCGCAACCGGTCAGGTCCACTTCGGCACCGTTGGCGGTGCCGGGGCACTGATCGAGCAAATCGTTCACCAAATCACCGTCGGTGTCCTTCTGCGAGGGCGAGCATCCAACGGCATCGGGTGTCTCGCTCATCGAGGTCCCGTCGCAGACGTCGTTCGCATCGTTGACTCCATCACCGTCGGTGTCCCGTTCGTCGGCAGCGCAGCCCACGCCGTTGACGATGCTTCCAGCCGTGGTGGTGGGGCACTGGTCGATGTTGTCCGTGATGGTGTCACCGTCGGTGTCCAATTGATACAGCGCACAACCAGCAGCGTCAACGGTGCTCCCCAACGTGGTGCTGGGACAGGCATCGAACGCGTCCATCACGCCGTCGTTGTCGGCGTCCTCCTGACTTCCCGAGCATCCAACAGCATCCACCGTTTCACCGGCCGGTGTGTCGGGGCAGGCATCGTTGCGATCGCTGACACCGTCCATGTCGGCATCGAGTTGGGAGGCGGAGCAACCTTCGCTGTCCACGGCTTCACCGGGCGGCGTGTTGAGGCAGCGGTCGGGCGCATTGCCGTTGGCGTTGTCGCCGTAACCGTCGCCATCGGCGTCAAACCATTGGGTCGGGTCGGCCGGGAATGCATCGGCGTTCAGGCCTGCGGCGTTGTCGCCGTAACCGTCGCCGTCACCGTCGGCCCACTGGGTGGAATCGTTGGGAAACGCATCGGGGTCCGTGCCGGCTTGGTTGTCACCGTAGCCGTCGCCGTCGGCGTCGAACCACTGGCTGACGTCGTTGGGGAACTTGTCACCGTTGTTGCCGTTGGGGTTGTCGCCGTAGCCATCGCCGTCCGTGTCGTGCCACTGGGTGTTGTCGTTGGGGAAGGCATCGGGATCCGTGCCGGTGGCGTTGTCACCGTACCCATCGCCGTCGACATCGCTCCATTGCGTGGCGTCCGTGGGGAAGGCATCCCCGTTGGTTCCAGCAGGGTTGTCACCGTAGCCGTCTCCATCCATGTCCTCCCACTGGGTGCCGTCTGCCGGCCAAAGGTCGGGGTAGTTGCCGTTGGGGTTGTCGCCGTAGCCGTCGCCGTCGGCGTCCGACCATTGTGTGGCGTCCTGTGGGAAAGCGTCGGGGGCGTTGCCGGTGGCGTTGTCACCGTACCCGTCGCCGTCTGCGTCGCTCCACTGCGAGTTGTCGGTGGGGAAGGCGTCGGCCATGTTGCCCGATGCATTGTCACCGTAACCGTCACCGTCCATATCGGACCATTGGGTGCTGTCGTTGGGGAAATCGTCGACAGCATCGTTGTACCCATCGCCGTCGGTGTCTTTCTGCGAGAGCGCACAGCCGTTGGCATCGACCGGAGTAGAGGGTGCGGTGTTGTTGCAGAGGTCGACCTCGTT
>Ga0255762_10004392_pt1 | contig 10825 bp, 11 predicted proteins | sample 101ome_16_FD_179962 | JGI IMG/M metagenome (GOLD analysis project Ga0255762, IMG submission 179962) | Coastal salt marsh microbial communities from the Groves Creek Marsh, Skidaway Island, Georgia - 101401AT metaG (version 2) | ecosystem: Environmental > Aquatic > Marine > Intertidal zone >... | reverse complement strand
CGCGCAGATCAGTTTAGCTCTTCTGGAGGGTTTGGGGCTGTCCCTATTTTTTGGGGTACCATATTCATATCCTTTTTTGCAATGCTTGTTGCAGGACCTCTTGGTTTGATTTCTGCAATATACTTATCTGAGTATGCCGATCGTCGAGTAAGGTCAACACTTAAACCGGTTTTGGAGATTTTGGCCGGGATACCTACTGTGGTGTATGGTTTTTTTGCTGCTATTACAATTGGACCTCACATTAGAGACTTTGGAAATTGGTTAAAAAACTTTGGACTGGATTTTGAAATTCAATTGTTTGCGGATATGACTGTCTCTTCCGAGTCTGCCCTAGCAGCAGGTCTGGTAATGGGAATGATGATTATTCCGTTTATTCTCTCTCTTTCAGATGATGTTTTATCCGCGGTTCCTGATAGTATGAGAGATGGTTCAACTGCTCTGGGCGCAACCAAATCAGAAACTATTTGGAAGGTACTCGTGCCTGCTGCTCTTCCGGGTATTGTTGGTAGTTTTCTTTTGGCGATTTCTAGGGCCATTGGCGAGACAATGATTGTTTTAATGGCCGCCGGTGTTTCCGCTAATCTTACCGCCAATCCATTTAACTCGGTCACCACAGTCACCACACAAATTGTAACCTTGCTTACCGGCGATCAGGCATTTGATAGTTCAAAGACACTTGCAGCTTTTGCTCTTGCGCTTGGGCTTTTTGTGACCACCTTGATACTCAACATTATTGCGCTATACATTACTAGAAAATATAGGGAGCAATATGAATAATCAGGATTTAGTGAGAGCAAGTCTTAAACGAAGATATGCCAAGGAGAAAAGGTTTAAGCTTTATGGAATTTTTTCTGTGTTCTTGAGTATTTCTTTTCTGGCATTTTTACTTTTTGATATTTCGAGTAAATCAATACCAGCATTCACCCAAACATACATGAACCTGGAGATTGATTTTTCGCCACAAGTTATGGGGCTTGAAGTCAAATCAGACTATACCGAACAGGAGTTATTCTCTGCGTCCTATCGAAGGCTTGCCTCAAATGCTCTGTTGAAGTTATTCCCTGATGCGACCAAAAGAGCTGAGAAGAGGATACTTAGAAACTTTATCAGTTCTGGTGTTCAATATGAATTGAGAGATATGGTTGTTTCAAATCCAGACTTGGTTGGAAATAAGAAGGTAATCAGTATCTTAACGGATGACGATATTGATACCTTTGTAAAGGGCCTGATTGACAGAAACCTGCCAGAAAATCTCAGGAGACTCAAGGATAATCAAATTAAATGGATAGATAGTCTTGAAGAAAGGGGTGTCATCGATGTCCAATTCAATACCAATTTCTTTACCTCTTCTGACTCAAGAGAACCCGAACAAGCTGGTATTTGGGGTGCGATCAAGGGATCTTTTTATACGATGATTGTTACCTTGATCTTGAGCTTTCCAATTGGAGTTGCAGCGGCAGTTTATCTTGAAGAGTTTGCACCAAGGAATAATCGTTTTATTGACTTCATAGAGGTGAATATCAATAATCTTGCAGCGGTTCCCTCCATAGTCTTTGGTATTCTTGGATTGGCAATATATTTGAACCTATTTGGTATGCCTCGTTCAGCACCATTGGTTGGAGGGATGGTGCTTTCTTTGATGACCCTACCAACGATAATCATTGCGACCAGAGCGTCGATTAAATCTGTTCCACCCTCCATCCGTGAGGCGGCTTTGGGTGTTGGAGCCTCAAAAATGCAAGTTATTTTTCATCATGTTCTGCCACTTGCAATGCCAGGGATCTTGACAGGTTCGATTATTGGTATGGCGCAAGCATTAGGTGAATCCGCCCCTCTATTGATGATTGGGATGGTTGCTTTTATAGCAGATACTCCTTCGGGATTTTTAGATCCGTCTACGGTTTTGCCTGTTCAAATTTTTATTTGGGCAGACTCACCTGAAAGAGCATTTATCGCTCTCACTTCGGCAGCAATTGTGGTGTTGTTAATCTTCCTGTTTTTAATGAATTTCTTAGCAATCATTCTTCGTAAGAAGTTTGAGACAAGGTGGTAATATGGATAATGTAAATGAACTAGAGTTGTTACAAGAGTTAGGCAAAACAGTTGGTGAGCCAACGCTAAAAAAAGATATTAGGATGTCATGTAAAGGCGTCAATGTTTTTTATAACGAGACTGCGCAAGCAATATTTGATGTCACATTAGATATCGGAAAAAATCAGATTCTTGCAATGATTGGCCCCTCTGGATGCGGAAAGTCAACCTTACTGAGATGTCTTAACAGGATGAATGATACTATTGATGGGTGTGTTGTGAATGGAGAAATTTCTCTTGATGGTGATAACATTTATTCCAAGGAGATTGATCCAGTTATCCTTAGAGCGAGTGTCGGAATGGTGTTCCAAAAACCTAACCCCTTTCCAAAGTCAATCTATGATAATGTTGCCTATGGTCCCAGACTCCATGGGTTGACTCAAAACCAATCTGAACTTGATGATCTGGTTGAAGAGAGTTTAACCAAAGCTGGACTTTGGAAGGAAACAAAAGACAGACTCGACAAACCTGGTACAGGTCTTTCTGGTGGACAACAGCAAAGATTATGTATTGCCAGAACCATAGCCGTCAAACCCGAAGTCATATTAATGGATGAGCCAACTTCTGCATTAGATCCTATTGCTACTGCAACTATCGAGGAGTTGATGTATGACTTGAAATCATCTTATACTATTGCTGTGGTTACCCACTCCATGCAGCAAGCGGCTAGAATCTCTGATCGAACAGCTTACTTTCATTTGGGAAGATTGGTAGAGGTTAACCCAACCAATGAGGTTTTTACTAACCCTGAGCATGAATTAACAGAAAATTACATTACAGGAAGATTTGGATAACTATGAATACACAAGATCATATCTCTCAGGCGTTCAATGAAGAATTAGAAAAAATAAGATCCCAGGTTCTAACTATGGGTGGACTTGTTGAAGACCATTTTGATGGCGCTTCAAAAGCACTCTTAAAAGGGAAAGTCTCTTTGGCTAAAGATATTGCAAGAAATGATTACAAGGTCAATGCTTTTGAGGTTGCCATTGATGAAGCATGTACCAATATTATTGCTCTTAGGCATCCAGCTGCAGTTGATTTGAGAAATGTTTTTGCGGTTCTCAAGATTGTAACCGACCTTGAAAGGATTGGAGATGAAAGTGAAAAAATAGCTCACTTTGCCGCAGAACTGATGACTGATACAAAATCGATGAAAATCTATAGCTCATTGAAAAGTATGATCAAATCAGCCAAGACACTTCTTTCTGAGGCTTTGGACTGTTATGCCAGACTTGATGACAAAAAAGCGTTAGAGGTTGCTAATACTGATTCTAATCTTGACAATGAGTTTGAGGATTTAAAAAGAGTCAGTGCCACTTACCTTTTGGAAGACATTAAGAATATTGAAGACATAATTAAGGTCATGTGGTGTGCAAGGTCAATTGAAAGAATTGGAGACCATTGCAAGAATATATGTGAGTACATAGTCTACATTGTTAAGGGGAATGATATTAGACATATCTCTGATGATGAGGCTAGTCAAAAATAATAAGGTGATTAGGTGACAATAGAACAAATTGAAGAACTTATCAAATTAGGGTTCAAAGACGCTAAAGTTCAAATGGAAGGCGATGGTTGTAATTGCTCAACAACTGTTATCTCTGATGAGTTTGAGGGAAAGTCTTTGCTAGAGAGACAAAAAATGGTGCTAGCGACAGTGCGTTCGCAGATTGATAGTGGAGAGCTTCATGCATTAAGTATTAAAGCTAAAACTCCCACTGAGGCTAGTTAAGAATTATGGCTAGAATGCATATCCATATTTCTGTAGATGATCTTGATCGCTCTATTGATTTTTATTCCACTATTTTTGGTACAAAACCGACTACCCAGAAGACTGATTACGCAAAATGGTTATTAGATAACCCTTCCATAAATTTTGCTATATCCTCTAGAGGTTTTAAGCCTGGAATAGAGCATATTGGTATTCAGGCTGAAAATGAAGACGAAATGTCTGATATTAGATCAAGACTTGAACAAGGCGAAATCGAGACATTTGATGACGGACAGACTGTGTGTTGTTATGCTGAGTCTGATAAGAGCTGGATTAGAGATCCATCTGGTATTCCGTGGGAGACATACTTCACAATGAAAGAGGCTCAGTTCTTCAGTGAGCATGATACAGAACCTTCTGGCAGTTCCTGTTGTTCCCCTGATTCAGTGAAAGTCAAGAATGATTGTAATCCCAAGAGTGGTTGCTGCTAGCGTCAATAACTATACAAGTGCATAAAGCGAGATATTTTCTTACAGTGACTCTGGTTGTGGGTCAAGTTTATGCAGAATGGATTCCGCATTCCGATTCTAAAATCCGAGATGTCGAATATTACATCGAGTATCCAGTGGATACTTCTGACACATACTATAAGGAGTTTAAGGCATTATCAAACTTCCCAGATAGTCCAAAAGGTCCGATTAAATCTCTCGTTTACAACTATAAAGTGAATTGTCAGAACTTAAGAATTCAAACTAAAGGTTTGGAGCTCTTTTATGGGCCAATGGCTACAGGTAATAAAGTAGGGCCCATAATCCCTGCCAATAATGAGCACCAATGGAGACAGATTAAATTTCTGAAACAAGAAAGACTTGCAAGAGAGATCTGCAAAAAGAACAATACCCTGGATGTACCCAAAAACCGCTTGGAAAAGATTTTAAAGACAGGTTAGATACTACTAATATCTCTGTCTTCAAGATCTTGAATAATTGCCTGTCTCATTTCAAAAGATAAGCTCATCCAACTTCGTATTTCATCCTCATGTCTTTTGCATCCAATACAAAATTGCCTTGGGTTTAATTTACAAACACTAATACATGGTGAGGCGATTTTTCTTAATGTTTTTTCATCCATTTATTTCAAAAAGATTGCAGAATTTACATGAATTAATAATGTCTCACTGAAAAATTATAATGACCACATAGGCATTAGTTGCCACGAGTTATTTCTTTGCAAAACTTCATAATGTATAGGGGTTAATTATATGATAGATATCTCAAAACAAATTACCGAACATTTTCCTGAACTAAAAGACGATAAAAAATTCTCTTCAAAACAGGCAATTAATGTTCTCAGGGCATTGGTTCATGAAGATGAAATAAATGGATTTATTGAGCAAAATAAACATCTATCTGGAATTGATTTCTTGGAAGAAATTCTCGAATATTTTGATTTCTCATACTCAATATCAAATAAGCATAGAGAATATATTCCTTCATATGGCCGCTCGATTATCGTCAGCAACCACCCGATAGGGTCACTCGATGGTTTAGCGCTTCTTAAGCTAGCATGTGAGATTAGACCTGATACAAAGATTCTGGTCAATCAACTACTTTACGCTATTGAGCCTTTAAGAGATTTTTTTATCCCACTGGATAACATGACCAAAAAGAATAACTACAAGCAGGTTTATAGTGAAGTCATTGATCATTTGGAGCAAGAAGGCTTGGTCATCTTATTCCCTGCAGGAGAAGTGTCAAGACTCTCTATTAAAGGGATTAAAGATGGTAAATGGAAAAGTGGTTTTCTGCATTTTGCCGAAAGAACAAAATCTCCGATCATTCCTATACATTCAAAAGCCAGAAATTCCTTTTTATTTTATTCTGTTTCATCAATCTATAAACCCGCAGCCACAGCTCTACTCTCAAATGAAATGTTTAATAAAAACAATCAAATCATCCAATTCAAAGTCGGTAAACCAATAAATCTAAAGAAGGTTATGGATCTTGGATTGAAGAGAAAAGAAGTTGCTAAATTGATTAGAAAACAGGTTTACCTTATTTCAAAAAAGAAAAAAAATAAGAAAGAACTGCTTCCTACTGATGTTCCTATTATTCATCCTATCGACAAAAAAGGGATTCGAAAGGAATTAAGAAATTCAAAAATTCTTGGTGAGACAAATGATGGAAAAATTATTTATCTGGTTAATTATTCCGACTCACCTAAGGTGCTCAAGGAGATAGCTAGACTTAGAGAGTTATCTTTCAGGATGGTTGATGAGGGAACAGGGAAGAGATTTGATATCGATACTTATGATCGGTTTTACAAACATGTTGTTTTATGGGATGAATTCGATCTAGAAATAGTTGGCGCTTATAGGATTGGAGAATGTGATCAAATATTAAAAGAGATAGGTGCTGATGGTCTCTACACCAAAACACTATTTGATTTTAGTGAAGAATTTAAAAGTAAATTAGATAGCGCCATTGAGTTGGGTAGAAGTTTTATCCAGCCAAGATATTGGGGATTAAGGGGGTTGGATTATCTTTGGTATGGTATCGGTGCTTATCTTCTAGAAAACCCAAAATACAAATACATGTTTGGTCCCGTGAGTTTATCCGACAGCTATCCGAAGGAGGCAAAAGATTTGATAGTTGGTTTTTATAAAGAGCAATTTGGGGGGAGTGATACTCTAGTCAGTGCAAAAACACCCTTCGAAATGAATAGAGAATTTAGTGATTTTTCTGGTGACTATAAGGAGAGCTTCAAAAAATTAAATGACCAGCTCAGTGAATTGGGTGTCAAGTTGCCAACTCTTTATAAGCAATATACTGAGTTGTGTAATGAAGACGGCAGTGAGTTTTTAGACTTTAATATCGACAAAGATTTTGGAAATTGTGTTGATGGATTAATCTTTGTTAAGATTGAATTGATTAAAGAGAAGAAGAAGCAGAGATATATACATAGTCATAAAAAACTTATCCAGGATAGCGCTGCTTAGATTTATATTCATCAATTAATATATTTTGGACAGACATACAATCCTTATGATCTGAGCATGAGTAGTTATATTTGCCATCAGGATTAAGATCCCACGCTTCAATTTCAGAATCAAGATAGTATTCTAGACCTTGACGGATAACTCTATCTTTTAACTTTTGATTCTCGATTGGGAATGCAATCTCAACCCTTTTGTTTAGGTTTCTAGACATCAAATCTGCACTTGAACACCATAACTCTGATTTGCCACCATTATGAAAATAATAAATTCTTGAGTGCTCTAGGAATCTACCTAAAACAGAGCGCACAATAATATTGTCACTTAAACCTTTAACTCCAGGCCTGAGGGAACATATACCTCTGACAATCAATTTAATTTCAACTCCAGACTGAGAAGCTTCGTAAAGCTTATCAATGACCTCAGGCTCTTGAAGCCCATTCATTTTTGCAAGAATTTTTGCCTCTTTTCCAGTTTTCGCTATTTCTATCTCTCGATTGATTTTTTCAATGAAGCCTGCTTTGAGAGTGAATGGAGCTTGAAGAAGTTTTTTTAAACCTTTTGTTGAAACGAGTGAGGTGAGTTGTTGAAATATTTTATGGATATCTTCTCCAACCGATTGATCGTTAGAAAGAATTCCAAAATCTGTGTAGTACTTGTTAGTGATCGAGTGATAGTTTCCAGTTCCAAGATGATAGAAATAACTTAATTTATTTCTTTCCTTCTTGACGAGTAAAAGCATTTTTGCATGTGTCTTATATTCTAAAACACCGTATACAACTTTTGCGCCTGCTCTTTGAAGTCTTTTTGCTACCAGGATATTTGTACTTTCATCAAATCTTGCTTTGAGTTCAACGACTACTGTCACTTCCTTGCCTTTTCTGGCAGCCATCTCAAGATAGTCAACAATTTCAGATTTTTCACCTGTTCTGTAGAGAGTCATTCTGATAGCTAAAACTGAAGGATCTTCAGCACCCTGACGGAGTAATTCAAGAACAGGGTAAAAAGAATGATAAGGGTGATGAATCAAAATTTGCTTTTCTTTTTTAATGCAACTAAATATTGACTCCACTCTCTGACCTTTCTTTTTGGCTCTGGACTTTAATAGCGCCCTTGGGATTCTCTGCCTAAACATTGGGAAAAATAATTTAGGCTCATTAATTAGGGTATTCATCGAAGATAGCCTATAAAGATTTACAGGCCCATTCACTTGATACAGTTCATCATCCGATAGGTTAAACCTCTTTAAAAGATATTCGGTGACTTCTTGGGAGGCTTGATCAGATACCTCAAGTCTTACTGTGTTGCCATAACTTCTTGTCAATAACTCATTTTGAATTGTTGGCAAAAGATCTCTAGTAGTTTCCTCCTCTAGAATCAAATTAGTGTTTCTAGTTAGTCTAAATTGGTAACATCCAGTCACCTCCATTCCTGGAAATATATGATCAATATGTGCATGAACAATTGTCGATAAAAATACAAATTGATGTTTATAGGTGGAAATCGCATCAGGTATTTCGATAACTCTAGGGAGAGACCTTGGAATTTGTAAAACTGCATGCTTTATTGACCTTCCAAATGCATCTTTTCCTTCAAGGGTGATAATAAAGTGCAGACTTAGGTTTTCAACCTGTGGGAAGGGATGAGCAGGGTCAACTCCCATGGGACTCAGAATAGGAGCAAGATTTTTCTCAAAATAGTCTTTCGCCCATGTCTTTTGTTCGGCAGTCCATTCGTCTCTATGGGTGATATGAATATTATGCCTATCAAGCTCAGGAATTAAGTCTTCATTTAAGACTTTGTATTGCTCATGAATAATTTGGTGTGCGAGTCTATTGATATCCGCTAGAACCTCTGTAGGATTTAAGTTATCTGGGGATGTTAGCAGTCCATCCACTCTTTCCATTTCTTTGAGGGCAGCTACTCTGACACCAAAGAATTCATCAAGGTTAGCGCTGCATATACAAAGAAACCTTAAGCGCTCTAAGATAGGTACTGACTTATCTTTTGCTTTAGAAAGAACCCTTGAGTTGAATTCAAGGATGCTCATTTCTCTATTGATGTAATTACTCATAAGGTATTCAATTTTACCTACCATTTTGTTTCCAAATATTTCAGTTGTTTTGCAAAAAAATAACTATCATATGTTTGTGCTTTTTTCTTGTTATAACTAGGCAAAAAATATCCTATGTCAAAAAATAAGAATCATTTTGCTGCCATCGACCTTGGTTCAAATAGTTTTCATTTAATTGTTGTTGAACATACACATCAGCAAATTAGTACTATCGACAGCCATGTAGAGACAATTAGACTTGCAGCGGGTTTAGATAAAGATGGCAGGCTTTCCAAAAAGTACAAAAAAAGGGCTTACAAATCATTAATGCTGTTCAGGCAAAGATTGCAAACAGTCCCAACTAAAAATATTCGCATTGTTGGAACAGCAACTTTACGAAAAATGAAAAAAGGTCAAAAGTTTGTAAAAACCGCTTCAAAAATCCTAGGCCATGAGGTAGAAATTATTTCTGGTTATGAAGAGGCAAGACTTGTCTATCTTGGAGTTGCCCATAGTCTTCAAGATGATAGCTCCAAAAGGTTGGTTATAGACATTGGTGGTTCGAGTACAGAGTTAATTGTGGGTGGTCATTTTCAACACCAGTCACTAGATAGTTTAGATATGGGCTGTATAAATATTTCAAGACATTTTTTTCCTGATAAAAAAATATCACAAGAGGGGTTTCATAAAGCGGTTCAGTTTTGTGAATCAAAACTTCTTTCAGTAAGGGCAAAAATTAATTCATTAAACTGGGATACGTGCATTGGATCATCAGGAACAATTAAGGCGGTGGTTCAGATAATATCCGCACTAAATGGGCATTTAATTCCTGTAGGTATCAAAGATTTGGATAAATTAAAGCAGGAAATATTTAAGTTTGATAAATTTAAGGATATCGATTTACCAGGCTTGAAGCCAGATAGAAAACCAGTTATTCTTGGCGGCTTAGCAATTTTATATGCTTGTTTTAAGTCATTAAAAATTGACTCTATACAGTCTTCCCAATATGCATTGAGGGAGGGGTTAGTTTATGAGATGGTTGGAAGAAATTCACAAGAGGATGTAAGAGAGTCAACTGTCTCTGGAATGATTAAAAAATATTCACAAGATAAGTTACAAATTTTGAGAGTTGAAACTGCTTGCGAGTATTTCTATGAGCAAACGAAAATGGATTGGAATTATCATTTTTTAAATTTTAATCCCCTTAAGATTCTCAAGTGGGCTGCTAAGTTGCACGAAATAGGAAATAGCATTTCACATAAGAATATGCACAAACACTCCTCTTATATAATTAGGAATATGGATATGGCTGGCTTTTCAAAAACTGAGCAACTTATCCTATCTCATCTTGTCTTACATCAAAAGAAGGCAATAGGGCGGTCTCTATACAAAGAGCTGGCTTTTATTGACAATCTCGAGGCTATCTTCAGGTTGCAAATAATTTTAAGATTAGCAGTGATAATTTATAGAGATCGATACGATCACCAGTTACCAAAAATAGCTGTCAATGAAAATGAAGTCAATCTTATCTTTGATTCAAACTGGATCGAGAAACACCACCTTACATCTTTAGATATTGATAGAGAGGTAAGGTATCTTGATAGGATTGGTTATGATCTTATCAAACTAGAGAAACTTGATTGATTATTCGTCAAAATCTTCCCAAGATAATTCATCTTCCTCATAATCTTCAGTGTAATCAGCAGAGTCATTAAACTCTTCATTAAAATCCGTTTGGTTATCGATATTGAAATCGATTGTATAGTGATCATATGAGTGAAATTCTTCTTCTAAGTCCACAGTTTATTTCCGGTAGAAATAATTCAATTATGTTTAATTTTTATTACATTTTTATTACAAAAAATTAAATTCATATTAATTTATTGCAATAATTTTCTGGGTAGTATTTAATGTAAACAAGTTTTTCAAATAAAGGCTCATCTTAATGTCCTCAAAAGTTTATGTTCTTGAC
>Ga0255762_10004389_pt1 | contig 10840 bp, 8 predicted proteins | sample 101ome_16_FD_179962 | JGI IMG/M metagenome (GOLD analysis project Ga0255762, IMG submission 179962) | Coastal salt marsh microbial communities from the Groves Creek Marsh, Skidaway Island, Georgia - 101401AT metaG (version 2) | ecosystem: Environmental > Aquatic > Marine > Intertidal zone > Salt... | reverse complement strand
TGAAGCAAACTAAAAATATTGCTGTTATGGGAGACTTTAACGTTGCCCCTGCTGACATTGATGTTGGCATTGGAGAACAAAATGCTAAAAGATGGCTTAGAGATGGTAAATGCGCTTTTCTTCCAGAAGAAAGAGAGATGTGGAATAAAATTCTTGAACTAGGTTTTTACGATAGTTGGAGACAGGTATATCCAGAAGATTCAATAACTTACTCATGGTTTGATTACCGCTCAAGAATGTTTGATGATGATCCTAAAAGAGGCCTTAGAATTGACCATATTTTATTAAGCGAAAGTCTTAATCGATCTTTAAAATCTGTTGGCATTGATTACGATGCCAGGGCTATGGAAAAGCCTTCTGATCATTGCCCTATTTGGGCTGAAATAATTTAATTGCGCCTCTCTCTAAAAAATCTTTGCATAATTTCCATGCATTCATCTTTAAGAACACCTTCTTCAAAGCTCACGCTATGGTTGTGAAATTTGCTATCAAGAAAGTTATCAACGGAGATAATTGAACCCGATTTTGGCTCCCTGGCACCAAAAATGATATGAGAAATCCGCGCATCAATGATTGCTTTTGCACACATATGACAAGGCTCAATCGTGGAAAAGAGAATAGTGTTAACCAATCGATGGTTGCCTATATTTTTGGAAGCGTCTTCAATTGCAATCAACTCTGCATGAGCAAGCACACTAGATTTAGATAACGTTTGATTAAATCCCCTGCCCACTACCTCATCACTGGAAACTAAGATAGCTCCAACTGGAACCTCCTCCATCAAAAAAGCTTCCTGCGCTAAATCAAGAGCTTCCTTCATAAAGGTCTGTTTTTGCTGGAAATCTAAAAGAGTAACTTTAGTCAAAGATTGTTAACCATTCATCTGCTGATCTTCTTTCTGAGTGCAATTCATTTACTCTAGCTTGGGTATCTTTATAACCAATTGCCATTCCACAAAAAATATTTAATTCCTCTGGAACGGAAAAAAATTCTCTAAGACTATCTGGTTTAACTGCCCATGCCTCTTGAGCGCATGTATCTATGCCATGCTCTTGAGCTAGTAGCATAAATGTTTGCAAGAACATACCGAGATCTGACCATTGAGGAGGTCCCATGGTTTTATCTACAAAGCAAAATAAAGCAGCAGGCGCTCCAAAGAAATTAAAATTTTCCATCAGATGAGCAAATCTTGCAGCCTTGTCATCACGGGGTATCTCTAAAAGCTGATACATAGCTTCTCCTAATTCAAATCTAGAAGTTCTGTATGGTTCTTTTAAATTGGGAGGATAAATTTCGTATTGAGGTTGCTCAGGATTATCCCATTGCTTCATAAATTCCTTAAAATCAGCCATTTTCTTGCCATTTAAAACGTAAATATGCCACGGTTGAAGATTTCCGCCTGAAGGAGATCTTGATGCGGTTTCAAGTAAATCTATTAAAAGACTGGTTTGAATTGGTGTATCTAAAAAAGCCCTGATGGATTTTCTAGAGTTTACAGCATCTGAAACTTTCATAATTTTGAAGTGGTGCCCAGGGCCGGACTTGAACCGGCACGAAGTTGCCTTCGAGGGATTTTAAGTCCCTTGTGTCTACCAATTCCACCACCTGGGCTAACCGAGAACAATTATAGTTGAATTTAGAATTTTGAATAAGTTAATCTTGGAACTTTATTAGATTTTATTCCCACTCAATAGTGGCGGGCGGCTTATTTGAGATGTCATAAACAACTCTGCTTATACTTTCAATCTCATTCACAATTCTTGATGATACCTTTGATAAGAAAGAGTATGGAAGATCTGCCCAATGGGCAGTCATAAAATCAACAGTTTCAACAGCCCTTATACCAATTACATCAGCATAGCGTCTCTCATCACCTACTACCCCAACGGATTTAACTGGTAAGTACACGCAAAATGCCTGAGATACTTTGTCATAAAAGTCAGCTGCTATTAATTCTTCGATAAATATTGCGTCGGCTTCCCTAAGAGCGTCTAATCGATCTTGAGTCAACTCCCCCAAAACCCGCACGCCCAATCCTGGTCCAGGAAATGGATGCCTATTTAATAACTCTGGTGGAAGCTCCAGTTCCTTCCCAACTTTTCTAACCTCGTCTTTAAATAAATTTCTTAAAGGCTCAACCAGCTCCATTCGCATTTCTTGAGGTAAACCACCAACATTATGGTGAGATTTTATAATTCGAGCTTCTTTAGATTCTGAGACAGATGACTCTATTACATCAGGATAAATTGTACCTTGGGCTAAGAACTCAATTTCGCAATTTAGATCTAAAGACTCATTATCAAATACATCTATGAAGGTTCTTCCGATGATTTTTCTTTTTTGTTCAGGATCAGTAACTCCCTTTAGGTGTCTTAAAAAGATATCGCTGGCATCAACAACCTTTAAATTTAAGTCAAATTTCTCTTCAAAAATTTCTTTGACCTGACTAGCCTCATTTTTTCTTAAAAGCCCATTATCTATAAACATACAATAGAGCTGCTTACCTATTGCTTTCTGCAACAACATAGCAGTGACTGAAGAATCAACCCCGCCTGAAAGACCCAGTAAAACATTATTACTACCAACTTGTTCTCTTATTTCTTCAACTTTTCTGGCAATAAGATCTTCAATTTTCCAATCTTTATTACATCCACATATTTCAAAGAGAAAATTCCTGAATATAGCGGGCCCGATGCTGGTATGAGTCACTTCTGGGTGGAACTGCAAGGCAAAGATATCTTTTGTATTATGCTGGATTGCTGCTATAGGAGCAGATTCTGTTGAGCCAATTAAAATAAAATCTTTTGGCATAGAGGTTACTTTATCCCCATGGCTCATCCAAATATCAATTAAGTTTGATCTATCTATACCATCAAATAATTTCGAGTCTTGTTCTATTTTGAGTTTAGCCTCTCCAAACTCCTTAGTATCTGACGCTGAAACTATTCCAGAGCATTGTTCGGCTAGAGTTTGCATTCCATAACATATACCCAATAAAGGTACTTCCATATCAAAACATACCTGAGGTATGCGAGGAGTAAAAGATTTGGTAACAGACTCGGGGCCACCAGAAAGAATGATTCCCTTTGGATTACATTCCTTTATCCGATCTTCTCCAATATCCCAAGGAAGTATTTCAGAATAGACTTCGTTTTCACGAACTCTTCTAGCAATTAATTGTGTATATTGAGATCCAAAATCTAGTACTAAAATTCTGTTATCTTGAGAGCTCATTATCAGGATAAATGATCTTCTAATTTAGAAAGCAGGTCTTTGATTTCTGGCTTATGATCTTTAATTTCACCCAGAGTAAGACCATCAAGCTCGTGAGGAAAAACAAGCCATTTGTCAGTTTCATGTAAATAATAGTCTGGAACTCTGCTAGTTTTATTTTTACTGGGCTTAAAGTAAGGAGTAGCAACTCTTATTTGGGGAGTATTTTTCTTACAAGCCGTTGAAAGATCAGAAATAATTTTATCTATAGAGATCCCTGTATCATGCACATCATCAACAAGCAATAAAGAATCTTCAGAATGCACATTCTTGATTACATAATTGAGGCCATATACTGATACCTCTCCTTCAGTTTGATCAATGCCCTTGTAATATGAAGTTCGAATAGCAATATGGTCAGACTGTATACCCAAAACACTGAGGAGTTCTTGAACAGCAATACCTATTGGAGCGCCACCTCTCCAAACACCAACAATATAATTGGGTTTATAGCCGCTCTCGAAAACCTTCCAAGCAAGCTTAAATGCATCGCTTAGAAGTTCTTCTGATTTGATGAATAACTTATCCATGGATAAGTGGATAATTCTACAGAATTGAAAACATTATTAACAAATAATATTTGCTTTTTATTTTAGTAATTCATGCTAAGACGAATCATTACCTGTCTTGGTGGTATTAATTCAAGCCCTGTAGCTGCAACACCAAACACATCCGTCATACTTGAATTGACACCATCTTCATCGGTAGCATTAAGAATCATAAAGTCCAAGCCCCACTTATCTCCCACAAAATCTATTCCAAAGGTAAGATTAAATATATCGTAGGAATCAATAGCATCCACTATAGAGTTATTTGAAACCCTCTGTTGAAAATCTCCTCTATGAACATATTGCAGGATACTGGTAAGCATTGCACCGGAAGCAAGCATTCTTTCATGCGTTAACATAATATCAGCTGTAAACTCAGGGCTTTTTGCTAATTCATTTCCTTTAACGTTTTCTCTGAGACCATACCTTAGGTCTTCTTGACCAAAGAAGTACTGGTAGGCATCAACATTATCTAAAACCATATAGTCTGAAGTTACTTCAGAATCTAAGAAGGCAATATTCATATCTAGAACTAAAGCATCACTTACTAAACTAGTGAATTCAATTTCCAATCCTGACATTTCTGATTCCGGGATGTTGGCAACCCCTCCCCTGTAAGGATCGGGATCGGTCGCTTGAAATTGAAGGTTTTCATAAGTATAAGAAAATGCAGCGATATTTGCTCTAGCTCGACCATCCATGAGATCAGTCTTAAGACCAAGCTCTATTGCATCCACTTTTTCTGCTTCAAAAGTTGGAAATACCATGGCAGGTGCAACTGGTCTACCAGCAGCAATATCTTCAGCTTCTGTAAAACCAAAAGTTAAATTACTACCTCCGGGTTTGAATCCTCTTGTGAGTGATACATATCCCATTGTGTCATCTGAAAAATCAAGTTCTGCAGTAATTTTTCCAGTAGTCTCATCAGAAGTACCCTTTTCTTCGAAGGTTTCTACGCTAAAGAAGTTTGTTACATTGGTAGCAAAAGTATCCTCTGAATACCTTAGTCCTGAAACAAACCTAAAATCTTCTCTAATATTCAAAGTAGCCTGCCCATAAACAGAGTAAGACTCCCTGGTTGGTTTGGCATCGGTTACGAAATCAAAATCAGCTCCAAAAACTGCAAAAGCACCTGGAAATGAATAGATATGTTCGTAACAATAATTTGGATCGGCAAAAGATTCACCGCAAACATATCTAAACGCTGGGTTGTCATCATTGTTCCTATAACCTCGGATAGTATTTTCAATCTCGTGTTCCATGTAAAAAGCACCCACTGTCCAATCTAAGCTACCGTTAAGAATAGGTTCATTTGAAATTAAATTTATTTCAAAAGTTTTAGTATCTACTAAAGAGGTTTCTGGATTGAATTCAGCTCTTTGATAAGTAGCAAAACATCCGAAATTTCCTCCAACCGTCCCAGGCTGAGGATCAATGCATACCTCTGGATTTAAACCCGGAATTGAGAGGACTAAATCTCCTAAGTTATGTCTGTCATTGTCCCTAACAACTAGTATGTCATCCTCTTGGATACTCCCCATTGCTTTCAAGGTTGCAAACCCAAGATCTTTCTCAAAAATTGCTGCAAATACTTTTGAGGTTAGCTCATGTTTAGAGACAGTATCTTGAGCAAGCTTACGAATATCGGGAGTAGGATCATCAATACCTCTCATCGCTGATCCATTTCTATCAACATCAAAGATTTGAGCAAAAAATCTAAGACTAGATGATGCATCTAAGTCTATTAACAGGTCTCCTCTGAAGCTGAAATTACTTGCATCATCCAAGTCTTGCCCGGTAATCACATTCTTACTAAAACCATCTCTTTCAGTAGTTGTAAAAGATACCCTTGCCGCTGCATTATTGTTCAAAGGTATATTGTTAGATGTTCTGAATTTTTTAAGCCCATAATTACCAAAAGTAATATCAGACTTGCCTTCATATTCATCAAAGCTAGGCTTCTTACTGATTACATTTACAGCACCGCCCGTAGAGTTTTGACCAAATAAAGTTCCTTGAGGGCCACGCAAAACTTCAATGCGATCAACATCAACAAAATCAGTCTGCAGCGCAAAAGGAGAAGCAATAAAAATCCCATCCATATGAAAGGCAACGGAAGGAGCGGCAATAGCATTTTGATTAGTTTCATTTCCAACGCCTCTGATTGAGATAACTGTTTTATATCCCTCATTCTTGGCAACGGTGACACCAGGAACGATAGCGCTTAAATCTACAAAAGATTCTATGTTTTTAGATTCAAGATCTTCGCTGTTAATTGCTGTTACTGCTTGAGAAATATCTTGCAGGCTTTCGCTTCTCTTTTCAGCAGTTACAAATACTTCTTCAATGACATTATTTTGTGCATGGATATCAAAATTGAAGGCAAAAATGACAGCAAATGCAATAAAGATGCGCATATTTAATAAATTCATACCTAATCCTCGGTTAATAGGTTTTCAAATTACAAAAGTGATTTTGTTATTAAGAAATAAGCAACAATAATGCCAATTAGTATTATCCTCTACTCTTTTATAGATTTAATAACAATTCGATAGTATAAGTTGTAAACTAAATTTTTAAATATCATTTCAAGAAATTATGCTAGAAAAGTTATTTCATCTGAAAGAAAACAGCACTGATATCAAAAAAGAGCTCTTAGCAGGTTTTACCACATTCATCACTATGGCTTACATAATATTTGTGAATCCTCAAATGATGTCCAACGCTGGGATGGAATTAGGTGCAGTATTTGTAGGAACATGTCTTGCTGCAGCCATTGCCTGTATTGCGATGGGGCTCTTTGCTAACTGGCCCATTGGTCTTGCCCCAGGCATGGGTTTAAATGCTTTTTTTACATTCACAGTGGTAGGAGAAATGGGTTATCCATGGGAAATAGCTCTAGGGGCTGTTTTCATTGCTGGCATATTATTCATGATCATGAGTATTACCAGAATGCGTCAATGGATGTTAGAGAGTATCCCAATGAATCTAAGAATTGCTATGGGCTGCGGCGTAGGTCTTTTTATAGGATTTATAGGTTTAAAAAGTGGCGGAATAATTGTTGCCAATGAAGCTACACTATTAAGCCTAGGAGACATAATGCATTCAGAAACCCTGCTTGCAGTAATGAGTTTTCTTGTCATTGCAATTCTCTCAATTAGGAATATTCCAGGTGCGATGCTAATTGGAATATTAACCGTAACCATTCTAGGCATATTAATGGGCATGATAGAGTATCGAGGAATAGTATCCAGTCCGCCTGAATTTGCTTCAGTTTTTCTTAAGCTTGATATTCTGGGAGCCCTAGACCTAGCGATGGTTAGCGTCATCATGTCTTTCTTATTCGTTAATCTTTTTGATACAGCTGGTACTCTTTTGGGAGTAGCAAACCAAGCAAAGCTGGTAGATGACGAGGGTAACATTAAAGGAATGGATAAAGCACTCAAAGTAGACAGCACCTCCAGCGTTGCCGGGAGTTTGTTTGGCTGCGCCCCTGTGACCAGCTATGTAGAGAGTTCAGCAGGAGTGCAAGCAGGAGGCCGAACTGGTTTAACAGCTATTACAGTTGGCTGCTTATTTCTCCTCGCTATCTTTTTTGCACCCTTAGCTAGTATGATCCCAGCCTATGCAACTTCTGGTGCCTTGATTTACGTAGCTATTTTAATGTTGAGCGGACTGGAAAGGCTGGATTGGTCAAGGATGTCGGAGCTGTTGCCCGCTCTAGTAATGGTAGTCATGATCCCACTGACTTTTTCTATAGCCAATGGTATTGCTTTAGGATTTATAGCTTATGTAGTTCTTAAGATAGCAAATGGTGAAATTAAAAGTATTTCTTTGGGAGCCTGGTTTCTAACGATTGTGTTTCTTTCTAAATTTATCTTTCTCTAAGTAAACTAACTTCTCTGATAGTTTGGAGCCTCTTTGGTAATCATTACATCATGAACATGGCTTTCTAACATACCGGCATTAGTAATTTCTACAAATTCCGTTTTTTGTTGCATTTCATCAATGGAGTGACAGCCTACGTACCCCATGCTTTGGCGCAATCCTCCCATCAATTGATTTATGACATTAACCACCCAACCTTTAAATGGAACTCTACCTTCAACTCCTTCTGGAACAATTTTTTCTGGATCTATGGTATCTTGAGAATATCTATTTACATCATTTCTTTCAGACATAGCGCCCAATGACCCCATGCCTCTGTATGTTTTAAAACTTCTGCCTTGATAAAGCTCAAGCTCTCCTGGAGATTCTTCAGTACCAGCAAATATTCCACCTAACATAACTGCATCAGCTCCTGCAGCAATTGCCTTTGCAATATCTCCTGAAAATCTTATGCCCCCATCTGCAATCAGTGGCACACAATCTATTCCAAGAGCCTCTCTTATAGAGATAATTGCTGTAATTTGTGGAACTCCGATACCAGCAATAATTCGTGTGGTGCATATCGATCCAGGACCCATTCCTATTTTTATAGCATCGACTCCTGCTTCTAGTAATGACTTTGCCCCTTCAGGTGTAGCAACATTACCCCCCATAACATCAACCTCTGAGAAAGAAGATTTGATTGCTTTTATAGTCTTAATTACATTTTCTGAGTGGCCGTGAGCACTATCAACTACGAGCAAATCTACACCAGCCTCAACCAATGCCTGAGCACGATCCATGGTATCGCCACCAGTGCCAATAGCAGCTCCAACTCGTAATTGCCCACTGGAATCTTTAGTTGCAAGAGGGTATCTGGCTGATTTTTCAATGTCTTTCATGGTTACCAAACCAGTTAGAGTATCTTTTCCATCCACTACTAAGATTTTCTCTATTCTATTTTCATACATGAGTTTCTTAACGGTCTCTTGATCGGTGCCCTCTTCGACCGTAATGAGTTTTTTAAGCGGAGTCATGATGGAGGAAACCAACTTACTTTCATCGTCTGCGTAAGCAAAATCCCTTCTAGTAACAATTCCCATCAATTTATCATCATCAACAACCGGCATGCCAGAAATACTAAGCTCTGATGTTAGCTGCATTAACTCATGGATAGTTTTGGTAGATCTTATAGTTGTGGGATTTCTAACCACTCCACTTTCGTATTTTTTAACGGTTCGCACCAAAGCGGCTTGATCTTCAATACTGTTGTTTTTATGGATAACGCCAATACCTCCATTTTCTGCTAATGCAATTGCCATCTTAGCTTCAGTAACGGTATCCATAGCCGCGGAAACCAGAGGAACCTGTAAAGTAATGTTCTTAGAAACTTTTGTAGCTAGCTTTGTATCGCCAGGAAGGAAGTCTGTATAGCGTGGAAGCAGCAATACATCATCAAAAGTTAAGGCTTTGTATTTTATCTTTTCCATATTGGATTATAGAACAATGAACCCTGCAAAAAAAGTGATCCAAAAAAATTGAGCCTTTAATTGAAATTATTTATAGACTATTAAAAATCTTGTCTGATTTGGCGGCACAGATAAAGTCATTCAAATGCAATCCCTTAATCTTATGAGACCACCACTCCAACTTCACAGAACCCCATTCCAAAACTATCTTTGGATGATGGTCTTCTGCCTCTGCAAGGTCAGCTATCTTTTTTGTAAAACTGACTGAATCGGCATAATTAGCAAAATTGTAAGACTTTACTAATTTGTTTATGGATTCTTCCTCAATGGACCAATCCTCTAACTCTTTAAGAAGGTCTGGATAATCAATTGAATTTACTAATGGAGCATCAATAGTGCAAGCTTCACATTTTTTGTCAGTTAAATCTGGCAATTAAAGTCCGCCCTTAGTTAATTTTTTTGGATCAAGCAACTTAACCAGCCTTGCTCTTGGAATATTTGTTTCAGCTTCGGCCACATCAATAATTGGTTTATTTTCTTTATAAGCTTTTTTAGCTATTTCAGCTGCTTTAACGTACCCAATTTCTCTATTTAATGCAGTGACAAGTATTGGATTCTTATCTAACTGCGCTTGAATATTCTTTGCATTCACTTTGAAAGATTTAATGCCTTTGTCTGCAAGCAGATCGCAAGAGCTGTAGGCCAATCTGATGGATTTGAGTAAGTTATATGCAATTAATGGCAGCATGACATTCAGCTGAAAATTACCACCCTGATTAGCATAGGAAATAGATAAATCATTACCTAATATGTCAGCTCCAGCCATTATGACAGACTCTGAAACCACTGGATTGACCTTGCCTGGCATGATACTGCTGCCAGGTTGCAATGCCTCTAATTCTATTTCGCCCAATCCAGTTAAAGGCCCACTATTCATCCAACGAAGATCATTGGCTATTTTCATTAAAGTTAGAGCAAGATTTTTAACTACTGAAGAAGCATGCATCGCAGCATCTTGAGAGCTTAAAGACATGAAGTAGTTAGGAGATGTAGAAAATTTGTATTTAGTAACTTTTTGAACTTCTTTGGCAAAATCTCTACCAAAGGCTTTTGGAGCATTGATTCCAGTACCAATAGCGGTGCCCCCTTGGGGTAATTTTGAAAGCTTAGTTAAAGCGCTCGTTAGTTCTTTCTTGTGTTCCACTAATTGAGCTTCCCAACCAGAAAGTTCTTGAGCAAACTCTATTGGCATAGCATCCATAAGATGAGTTCTTCCAGTTTTGACAATTCCACTCAACTTTAATTTTTTAGAGCGAATAGATCTGATAAGAGCATCTAAAGAAGGAATGAGAGATCTCCTAATATCTAAAGTTGCTGCAATATGAATTGCAGTGGGAATAACATCATTACTGCTTTGGCTCATGTTCACATGATCATTGGGGCTTACAGATTTCTTTAGTTTTTTTGATGCTACATTTGCTATTACTTCATTAGCATTCATGTTTGTACTTGTGCCAGATCCAGTTTGAAACACGTCAACTGGAAATTGATCATCGTAAGTCCCATTAATGATCTCGATGGCAGCTTTTTCAATGGCCGCACCTATGCCTTTTTGGATTAAACCATGCTTTGTATTTGTTCTTGTTGCGGATAATTTAATAATACCCAAAGCCTCAATAAAAC
>Ga0255762_10004383_pt1 | contig 10858 bp, 13 predicted proteins | sample 101ome_16_FD_179962 | JGI IMG/M metagenome (GOLD analysis project Ga0255762, IMG submission 179962) | Coastal salt marsh microbial communities from the Groves Creek Marsh, Skidaway Island, Georgia - 101401AT metaG (version 2) | ecosystem: Environmental > Aquatic > Marine > Intertidal zone >... | reverse complement strand
TCTGACCACCCAGAACCGTCGCGACATACACCAAGAACGACCCATAAAGGATTGTCAGCACAGCAACTGCTGCCGCTGGACCTATAAAACGAGGCCCCATTGCTGCCCCATAGCTGTAGAAAGCAACACCCAGAACAGCCGCCATCACGCAAATGAACAGGCCAGATTTGACGGCATTCTCTTCCTTGCTTAGATTTTCATTCCCGGGATAGACCATGCAAATTGCCGTAACAGCAGCGCTTATTACCACTGGATTTGCATCAGTGAGGGCAGCAAAACCCCACTGATCCTGAAACAGAAAGACCCAAACAACATACAAAGCCACCAATGCTAATGCCACGGTGATAATTTGCTCTTTCTTCGACAGTATCAGTTTAGGCTTTGGCTCTGCCGTATCCAGAAGCGGCAGGAGATACGAAACCAACACACCAAGAGCCAGCGGCGCAAATACTAACCGCGACGCAAACATACTGGACTCGAGGTCTCTCACATTCCCCATTTGGTAGATGGTATTCAGAGAGGCAATAACGACACCCATTGGCACACTTGCTCTGCTGATAATCCCGATAACCTTTGATTTATGCCTGACGGCCATCAAGACAGGAACGGCCATAAAAACAAGGTAGGCGCCTGCACTGTGTGAATTGAGCAGGGTGAATCCCATATTCCAGTCAACGTAGACCAAGGCTGGGATCGCCAAGATAAATACTAATCTTCTCGCTAGCGTCTCAGATTCGGTAGAGGTTTCAGCCGCTTTGCTGTCCTTGGTGAGTCTCCTGAGGTACTTTGACCTCAGTATCTCACAGCTGAGCCGGGCGGGAGACCGTTGTCCAAAATCGCCTGGAGCGAGTCTGAGCGGCTACAGTGACAATATTCGCGAAGGGAATAAGACCCCCGGGGTGCCAATTCGACCCCCCTTCGATCTGCAGGTCCTCAGGTCCAGTTACAGGAATAGTTACAGGAATTTAGTCACGGCACCCATAAATCATTGATCTTAAAGACCAAAAATAGGGGCTTTTAGGGGTTGTGGTGCCCAGGGGGGGAGTTGAAATAATTTCATAAAATACTGAATTATAATGATATATAACTATTTAAAAGCTTCTGGTGTTACTTTCAGTGTTACCAAACCTTTAGAAAATCGCATCGTTACCCTAGCCATTTCTGAAACCAAGACGAATGAGGATGATGGCCCCAGTCAGAAGGGGCGGGGGGCTTATGTGCACTTCTAAGGATGATCGTAACAACTCACTTTTGCATGAGCTAATTTTTTTAAAAAAAGCGGTTTTCCACTCCAAATTTTACATCTAAGACGATAACCTATACAACATACTGTAGTGCGTAGACTGTACTCTAAACGGAATGGAATCAAATACATACGAATAGCTGTTCCATAGGTGGATTGGGGTAACCGAGATGAATGAATATTGGCAGAAGTGGAAACACCGTAATGTGGCCAAAGTTGCGGCAGCCTACGCCGCTTTAAGTTGGTTTCTCCTTCAAGCTCAAGAGGCAATACTCCCAACGATTGGAGCACCAATATGGGTAGCACAAACTCTCCTTTTCCTTATGTTAGTCGGTTTTCCCATTGCCTGTGTCATTGCATGGGCTTCTGATGTTAATTCTCAAATTGAAAGAGCTGAATCTCAATCAGAGACTGAATCCTCGAGAGATCTCCCGTTAGCTAAGCATCAAGCCAAAAGATCGCTTTGGCTGGGGCTTCCAATCGTACTAGTGATAGCTTTGTTTGCTTTCTACATATCACCTTATGTCTTCGATTTTGAACCAAGAGCTCAGCGCACTGAATTAATACCAACCAGATCGGTTTCAATGGATGAAACTCAAAGCCCTAGGTTTGAACTTAATATTGGTGACACTGGTACAAGCGAGTGGGGGCTTACTACGGAAATAGCGATTTCGCCAGATGGACGATATGTCGCTTTTACGAGAAATGCTGATGGCGCCGGTGAAGTCTTAGTGCGAGACCTTTTAAGAAATGGGTCTACCAATAAGCTTGCTGAATACAGATGGGCAACTGATGTACATGGGATATTGAATTTTTCAGAAGATGGAGAATGGGTTGCATATTTTGACTCAGGAATTCTCAAACGAGTTCGGGTAGCTGGGGGTGCCTCTCAGGACATTTTAAGCACTACCCTTGGCAGAACCAGTGGATACCATCTCTTGAGTGATTCGCTGACCTTCACTGGAGCCGAAGATTTCGTTGAGCAATTGAACTTTGTTACTGGTGAGCGCTCAGTGGTCGAGGGGTTTGACCAGCTTGACACTTCGCTAGTCTACCGCTGGCCACAACAATTGCCGGACGGAAAAACTATAATGGTATCGGCCGCATCTAATGTGGCTAATTCCGAGTCGGTGATTTTACTGTTTGATAAAGAAAGTTCTCAAGCAGCTGAATTAATCACAAATGCCGTTAATGCCCGATATGTTGTTCAAACTGGTCACATTGTTTTCATGAGGGACTCTGCATTATGGGCAGTGCCCTTTGATCTTGATACGCAGCTAACCGTCGGCCCCGAAACGAAAGTCGTCGATAACGTGCAGACTAACGGTATTCTTGGGAGTGCAGGCTATGCATTCTCAGAGCGTGGCAGGTTGGTATATTTAGAAGGGGGTGACGTAGCTGTCGCCACCGCTGAACTCAAACTGGACGTGTTAACACGCGCAGGTGAGATTGTCTCCACTTTAGATACTCGAGGCCGAATCGGCCAACTTGATATTTCGCCGGATGGCGCTCAGCTATCCTTTACGAGGTATGAAAACGCCGAGTCAGATATATGGGTTTATAACCTTGATCAATCAATTCCGGGCCGCAGAACTTTTGACGGAAATTCAGCAAGAGCAAGATGGGCAGATTCCTCCACAATATTTTTTAATGTTTTTTCAGAGACACGCGGTTTAAACGGCATTTGGACTTTAGTTGCGGATGGTTCTTCTGCGCCTGCACCATTTTTGGCAGACCCGGATTTATTTTCAGGGGCGGCCACACAACTTATGTCCGTCTCGCAGACAGATGGTAGGCTGTATTATTTTTCTGGCGCAGCTCAGATAGGGCAGGGTTCTCACTACTCAGTTGATCTCTCTGGTGAAGAAGAGACGACGATTACAGAAATTGATGTTACGCCGAATGTTGAAGATGTTTGGTGGTCTAGACTTGAGGTATCGCCAAACGGTAAGTGGATAACTTACGTGAGCAACGAGTCTGGCTCGAACCAAATTTACGTGCGTCCTTACCCAGAAATTTCGGGCGGGAAGTTTCAAGTAAGTGCCCTAGATGCCGTCAGCCCAGTCTGGTCGGAAGATAGCAAGGAAATATTTTTCAGGTCAGGGAATCAGTTCTTTTCGGCAAGCTATGAAGAGGTTTTTTCTGAGTCGCGTGCATTCATTGACTTGAAGGATCCAGAATTTCTCTTTGAACATTCGATAGTAGAAAACCACCTCACTTTCCCCGGTTATGTCCATGACGCTTCTTCTGACAATTTTATAGTATTGTCCACAACTGATGACGGAAACTCAGCTTTCCAGGAAGCTTCTTATTCCGGGGAGACAACGCTCACGGTAATTGAAAACTGGTTTGCTGAGTTAGAGTCGTTGTCTCCAAGGTTTCAATAGCATTCGCACCAAATCTCTTTTGCCTTTCAAAACTATAACTTTACTAGCTGCTCGTTTAGGTTTTTCTATGGACGACCGCCAACGTCTTTAACCAACTCCACCGCTAGACCTCCGTTCATCGATTTCATCAAACAGAAACACAGTCACCATCTTCCGCACATGACTGGCCAAAGATATGTCTTCGGGTTTGTCTGGTAGCACCCGTATGTAGAATAAATCACGCCAGTTGTTCCAGCCGTCTTCAGGGAATGGAATTGATCAGAACCCACTGAATGAGTGGATGGTACCAGCGGGCGGTGCCATTATATTAATAAATACAATAGGTTAAGAACTTTATATTATATTACCCACCATCCTACCCACCATAGATCAATCCCAGATGATCAATCGGGTCCAAAACAGGACTCGAACCGATGACCAAAAACTTATATGCGGTACCCACAAAGGGGCAGCCCGGGGGGGCGGTTCGCCTGCTGACTTAGTTATAGTATCTTCCCAGACTTGCTTGGGCCGATTTTGAAAAAAAAGAGAGTTTTATGATGGGACGCAAACGACATGACTGACGACACTAAATTAGACAAAGATATGCACCAAGCTGGATGGTGCCGCCAAGACCGAATGTGCCTGAAGCGATTGAAGAGGCGAGACAAATAGCAAAAGACACCTACCGCAAAGCGAGAGCAAGCAAAGAATAACTAGAGCAGAGGATGAGTGTGCTGCTACCGACTTAATCACCCGATGGAGAAGATAAAAATGAACGGTAATTTACTGAAAAAATTTGTTTATCTATTTTCGCATTTCTTATTTATAACTTCTGCATATGCCGATGCTGTTTATGACCCAGCTACCGGCACAATAATTTTATCCCATGTTCTTGCTGGAGATGGGTCTAGTAAAACCGAATCTATCTATGCCACGAATGTCCAAATTACTCCGGGTGCAATACTCTCTATGGGAAAAGCTTGGCCTCCATACATTCATCCATCGCCTTGGCCGGCAGAAGTCGACTTCTATGATATGACGGCTCAAGAGTTAAAAATCTCTTATATTAGAACAGCAGATGGTTCAATCGAGCTAAATGATGTAGTACTCAAGGTAGACGCTGTCTCGGGTGTTGGTTTCTCTGAGTCAATTGCTCCAGGCATTGCGGACTACAAATTTAGATATGTTTTAGATGATTCCCTTCCCAGCGAATGGCGGAATGAATTTGAACAAATCATGAATAATCTCCAGAGAGACATCCCTATCTATGCTAAATCTGATTGGTACAGTATGCCGATATTCGCATGGAAAAGTGATGCCGAACGGCCACTGCCTTTTGTAAGTGGCGGATGTATTTGCGGAGGAGGCGAAGGCGGCCATTTTCGCTGGATGAGCCTCGAAATACCCGCGTCAGAGTTCGAATATAATCAGATACATCGTTATAGCATAGTGCCGCATGAATATTTTCACGTATATCAACTTAGCCATGCCGACCTTCCCGGATTCAAGTGGTTAATGGAGGGACCAGCTGCAACGCTCGAATCAATTTATGTGCAAGAGCATTATGGCATTAATTATTTTTCTTCGGCCCAGGGGCCACATCTTTCCGAACAAGTTAGAGAAAATACTGCTTCGTACGAGTCTTATAGTGCCTCCGGTGGCGAGGCAGACATTAATTACTCCGGCTCGGTATTCATGACATTAGTTCTTGGAGCAGAACTTCAAAAGCAAGGTTTGAGCGAGGCTGAGGCTTACAGAAAAATATTTCAGGATTTTTTCCTGGCAGGGCCAACTTTAGAAAATTGGGAAGCTAAGTTTTTGGAAGTGTTTTCAATAAGTGTGGACTCGTTTTACTCTGCAATAAAAACTTACGAACTCTCCTACGATGCTGTTCTTCCAAGCATGGATTTAAAGATTTCTCAAATATTTTCAAACTAGCGCATTGCTATTCGACCTTGAGGCGGAAACGTAATTGCTCAAGCGCTGCAGGGTAAGTATTGTTACTCGGCGCTTTTTGCTAGGTTGAATTGGTGTAAGCTGATTTTGAAATAAAACACCTTTCCTCTCCAAAATCAAACCAAAACTAGATAATCTCCATAAATCTGAATATCAGGACTATCTGATGAATCTACCTAGACTCGCAATCGAATCGTTTTTGTTATTCTCTGGAATTTTTCTCGCACTGCTATTAGAGGGATACATTGAAGACAACCAAATTAGAGAAAGACAGGAGCGATTAATCGGAGAGCTATTTTTAGACTTAGAGGAGACTATTTCAGACATCAACAATGATATCTCTAACAATGGCGAGTTCTTGCGCCAAACCAAAATCGCAATCGACGCTGTTAATAATCCTACTGGTCGAATTGACCCTGAGAATGCCTTCGAGGCGATTCAGCAAGTTTGTAAGAGCTATGCTTTTGTTGTGCCAAAAGTTTCAACCTTTGAATCAATAAAATCTTTGGGTTTAGACTTAGTAGATGACGATTTACTCAGAACTGAGATAACAGATTTTTATGAGCTGTCTTTATTTCGTATTTCTACCGCAGAAGCAAGGTTTTATGATTTCTCAATGCAAGAATGCTGGCCATACGTTTCAGAAAATTTCGCTTGGTCTGACCCCTTAGAACAAACCACACGACAAGTAAACTTTGGAGCTGAAAGCACCCAGATGGATTGGTTGAGTGATGCTAGGGTGAAGGCAGCCGACTTAGACGAACTTTTGCAAGATAGTTCGTTTAAATTCATTCTTCACGAAGCCTTTATCAGAAGAAGCTTTCAGCTATTGCACTATGAAAGAGGTCTCGTCAACGCAGAGGCTCTTAAAAATCGACTCACAGACTATTTAAGGTAATGAAACCACTGATTGATTCAAACAAACCTCAATTGAGTCTTTTACGGAGTAGGGAAATGAGACGGTGTAGCAAAATCTTTAACAATGTTCGTCGCTAGACCTCCGCTCATCAAATTCATCAAACAGAAACAAAGTCACCATCTTTCGCACATGACTGGCCAAAGATATATCTTCGGGCTTGTCTGGCAGTACCCGCATGTAGAAGAAATCACGCCAGTTGTTCCAGCCGTCTTCATAGGCCAGGACTTCAAGTGCTTGCCAGTATTCACGCTCCAAAGCTAAACAGCTACGACCGCTGCCTAGGTCAATGTGACGCTGTTCTAGGTATCGTTTCAGCATTATTCAGCGCATTCATCTGGAAGCGATTCTAAAAATGCTCCGAATGCTGGGTCAGCATTAACAGGCATGAAATCACGAAGGTGACATTCAGATTTTCTAGTCTTAGCAAAAATCAGGCTCTGCTCCCAGGTGTCAGCGGACAATAAACCCAGATCGTTTTGGAAAAAGTTATTTTGCAAAGAGTTCCACCGATACAGCTGCAACATACCTCTAGCTAGCTTCTGATCATCAGTCATTTCCTCCCATTCCAGAAACCGGACTTTTGCCACATCGATGTTTCCCTGGAAAGGCGTAAGTAGCTCCTGTGCTCTCAGTTCTGCTCTGGCTTGTTGCTGGGCGCCTATCGCAATTAGCTGGGATTGTCGCATCTCCAATCCAACAAAAATCAGACCACCTAGAAGCCCAACCATTCCCAATAATTGAATCCATGTATCTAAGCTAACTCTTTTCAATTCTGTACCCCTCTATATGAGCCAAGATTGATAGCTTCGACTAATGGGGCGAAAATTTCACCTCTACCTTGAAGCCTTTGTTTGAACAACGGGCGGTCATAACAGGTAGAATCACCCTGAGACTTGGCTATATCTAATCTGACTTGCATCTTCTCTTGGTTTGCAGAGTAAAAGTCTTGCTCCCAAGCAGAAGCCAGCGCGAAAATCTGATTCGCACATAGATTAAAAAACACTACTTCCTCTTTCTCTGTAAGTGTGTAACCTGCCGAGCCTTTAACCCATATGTCAATGTTGTCGATTATTTCTCTTCTTACCTCCAGAGAATTGATGAAGGCCCTATCTGAAGCTTCCATCCTCGCTAAGTTATTACTTTCCTCCATAACTATATAATTTTGTTGAAGCTCGAGAAGTACAGCGATTAAGGAGCCAATAATGCCTATTGTCCCTATTGCATTAGTTGCCGCTGCAAACGTAATTCCTGTGGTTATTTTTGAAGACATATGCGGTATCTCACCTATTCGATGCATTCATCAGGTAGAGTTTCTAGATATTCAGTGAATGCAGTTTCCAAGTAATTTTCATCGTATAACTCTCTCGACGAGCAGTTATTCCAACTCTGAAGAATCCGCGCAGCAATAATTTCCCACTGACTATCGGATATGAATCCTTCTTCATATTGGAAAAGCGTATTTTGTTGCATTTGCGTTGCCCATTCCCAATGCATTTCCCGAAGGAAACTTTCTTTTGGTGACAGCTGACTGAGCGACTTACCACGCGAGTTTGCAATTGCTTCAGCCTCCCCTGTAAGAAATGCCAAAGCCCTATCAGTATTCTGCTCTGACCTTCGCTGCTCCATGTCTGCGAGTGCTATGCGTTGCGTTTGCCGTAATTCCAAGCCAACAAAAATCAACGAACCAATTACTCCAAGTACGCCAAGGAAATTGGCTACTCCTGTGAATGATATTGCTACGGGTATTTTTGAAGACATCGGGGCTTTCCTTTATTCAGCGCATTCGTCGGGGAATGATTCTATTACCGCAGTAAAACCATCAGGCATGTACCTCGAGCGTGAAGTATACAAGTCTCTCAAGTCGCATCTGTTGTACCAATCTTGGAATGCTCGCAGTTTTGCCTGCCAAACAGCTTCGTCCATCAGGCCCTGCATATATTGAAAGTAGTCGTTTTCATATAGGAACCACGAGGAATGATACGTATTCCTTCGAGCGATTAAATCCTTGGAGTAGCCGTACTCGAGGTTGTTTTCAAGCATGAAGGACTGCCAATCCAACCCAGAGGCTGTATATGTGTCGAAATTTAGGAGGATTGCGTTAGTCCTCTGTTGCTGCGCATTCGCGAGTGCAATCTTCTGGTTCTGCTGAAGTTCCATCGCGACAAACATCAGAGAACCAATTACTCCAAGTACACCAAGAGAATTGGCAACTCCAGTAAATGATATTGCTACGGGTATTTTTGAAGTCATCTAATCTACTCCTGAACCTTTTTTTCTACTTTCAATCATGGCTTTCCATTCAGGAGGATAAAGTCGTTCTACTAAACCTAAATCTTCCCATTTTTCATAGATTCCCATACTGACGATGTCATCAAGCGTCCTTTCCAATGCGATTTTGTCTAGAAAGCCCTGTTTATACTGGTAAAATTGACTTTCCATCCGCCATTGGGCGGACGTCTCCCAGGCTCTCACTCTGCGTAATTCAGTTTCTGTCAGAGCATCAGCGCCAAGACTTGTTGCCTTACTCAGTATTTCAGCCAGGTCACCTGACAATGCAAGATTTCGCTGGGCTTGCTGCATTTCACTCAGGCGTGTTTGATATGCATTCGTCGTCGCAAGTTTTTTATTCTGTCTGAGTTCTAAACCGACAAAAATCAAAGAGCCAATAATTCCAACCACACCAAGGAAATTGGCCACTCCAGTAAATGAAATTGCTGCGGGTATTTTTGTGGGCATTTCTACACCTCTGTCAGATATGGGCGGTGAATTATTAACTTGGTGAAACTTCGATTCCTACTCTTTTACGGCTTCTTCGAGAGCCATCACCAGTGGCAAGTACATCTCTCCCCTAGTGCGTATGCTTTCCCTGAGTTCGGGGTAAACCTTGTTGCAAGCTGATTGACCCCAGAGGGTTCCAGCCTGAGATAAGCGAGAATTAATTTTTTCAGCATTTCCACTATAGAAATCCGCTTCATATAAATTGCCTAGGTTGAAGATGTAACTCCCGCATAATATCCGAAAAACAGCTTCTTCAGTTTCATCAAGACTTTCCATCTTAGAGCCTTTCACCCATATCTCGATATTCTCTAGCTGCTGTTGCCGAACCGCAGTGCTGCCCACAAAAGCGTTATTTGCTGCTTGAATCCTGGCAAGGTTGTTACTTTCAAGTAGGGACTGCTGATTTTGGTTAAGCTCAAATGCAACTAGGAGCAAAGATAAGAAGACAGCAAAATTAGGCGCATTTCTTAAAAATGCTAGATTCTTCATTGTTCGATTACCTCACCCTCTAATGTTTCAGATTCTTTACCGATTACACTTACGTTTATCGTAATTTTCTCTCGATTATCAAACTGCTTATCAAAAGTGCTTATGGGAAGAATCCTATCCATAAGTATCTTCTGAGCTGCCGTTTGATTCTTGTGATTGTCATCCAGTGCAGCACTAACGACCTTCTCAAGCACCTTGGGAACGTCTGGATGCTCCAAAAGCGTTTGCTTCAACTCAAGCTGTCTAGCCCGCATTCCTGCTGGCCTGCCACGTTTGACGGGTGTTTGACTCATGATGCGTCATGTCCTATTATTCAAGTAATTGATTGGAGTCGAGCATGATTCAAACTCTTAAAAAATATAGTTTCTGGATATTCTTAATGCCTGCTGCTCTGATAATTCTCATTGAATTACTGGGTGTCGCAGACCTTCCTACTCTGATAGAAGGAGTTGGTTTTATGTTCTTCATAACCGCGTGTACGTTGGTTCCTATCAACTTTGATAAAGAAGAAAAGCAGCCGTAGGCACCTATTCAGACTCACTCTTCTTGTGTGCGTTAGCCAACGTAATAATAATCTCTTATCGTTTTCCCTTATTCCTTTTCGTTATCTCTTATCTCTTGTCTCTATACCCTATAGAGAGGGTATTCATACGAAGCATAGCTCTTCTGCATCGCGCGGAAGAAACGGATATCTCTCAATGTAGTGTTGGATAAACTCGTCAACAAAAGGAAATTGGCACTCTATACTGAGTCTAGCTAGCTCGTTTAAAACACCCTTTTCCTGACTCTCACTAAGTCTGCCGTCAGACACCTGAGAAACAGCCATATCAACTACCCAGACCACCTCAGTTGCATCGTCATATCGAACAAAGCCCACTCTAATCAATTCTTCAAATGCTTGGTCCAGCGCCTCATGGGACAGCCCAGTGTGTTTCCGTATAAGCTCTTTAGGCTGTTCGTAAATTCCCACCATGCAATATGAAGGGCTTGTAAGGAAATACATAGCTAGAAGTTTGGCAGAAGGACCCACGTTACGCATCTTCTCGGACTTCCAGACATTAGGATAGACTTTGGCGAACTTCCTACTGCTCTTCCTACTCATGA
>Ga0255762_10004371_pt1 | contig 10879 bp, 12 predicted proteins | sample 101ome_16_FD_179962 | JGI IMG/M metagenome (GOLD analysis project Ga0255762, IMG submission 179962) | Coastal salt marsh microbial communities from the Groves Creek Marsh, Skidaway Island, Georgia - 101401AT metaG (version 2) | ecosystem: Environmental > Aquatic > Marine > Intertidal zone >... | reverse complement strand
CCAAATCGTTGCCCATGGAGCGAGCGAAGTTGAGGAAGGCATCGTTGACCACGCAGCACACCGTGTGCGACCCGCGATCGTGTTCATCGGTGTTGCAACACCCGTCGCGGTACCAACCCGTCATCGGGTCGGTGGAGCAGGTTTCCAAAGGCCCGCCCAAAACATTGCGTGGTTGGTCCATGTTGAACACTCCGTCCCTTGGGCTTTGAAGCCTTGTCCTCAGCGGCCTTTTCCATGGCCTCCGAACCAACGTTGCAGCAGTGAACGTTTCGGCAGAGGGGCAACTCTGCCAAGCAACACGTCGACGTTGCCTTGCCGTTCCTGCACCAACAAATCATCGAAGCCCCCCACGTGTGTTTCGCCGATGAAGATCTGCGGTACGCTTCGAGCACCGCCTGTGGCGAGAGCAAAAGCTCGCTGAATGGCAGGGTCGCTCTTCAGCCGGCGTTCGGTGAACGCGGCTTGCTTCCGTTCGAAAAACTGCTTGGCTTTGACGCACGCCGGGCAACCTCGATTGGTCCAGATGACCACCGGTGCATCGTCGTGGCGGGTCATGACCCCCGCTCATCGCTCAAACACTTGAAAATTCAGCAGCGATGATGAGGCCCAGCGCTGGGTTCATTGGGAAGGAGCGCGCACACCGCTCCATGCTGCCCGACACCGTGCACAAACTCCCCCGAGAGGAACGCTTTGCCTACGCCCGCCTGTTGGCATACATGGCTCGGATCGACAACGAACTGACGGTGGACGAAATGGCGATGTTTGAACAGCGGTTGGGTACTGCGCTGCTGTCCCCCAACCAGCGGGACATGATCCGTGCTTCGCTCAAGAATCCGCCCACGCTCGAGGAATGCTTGCAGGATCTGTCCGGTGAGGCAGGCCGACTGGCGCTTCGAGATGCCGTCATGATGGCCGCAGCCGACGGCAACGTCGACGAAGAAGAACAGGACGCATTGGAAGACATCGCTGAACACCTGGGCCTCAAGGAAGATGCAGTGGCCCAGTTGCTTCAATGGACCGTGAAGGGGTACAGGTGGATGAAGGAAGGGTACGAACTGCTCGAATCCCTTGAGGAATGAAGCGGTATGTTTCCCGACGAACTGGACCACCTGTCGACCCACGAGTTGCAACGTTACGCCGAAATCCTCGTCTACATCGCCGCCGCAGATGGAGAATTGGTGCGCGAAGAAATCGCTGCCATTGAATCCATGATGGGCCGAGCGATGATACATCCCGAAACACGCGTCAGCCTTCGTCATGGGTTTGAGACCCCGGTCCCGCTGGAGCAATCCCTGACCAACCTTGACGTGAAGTTGGCCAAGGTCGCGCTGCGCGATGCTGCGCTGGTGGCTGCCATTGACGGGGCGTACGACAAACGGGAAATCGAAGCCCTCCGTGCCCTGGCCGACGCCGCCCAAGTGAGCGAAACGGCGTTGAAAGCCCTCTTGGATTGGGTGGTGGCGGGCTGGGCATGGCACAATGAAGCCGCCAAAATCCTCGGGAAATAGGCCCAAAAGGAGCCTTGCGTCAAGGGGCACCTTCAAAGATAGAAAGCCGTCCCGCTGGGTTGGGTGGGACAGTGCAAAACGGCGTAAGTGGATGGTATGCTCGCCTTGACCGATGCTTGGACGACCGTGAGCAACAAATCGACATTTGGTTGACCACTTGGGAACAATCGCTTCGGACCTTCCAACCCATCGCAGCCCTGCTTCCCGAAGATTGGCCCACCTTGCCAGCCAACCTGCTCACCGACCCGGGACATGTCCTTGACCATCTGCTCGCAAGGCACGATGCTGAAACCGATGGGCGCTCACCCCGCGGCGCACACCCAACACCGCCCCGCTTGGCCGACGCCATCATCGCCTCAGAACTGAAAGACAACCTCGTGAACCCGAAAAAACCGGTTCAACAGTCCAACTTTCTCATGAGTAACCTCCCACCGGGGTTCCGCCAGCACGTGGCACAACTCAACATCCCCAAAGCATCTCCAAGCGATGAAATGGACGACGAGGCTGAACAACAAGCCGTTGACGCGAACCTGCGCACCATGAGCGGCATTCCTCTCCCGGTCGGCGATGCAGCCTGTGGGGGCGGTCTGTTCCACGCACGCCTGATTCGAGCCCATGCCGACGCACACGAAAACGCCGACCCCGAGGTGAAGAAAGCCGACACCCGACGTCTGTTTTCCAATGTGCAATTGCTCGACGTCAGCCCGTTGGCCGTGGAGAGCACAAAGACACGCCTGCTGCTCGAATGCATTCGCCATGAATTGGTGAGTTTTGGACCCGAAACCCCCGGCAAAATCGCTCGTCAAGAAATGGAAGCACTGCTGGACATTGGCGTTCAAACCGGCGATGCCCTTCAAGGTGAATGGCCGTGGGACCAACGGCCCAACGTGATCCTGACCAACCCGCCATGGCTTCGCATCAAAGACCGATTTCGTGGGATGCAAGACGGCAGCAAACTGCGAAAGGAATTGGGCGAGCAACTTCGTGGGTTGAAGGACAACGGAAAGGCACGCTTCTCAACCATGCGGGGCAACGTGAACCTCTATCGATTGTTCATTGAACGAAGTTTGCAGATCCTCAACGAGGGAGGGCGCCTTCGCATCGTCGCCCCCGACAGCCTCCTGCGTGAGCAGTCGTCTCACCCACTCCGCGAACTCTTGGTCCGCGACCACCGCTGGGAGCAAGTCTGGGCGATTGAAGAAGCTAACCTGCTCTTCCCCGGCATGACTCAAGGCGTGGTGGTGCTCGGCATTGAAGCGCAAGGCCCGTCCTGCAACCTTTCCATCCATGGCCCCATCACGCGGGCCGACCTGCGACGGGAAGGCGATGGCTTATCCTCTCGCGTCCCGGTTTTTGAACTCGAACAAGAACGGTGGATGGGGTGGTCACGGGAGACATGGGCGGTGCCCCGTCTGCCTCGCGATCGCATGGAGCGAAAGCAGACACTCAAGGTGCTCGATCGGTTGTGCCAACTGCCGCGTCTCGCCGACGACGCTCACCCCCTGACCACGAACAGCCGCCACGTTCGTGTCCGTGTGGGCGAGGTTGACCAAACCGCCCATGCCAAAAACATCGAAACATGGGTCAAAGGAAAGCGAAATCGACCCTTCATTCGCGGCGTTCACTTCGCAGAAAACGACGAGGGAGAGGTGTTCATTCGTCACCCTGCCTTCCGCACCGACATTCCCTCCCGGGCCAGTGAGCGGCAGCTTGCCATGTGGGTGGGCGACCATCAACCGCAATTCGGACCTCGGTTGGCATGTCAAGCCATCGTGAACGCCCACCAAGACCGGCGTTTGCGCTGGGCCGTCATCCCAGAAGGCAGTGTCTTGGGCAACAGCGTCAACCACATCGAACTTCATCAAGACATCCAGCACCGACTCGAACAGGATCACCACTCCATTGAGCAAGGTTTGCAATGGTTGTGCTCGTTCCTGAACAACACCGACCTCGATGAATGGGCACGGGCATGGGCGGCCAACAACAACGTCAACAACTACGAATTGGAGATGCTACCGGTTGAACTTCCTGAGTCGTTTCCGATGTTCAACACTCTCAAACCCTGAAAGGTGAAATTCCGTTGCGGTTTTTTCCGAAGACCGGTTGATGAAACCTAGATTTTATAATCGCGACGCAGTTGGTGTAAATCGTCGTACCCTCGGGAGGCCAATTGCAACATGGGCATTCATCCAAAAATTGGCATCACGGGTCTGCCGCGCAGCGGAAAATCCGCCGTGATGGAAAAGGTGCTCGAGATGCTGACCGACGAGCGCCAGCGTGAATTGACCATGCGTGGCATGGCTCGCGACCACCCTCTTTTGGGCGGTATACGAACCGAACCGCTGCTCGAAAATGGCGAGCGCTTGGGCTACAAAGTCATCAACATCGTCACCGATGAGGAAAGCGTCATCGCTCACAAGAGCATTGACTCGCGACTCCGTGTGCTCGGCTACGGTCTGAACATTGAAGAACTTGAGCGGGTGGCCATCCCTGCGATTCAATACGCCGTTGACCATTGTGAAGTGCTCGTCATTGATGAAATCGGGAAGTTCTCCGTGGAATCGGAAGCCTTCGTCAGTGCTGTTCGAAGCGCGCTTGAGGTGGACATGCCCACGCTCCTCACGCTGCACAAGAAAAGCCGCCACCCCCTGCTGCAGGACATTCGACGACGCGACGACGGGCGGATCTTGGAGGTCACGCCGGTGAATCGGGCACTGTTGCCCTACAAAATTCACAAATTGATGCGCGAGACCTACTGAATCAAGGGTTGGTTCTTTCAACACCCCCCCCTGGCAACACCATGCATCCGCCCGCCGTTGCGGCCTCACGGCTCCTGATGGGTGCCGGCGTTGGTGCCGGTTTAGCCGTTGGGTTGTCGCTTCAACGGCAAGCGACGGCTTCAACCCCAGCTTTGGTGCTGGGCGCCTTGGGTGCAGCCTGTTTGGCGGCTGGATGGGCGCTGAATCGAGGCGTTGGCCCTCTTGCCACCAGGTTCTCCACCGAGAGTGCCCTTGAGATGGAGGCCCGCGTCAAGGCCGAGGTCAAGGCGTGGGAAAGCGCCGAGGACGTGAACGCCAAATGGGCGGCTCTTGAAGCCAAAGTGCTCACGGATGAGTTGAGCGAGCGCAGCAGCGGTGATGACACATCGGTGGATTGATGAGCCACCCGTCCGTGGTTTGGGCGAGGCGAGCGAATGAGTGAAGTCCCCGAAGGTTTGCATTACACCAAAGAACACGAATGGCTGCGCGTTGAAGGCGACACCGTGACCATTGGCATCACCGACCATGCACAGGACATGCTCACCGACATCGTCTACATCGAATTGCCCGAAGCCGGGGACACCGTGGGTGATATGGGTGAATTCGCTGTTGTGGAATCCGTCAAATCCGCTTCGCCGATCTTTGCACCCTTGGCAGGAACCATCACCGCCGTCAACGAAGCCCTGGAAGATACCCCTGAACTCATGAACACCTCGCCCTACGACGAGGGATGGATTGTCAAAATGACACTGGATGACCTCGCTGCCGTTGCTGGCCTGATGGATGCGGCGGCTTACAAAGCCGAAATCGGCGAGTGAGCAACGTGGACGAACGTCCACGTTGGCGCTTGTATGTGGACGGTTCTTGCTTGGGCAACCAACATGTGGATGCCGCAACACCAGCGGCATGGGGCCTGGTGGTTGTGGAAGGCGATTCGGGACTCGGCAAGGGCTCTGGAGAATTGCGCTACGAAGATGCGGGAAACGTTGTCACCGCCGTCGGCGAGCCCGGTCACATCGGGGCTGAAGTGGGGTCCAACAACACCGCAGAATTGAGCGGTTTTGCCGCAGCGCTGCGATGGTTGCTCATGGAGGGTGGGGACGATGCGGCGGAAATCCGGGCTGACTCCGTGTACGCTGGCAACCTTGCCTCGGGTACCTGGAGAGCCAAAGCCAACCGGGCCTTGGTCGCTCATGTTCAGGCGTTGTGGGACGAAGTTGACCGGTTGCGTCCACTGTCCTGGTCCCATGTCAAGGCGCATCGAGGCCATCGATGGAACGAACGCGCTGACCACCTTGCCGCTCGAAAAGCGCAAGGTGAATTGCCGATTCCACTGACGTTTTGGAAGCCGGGTCAACGTTGATCCAGCCGTCGCTCCAACCACGATCGGAGCGCATCTTGGTAGTCCTCGCGACGAAGCGCATGGTCGATTTGGGCTTGCAACCACATGAAGGGAGCACCTGAATCGTACCATTGAACGTTGGAAAAGACATGCCCGTGGAGTTGCCCTTGTTCCATCCAATGCTGCTGAACGGCGATGCTTTGCAGGTCCCCATGCTCTTCATAGGAAAACCGGTCGAGCAGCGATTTCAAACTGGAAGGGAACACGTACCTGCCGCACAGCGCCAATGTGGACGGGGCTTCCTCAAGGCTTGGTTTTTCCACCAGCCCCACCATGCGCGAACCTTCGAGGGCGACGATGCCGTACCGTTGGACGTCCGATTCGGGCACGGCGATAAGGCCCACCGTGGCTTCACCCGTGCGCTCAAACGCCTTCACCAGGTCGGAGGATGCCCCGCTTGCTTCAAACGAATCCGGCGTGGCATGGCGGTCCATGATGAGGTTGTCACCAAGCAGCACGAGCACCGGGCCGCTGATGTCCTCGAGGGCACACCGCATGGCATCGCCCACGCCCTTGGGCTCCGGTTGAACATGAACGAGCACTTCAAGCCCGTTCGTGATGTTGAACAAGTTGACGTCGAGGTGAGGTTTCAGGCGATGGAGGTCGGTGGTGTCCCTCAGCAGCCCCACAAAGGATTTCGTCGGCGAGGTGACGAGATGGAGGCGTTCCACACCCGCTGCCTTGGCTTCGGCCACCAAATGCGTCATCAACGGAACATCAACCAGAGGAAGCGCCTCTTTCGGCATCATGGCGCTGGCGGGGAACATGCGTGTGCCAAGACCCGCAGCGATGATGAGGGCATCCTTCACCTGAGCCATGCGCCGTCCACGGGGTGAAGGCTTTCAATCGTGGCGCTTTGGATGAGCCATGGAACACCGAACACGCGCCCGATGGGTTTTGGGTTCAGGTGTTGCACTGGTCGCACAGACTTTTGTTGATGTTGCTCCCGAAGGTCCGTGGTCTTCCGCTTCCTTCACGCGTGGAATGTTGGGCTTGTCGGGGTTGGTCGCGTTGTACGTGGGATGGTACGCCCTGGCCTTCGACCGGTTTGGTGTGGCACCCACCGTGGACCGGTGGTCTTCTCCAGAAACCACATGGCTGAACGTGGTCATCGTCGGTTTGGTCATGCTGCTCGTCTCCCGCACGCTTGGCAGGCTTCAACCGGATGGCGTGCCCGAGCCCGCTGGATTGCTGGTTGGCCTCATTGGCTCGTTGACCTTGGCCAACGGCTTGTACGTGTGGGCGGTGGTGAACGGCCCCCTGCGCACGCCGGAAACAGGTCATGAAGACGACGAGTGACTCAATCGAGGAACCCAAGTTCCTGGTCCAACACGTCCAACGCATCGCCCAATTCAGGGAGGGCCTCCGGTGCTTCACCGGTGGACGTGTGGAGCGGCCGAACATCCGCTGCAGGTTGCGGCCCGGAGCCATGGAGCCAAGCAACCCACGCTTCGCACCGTTCCGGGCGACGAAGGCGCAGCGGCTCCCATAGAGGCTCCAAATCGACCCCTTCGTCGTGAAGGGCACGAATCCGACGGGCAAAATGATCAGCAGCTACCTCCTCCATGCGGAGCATGAGTTCTCGGAGCCGTGTACGGACCACTTCGTCACCGTCCTTCCAAAGGTCGTGCAGAACGCCGCGTTCATCGTCAGGGTCATGCTCAACGTACTCGCGAAGGTTGGGGACGAGGTTTCGACGAACGACCGAGAGCGGATGCGTTGTCAGGGATTTGAGGCGGTCCGCCCACATCTCTTTGTCAAGGTACTTCAGATCCCCCACGGTGGCACTGGCGGCTGCCAACACGTTGTCGTCCTCGGAGGTCAACATATCATCGAGGAATGGGATCGCATCTTCGCCCAGCCGACGAAACAGGCGTGTCAGCACATCGGCCATCGCACGTTGAACGAGCACATCGTCGCGTTGATGAAGGCTCATGGCGAGTTCATGACCAAACGCTCGATCGGCTTCGATGGCTTTGGCCAAGCACAGCGTGACTTTGGTGGCGACCTCGGGACTCGGATCGAGCGCTCGACGAAGCAACAACGGCTTCAGCCTCAAAGGCTCGACGAGCGTGGGCCGTTCGAACAGCAACCGCACCCATTCCATCAACAGCAACCGCCGAGGTTCATCGCCGCCTTCGAGCCGCTCAAGCATCCACATCGCCGCCTCCACCCCCTGCTCATGCGCCACCACAGAGGACGACATCCGAGGGACCACGGCGTGCGGGTTCCAATCCATGTGCTGAGGGCCTGGTTCTGGCGAAGTGTGCCACGTGCCCGGACGTTCACCCAAAGCAATGGATTCCACCAAATGGTACCCTTGGTGGACGGGTTGGCCGTAGGGCACGGTGGACAGCCCGTTGAGGAGGGCGATGCTGAGCCACCACCGGTCGGTGTTGGGTGCGTGGGGGTCGAAGGCTTGCGACAGCCAATCGGTCGCAATGCAAAACAACAGCCGGGTGGACAATTCATCGAACCGTTTCGTCAACCATCGTTCGTGAACTTCGAACGGGTCGTCGGTCAAGTTCATCCTGTACGGGACGATGGTGTCCACCACCGTGTTCAAATGACGGTCGAACATCCCTCGGTCGAGGTTCAACAAGCCAAGACCCGCCTCGAAGAGTTCGTGGGGTGACGCCGGAGCCACCGCCGGGAAGTCCGGGTCCTGCACCGGTGGCGGGGGCAACGGCCAAGCCAGTGTCCCCCGTTCCAGCGCCTCAACAAGACCGGTTGCCACCTGCTCAAAGGCCGTGGACGAAATGCGCGATTTGCTCTTGCTCAAACGGATCCCTTGCCCGGTGATCGGTTCAAATGTCCAATTCGATGTTCAAGTTTTGAATGAGTTCTTTGTACCGATTGCGGATGGTGACTTCCGTCACACCGGCCACCTCAGCCACCTCGCGCTGCGTTCGGCGCTTGCCGCACAGAACGGAAGCGATGTAGATGATGGAGGCGGCGATGCCGGTGGGACCCCGTCCGCTGGTCAACTCTTTCTCTTGAGCGGCTTTGATCAATTCGTAGGCTTTGGCTTCGACATCGGCGTCCAATCCCAGTCCCGAACAGAACCGAGAGATGTAATCCTCAGGTCCGGTGGGCATGATTTTCATCTTCAGTTCACGCACCATGAAACGGTAGGTGCGACCGATTTCCTTGCGACCGGTTCGAGAGGCTTGACCGATCTCATCAAGGGTGCGGGGCACACCGCATTGGCGGCAAGCGGCGTACAGCGAAGCGGCAGCGACGCCCTCAATGGAGCGGCCGCGAATGAGTCGCTTGTCAACGGCTTTCTTGTAGTTCACAGCGGCTGCTTCGCGAACCGATTTCGGAAGCTCAAGGCGGCTGGCCATGCGGTCCAACTCTGCAAGAGCCATGGCGAGGTTACGCTCGGTGGCGTTGCTCACACGGCTTCGCTTCTGCCACTTTCGCATGCGGTAGAATTGAGAACGGTAACGAGAATTGATGGTTTTTCCCGAATAGTCCTTGTTCTGCCAATCGATGTCCGTGGAGAGCCCCTTGTCGTGGAGCATCACGGTCATGGGTGCGCCGGTCCGAGCACGCTGATCGCCTTGTTCGGGTGAAAACACACGCCATTCCGCGCCTTGGTCGATGACGTTGTCCTCCAACACCAAGCCGCAGTCGTCGCACACGACTTCACCACGGGTTTCGTCCCGGGACAGGGAACGGCTGCCACAATCACTGCACTTGACGATGTCTTCCACTTGCTGGTCACTCATATCCATCTCTCCAAGTTGCTTCCATCGAGCAACTCTATAAAATCCCTTTTGGGGTTACCATTTAAACCCATCGTCCGAACGACGTCGCCTCTTTACCCCAGATGGTCGTCGAAGGCTCGCACGGAATGAACCATGGTTCAAACAACGCTCGAACACGCGGCCCGAACCGGTTATGAACACCCTGCCCGTGATTTGGGTCGAGGGGGAAGCATGCGAACCAACTGGCCACCGAACACCGTCGCCCTCACACCCGGCAAGCGGGTGCTGTTTTTGACCAAGGACTTGAACCTCATCAAGCAACAGCTGTACGACGGCTTGGACCTTCGCATGGAGGATCTGACGGTCGACGATTTGTTGGACGACATCAACACCGATGTGATGACGCCAGCATGGGTTTGTTTTGATCACGAGCCAGCTGAAATCGCCAAGAACGCCTACGCCGGCTTGATGCACAACGGGCTTCGCGTGTTCAATGAAAACGCACTGAAAAACGGCAATTTTGAGGTGATCGTTTCCGGCCAGCGCAAAGGAACGGGTTCAAGCCGCGAAACCGCCGCTCAATGCGAGCGGTGGGCAGGCATCAACATCGTCATCGCCGCTTCGTTTGCGCCCATTCACGAACGCAACAACATCAACCTGGGCCAGTTGATGGGCGATCACGCCATGCTTGAGCGGTTGCAAAACGGGGAATCCATACCGTTGAGCGAGTTCACCGGCCGCTACGACCCCGTCACCTCCCTCATTCTCGAGCAAGGCGGATTGTTTCCCTTTGCGAAGGCGTTGAAGGATGGCGCGCTGGAACTCCCCCCGCTCGACACGCCCAACCGACCGATGACCATGGCCGAGCACATCATCGCCCGAAACCTCGTGGGGCAGCCCGAGGGGCAATGCGTGAAGCCGCACGACCCTGTGATCGCCGAGGTGCAAGGCGGCTACTCCCACGAGTTCACCACGGCCCAGGTTCACACCTTCCTGCAAGAGGAATACGGGGCGGACTACACACTCCCCAATCCACCGAAGTTTGCGGTGTTTGAAGATCATTTGCTCTACGCCCATCACAATCCGAAATTTGTGCCCTTCATGCACAAGGTGCAAACGCTGCGGGACCTGCAGGTGGCGTTCCAACAACACAGCGGGGTTCGCGATTACTCAGCGGTCGACGGGGTGTCTCCGGGCATCTGCCACCAGGTGGCCCGAGAGGAGTTCATTGAGATCGGGGATTTCATCCAAGCCACCGACTCCCACACCTGCATGGGTGGGGCCTCCAACGCCCTGACCTGGGGCGTTGGCGCCACCGAATACGCCAACCTCGTGAGCGCTGGATTCACCTTCGTCAAGGTTCCGGAATCCATTCGATTTGAGTTGGTTGGGGAACTGCACCACGGTTGCACGGCCAAAGACGTCATTTTGGCCATCCTCGCCGACCACGCCCGCAAGGAATTGACCCTCAACCGAAGCATGGAGTTCGGTGGCCAG
>Ga0255762_10004362_pt1 | contig 10886 bp, 2 predicted proteins | sample 101ome_16_FD_179962 | JGI IMG/M metagenome (GOLD analysis project Ga0255762, IMG submission 179962) | Coastal salt marsh microbial communities from the Groves Creek Marsh, Skidaway Island, Georgia - 101401AT metaG (version 2) | ecosystem: Environmental > Aquatic > Marine > Intertidal zone > Salt... | reverse complement strand
ATCCAATCCGTGGATCTTCTTCGTTTTCTTCGTCTCTGTTTCGCGCGCGCGATGGCGCGTTGTCCGCGAGGAAATCGTGCTTCTTTTTCGGCGCGAAGAGAGAGTTGTCCGTGTCGGTCTGTTTGAAGACGAGAGGTGGACGGCGGTACGCGCACGGCGTGGTGACGTTTGTTGCTTTCGTCGATGGATTTGGAAAGAAAAAGAGAAGAGAAGAAAGGCGAAGACGAGCGACGACGAGGAACAAGACATCGATGAGAGACGGAGAGGAGACGAACGAGGACGACAAAGAGGAGGGAGATTTAAACGCGATAAACGTGACGGGTAAGAAGATTGTTTCAGAGGATGAAGACGACGAGGAGTTTGATTTGGACGCGGCGTTCAAGGAGAAGTTTTCGAAATCGAAGAAGCTGAACGAAGAACTACCGCTTCCAGAAGGGACTATACGCATTAAAGCTAAGTCATCGTCGTCGAGATCTTCTCCCGTAGAAAAGAAAAAGAATGCGCAAGCGGCGAACAATGATTTAGCGTTCGATCCTTTAGCCGGCTCCGTGGACGTATCCATGGATGATTTTTCGTACGATCCAGAACAGCAACGACAGATGCTCTTGCAAGAGCGAAGAGAAAAAGAAGAACAAGAACGAGTAGAACAAGCGGCGAAAGAAGAAGAGACGAATAGAAAGAAGAAAATGGCAACTGATGGAACGGTCATTCGTCGCGTATCGAAAGTAGCTGCGATGCCGTTGAGAAGTAAAGTGGCACCGACGGGGAAGCCGTTTGGAATTAGCGCAGCGAACGAAGAGGCATTGAGAGCGGTGAAGCAAAAGTTTTCTCTCAGAAATCTCGTCAGTAAGAAGAATGAGAATGCACAGAACTACACCGCTGATTCAAATGCGAAACCGATACGAGTAGGTACAGTCATAAGAAAAATATCAAAACCAGCGCGTCTAAATGAGGATGAAAAGGAGAGCAATGCGCAAAAAGCGCTCGCGCTCATTACGTCGCAAGCTTTGGCAGCTCTGTCATTTCGCGAACAACTTTTGAACACGCTGAAAGATAGCACTCTCGGGGACGCTCTCGCGGTTTTCGATACGCTCTGGCAAAGTTTTTGGATCCAATGGCGGTCAAGGCTCGAGAATACGGCAAAATGGGTCTTCTTTGCGTCTACGGCGCTCACGGCGATGTGTCATTACGTCGTCGGACCTGGAATGATTGGTCCTAGATTACCGCAGATTGGAGAATTAGCATCCTCTGTCGTCGGTCGTCCAGTGCGTGTTGGTAGATGTAAGCTTTTTTCATTTCCTGGTATTCTCGGCTTTGGTCCGGTTTTGGAAGTTGGTCCGTTAGTGGTTGGCGCGGAAACGACTGGAGGAGAAAAATCAATCGTCGAAGTGGACACTGCAAAAATTTCATACGATTTAGTGCGCTCCATAACTCGGAGGAAAATAGTCGCGGAAGTTAGGTTAGATGGTGTGAAGGCAACTTTGAAGCAAGGCGTCAATCAGTCTTGGTTTGGATACCCAGAAGACTTACCTACTTTTCAGGCGAATTTGCCCTCTGCGAGACCGTCATTTAACTTGGATGCTGTGAAAAAAGCGAGTGCTTCTGCAACGAATGTGATCAGCGAAAACAAAACAGCGAGTGGTCCAAGCGTTGAAATACGTACTATTAAGCTTGAGCGCGGAGTTGCCGCTTTGCACATGGCTGGAGACCCTCAACCGAGGAACGTCAAAAACCTTTCGGCAACTATGAGAATATCGCCGAAAGGCGAGCTGGATCTAGACGCAAAGTTCAATCCGATTTCTCGCGCAACACCTCCAGAACAGCGTCAAAATACCTTCATTGCGAATTTTGCGGCCCGGAATCTTCGAGGTCACAACTCGGACGCCGAAGAGCGAAGTTTGAAATACGAAAAGAGTCGCAATGATAACGGCGGCTTGCTGAAAGTGAACGTGCAGTACAAAAATCCTGAGAAGAATCAGAAACCGATGGGCGATGACGATATAGCTATGCCAGATTTGAAAGTAAAAGTGAACGCTTCGAACACCTCTGCGGCGTTTGTTGACCGATGCATCCCGGGTTTACCAATCGATATGCACGCCGGACGCATTGACGGCGAGATCAACATCTTGGCGAAAGATCAAGCGACGTGGCTTTTCCCAGAGTTTTCGGGTGAGTTGAGAGGAAAGCATTTGCGCTTCCACTTTTACGATGCCACGGATGACTTTGCGGACACGGAGTTAGATTTAGTTTTCCAGAAAAGACGCATGTATATTCACAATGGTAGAGGTCACTACGGTCACGTTCCGATTACAGTCACGGGTGATTTGGATTTGAACCCTCTCCCCGTGAAAAGTTTACTTCTAGGACCGGACGCGAAGGTTCACGCCCCACGAGGAGAATATCGCCTCTCTGGTCAAATTGCACCGATAGAGGCACACGCTTTGAGAGAAACACTAGGCGTCCGTCCTCCACCAAGACCGCTCGCAGGTGCTTTGAAAGGATTCTTGTACGTTTCTGGCCCGTTAGAAGCGCCCGTCTTTACTGGACAAGCGGAAACGACAGATTTTATCCCTGAAGAGAACGCGAAAGATTTCAGCGCCACGATGGAGGAGGAAAAAGCCTGGTCGTACCGTGCGGTAAAGAAGTACGAAAAAGACGGTGCCGTTGCAGCTTATGATCGTGTACCCATTCGAAACGTGAAAGCAACGTGGACAGTGGAACCAAAGAAGGATATTTTCGTCTTGCATTCGGCTGAAGGGCAATTGGTTGCGGGGGGCAAAGTGCGAGCGAGTGGATCGATCAAGATCAATCCGGATGCGTTGCATGACCCAGCTGCAATTAACGTGGAGGCGACCGCAACGGACGTCGATCCGAGAGCATTAGCGAGACAACTAGCAACAACAGGATTCGATAATAGCATAAACAACGCAAAAGGCAATGGAGATGAAAATTCGCCATCGACTAGTAATAGTACCACCACAGATGCTGAAAATGAAATTGGCGCTTGGATTGACCGGGTGTGTCCTCCTGGCTACGCAGACGCTACGGCGACCATAGAAGGTGCGCATTCTGGTCCCAAAGTGAAAGTCGATTGGACAATAGATCACGACGCCGATGTAGGTGGTAGAGTAACAATAGAACGAAAAGGCATTACTGCAAAACTGAAAACGCCTTCGATTGAAATCGATGCGGACGTGAAGACGGAGTTCCCACCTTTGGAGAAGGCATTGGCTGCCGTAAGTGTGGAAGACGCAATTGAAGCTGGGAAGCCGGCATACACGGCCGCGGAAATTGATGGACGAGCGAATGGGTTTGATTTGTTTGATTTAGAAGATGGCCGAGAAGAAGGCGGTGAGGTTGTTTCGGAGAAGTTGCGTTATGTTCGAGATCCTGACCGGGTTCGATTGCGAGTAACTGGGCGAACGCGTGTGAAAGGTAAATTTTCAACTCCATCCGTCGCGGGTGGTGAGAACTCTGACAGCGTGGCTACAACGGATGACAAAGATGGAGAAACCGCCGCGAGCGACGAAGAAAAGAAAGAAAGCAGCGCATTTCCTACGTTTGAAGGTACCGCGCAGTTGGATAACTTGAAACTGAATAAGCTCGAGCTTGCTCCAAAACTGACCGGCAAAGTGTTCGCTTCTGCTACTGATGGTTTATCGCTCTCGGCAAAAGGCCGATCCGATGAGTCGTTAACGGCAGAAATATCCGCCGACGGTAAAGCCTCTGCGGCATTGCGTCGTGGTGCTTTGCGAGCGGGCGTTGAGTTTGGCGATTTTGCAGGAGCGTTCGAACTCGCTGGCTTGAAGTTGGACGACTTGGAACTCGGGTCTCTGAGAGGTCGGGTCGACGTAGCGTCGGCGCGGTTAGATTTACGAGAAAAAGTTGGCGACGGGATTTTACGCGTAGAAAAGCCTCGTTTGAGTGGTTTTACTGGTGATTTAGCCGAAGGCGAGGTTTCCTGGAGCGGTAAAACTGTAAAGCTTCACTCGGCAACTCTCGAGCAAACGCGTTCGAGGTACGAAGCTGATGGCGAGTACATGTTACCAGACGCTGTGTGGTCCAAGTTGCCAGAATCAAGAGTCGAGAGGCAAAAACGAACAATGTTGGAAGGGGATGCCTTGCTTTCGTCCGACGTCATTGATGTTGATTTAGTCTCAGGATCAACTATAGAGGAAGAGACTGCGACGGAACCAGCGTTGGCGGTGACGCCGTCGGAGAACGAAACTTCTTCTGTCGTCGCCGCCGTGGCTGCGGATGCGATGACGGAAACCAAAAATAACAACAAAGGATTATTTTCAGGTTTCTTCTCTGACATGAAGAAGCATCCAGCGGCAAACTTGATCAAGGAACAGCAAAGCCTTTCATCTCCAACGACCCAGAGTGATGACGAGATCAACAAAGATGAGGAAGTTCGAGCGAAAACACCGGAAGAATTAGAAAAGGAAGCTCGCATCGCACGCATGGAACAACTCGAGATGCAAGAACAGATAGATGAAGACGAAGACGACGCGTTTGACCGAGAGGAACCACAAATACAAGACAAATCGACAAGATCAACATCCCCATCATCAATGATCTCTAGCGAATACACCGAAGACGGATCCGTGAAACCATATATCTCTCCTTTTGAAGAACGTAACGGAGAAATTCCACTTGGCTCGATTGCGTCGGCCTCTACTTCACAGCCGTTATCGTATGAACGCGACGCGTGGTTCCAAGAAAAAATGAACGACGCCCCGTCAACGGATATCCAAGCCGCGAAGAAAGATCGCTTCTCGAATGTATTTAAACAGTTCAAACCGCGAAACCGCCGTAACGGAGATTCTGATGGAAGAAATCGCACGAGCAGCGCGCCGAATTTCAACAAACCGGGTGCGCCTTCATTACAGAAGCTTCCTCCAATGAACCCGAAGGACGCGCCTAAATCGGAAGGCGAGTGGCGCTTCCGACTCGCGGTCCCGTCCGCAGATGTTGAAGAAATGCTCCCAGCTGTTCGCCTCTTTGCGAGTTTGCGCGAAGAGTCAACGCCGCAGGAGTACGGTAGAGCAAAGGAGGCGTTTGTGAATGCAATTTCTCAAGCATCGGTGATATCGCAAGACATTTCTCGAGACGTGTTCGATCAATTGATGGATTCGAGAGAAAAAAAGATGACTTCGAACGCAGCAGAGAAGAAGAAACAGCGACAGAATAACAACAAAAAGAAGAGAAAGTCCAAACTGCAGCGTCAGCGAAGAACGACGGAGTTCATCGACGTCGACGACATCGACGAAGATTCTGCAGATACAGAAAAGAAGGCGGTGCAATTGCCCGGTTTGCAAGATTTGAAAGGTGAGTGGCGTGGTGTCGTGCAAGCGTCAGGAAATTCAATCAAGAAGGCAAGCGTTCCAACTGCTGCTATTGATGAAAAAGACGCCGTTAAAGACGAACAAGGCGAAGCGAATGGGGACTTTTTCAAAGATTCCTCGAGAGCATTCAACACCGCTTTGAGTAACTTGGAAAGTTCACATCCAACTTCCGTTCAATTCGACGTGTCCGGCGAAAATCTTCTTTGGGGTCCACATGTGGTTCGAAAAGCCGAAGCTTTGGGTTCTGCGAACGAGAAAGACGGCATGAAGCTTGAACGCCTAGAAATCACTTCTGATGCTGCGTCCTTATCGGCGCAAGGCACCATCGGTGGTGAGGTACAAGATGCTAACTTTAGTTTGCGAGACTTACCGATTGGTTTTCTCGCCGAGGTTTTTAGACCTTTGTGGCCATCTGCATTTCCTCGAATCGATGGAAACTTGTTAGTGCAAGGGCACTTGGGCGGTTCCGTGGAAGAACCGACTGGAGATGTCCTTGTTCGACTGCGCGACGGTAAAATTGGGTCCACGAAGCTCTCCGCAGTGGAAGCGAGAGCATTACTGAACGATCAACAGCGCGTGGAATTTGATTTTGAAGCGTCGCCAATGACGAGTGCCTCTGATGGTGGTTCAAGTGGTATCGTTCGTGCGTCTGGTATCGTACCATTACCGGAAGCTGACGATCAGTCTTTAGCCGTGGATGCGAAAGTTCGAGATGCCGGGATGTGCATCCTATGTGCCGCTGCTTCCGGTGGTACTGATAACGTTGATTGGCAAAGCGGGAATGCGGACATCGCGCTACACGCTCGAGGTACGTCTGAAAACCCGGTGTTCGATGGCGTTGCTGAAATTAGACGTGCGAAAATCGTTTCTCCGTTCCTGGCAAAACCGTTTGCGCCGATCAATGCTACGGTTCGAATCCAACGAAACACGCTGTATGCAGATGATATCGAAGGGAGATGCGGTAAAGGTTTCGTAAAAATTAAAGGAGCAATTCCAGTCATCCAAAGACGTAAATCGCGAGGCGGAGAGACTTGGGACAATTTAGTCGCTCGAGCGGACACGCAAGCTGGCTTGAAAGTTGATATTCAAGGATTGGACGTGCGTGCAAGAAACGCGTACAATGGTCAAGTCAATGCTGGTCTCGTTTTGAAGGGAACGATCAGCGCACCCGAGGTTGGAGGTTCCATTCAACTTTCGAAAGGCCAAGTTACCGCGACGCCTGGTCAACCGGAAGACACTGCACTTTCAGGAGCCGAGAGCGGGAAAAAGGATGTCGATATTCCAGGCGCAAACGGAGGTAAGGATGATTTGCTTGCGCGCATCGATCGAGAGGGAAAGCAATCTACGGATTTGGCGAGCGTTTTGCAACGTGCGGCTATTGCGAACGACCCAGAGGCTTGGGCAGCTTTGGAGAAAGCGCGATTACGACGCGAGCGTAACTTAGATAAGCTCTCGGATGTTCGCTTTCGCGGATTGAAAGTCCAAATTGGTCCAGAGATGTCCATTGTATATCCATTCGTTCTGAACTTTGGCGTAAGCGGCGAAGTGACCATAGACGGTGCAGCTGACGCAAAACGCTTGCGTCCATCAGGCGTAATTAACTTCGATAGAGGTGATGTTAACCTGGTCGCTGCACAAGTTCGTTTGAACCGAGAACACCCGAACCGTGCGGTGTTTATTCCAGAAAACGGTCTGGATCCAATGGTGGACGTCTCTTTACTCGGTGCAGACGTTCGTGCTTTGATTCAAGGCCAAGCGTCGGAGTGGTCGAAAAACCTCGTCTTATCTTCAGCGACGGAATCTGCCTCTGGCTCTGGCGGCGAAGGGGGCGGATTAGCAAGTCTCTCGAGTTTATCTCCCGAGGAAGCGGCTAGGATTTTCGAAGGACAGCTCTCGCAATCATTGTTAGAACGCGATGGTCGAATCGCGTTTTCCTCCCTCGCGTCGTCGACGTTAGCATCGTTGATGCCAAAAATCGAAGCCGGTGGGAACGTCGGGAATGCGCGATGGCGTGTCACGGCTGCACCGTCTCTCCCTGGTCTCCTGTCATTAGATCCAGGCATGGACCCGTTTGCAACTGGCGCGCAATTCACGCTTGGTTCTGAGGCTGAAATCGCTTTCGGCGACTCTCTGCAAGCGTCCATGTCTCGAACGTTAGCGGCGGATGAAACGCAAACCGAAACCCAGTTTTCTCTCATGTACAAGTTGACTAAAAAGTTGCGCATGCAACTCGTCTCCGTGTCCAGCGCGGCCACAAGGCTATTGTTTGAGTATACGAACCGGGACTAAGAAGAACTTTATACTTTAGTAAATTATACTGCATTGCTCGCGTATTGTACATCTTATATACTACATTTTTAATCTTACTATCTACGTGTGAATCTACTCGTCTGCGCTTGTTCTCTTTTTGCAATGAATCCGTCCACCGCTTTGACGCAGAGTCTTTGTACCAAATCGTCCCTTGCCACCGCGGAGTACGCAACTGCGTCTGACCATTTTTCACATTTCTCGTCGTCGGTGTCTTCGAACGACGACGCAGCGCACACGATGCGTTCGGCGCCTTTTCTAGGATGCTCTAACAACCCAACTATTCTCATGGGAATTTCATACAACAATCTCAACGCTCTCGGCCACGTTCGCGTGAGCTTTGTGCGACACAATCCCGGATCGACAACTTTTATCCTCACGAAATCATCATCTTCTTCTCGCATCTTCCCGAGCGCGTACGCAGTCACCATCAGTTTACTCAGCGCGTATCTTACACCTAACGTTTCAAAATCTTTCTCTTTTCTCGCGCTCGCGCACCGATCGAGACGATTTACCCACTCTTTGGCATTTGCTCGCGTGCACACCCCCAGTCTCGCTCGATGCGTAAACGACCCGACAAACACCACCGTCTTCTTCATCATCTCGTCGCCGCTTTCGTTATCGTTTATGCTCAACTCATCTCTCCATAACTTCGTTAAAACCGCCGGCCCGAGGACGTTGCACATCGCTTCTCGGTCTATGCCACCTTCTTCGTGCAATAAAACCTTCTTCTCCGCGTTACACTCGGCGGCGCAGTGAATCAAAACGTCTACGTCGTTCTTAGCGAAGTACTTTCGCGCTCGTTCTCTCTCTCGCGCATCGATCGCCAAAGTCGCGCAATCCGACTCAATTACCGCCAAAACAATCTTCACGTTCTCACCATCAACACTCGCGCAAGTTCGCAACCTTTCGACGTTCTTTTCCTCTTCCTCTTCTCTTCCACCGCGAGTCGGCAAGTGCAACTCCACCGGTCTTCTCGTTTCCGACGCCTCCAACTGTCCTCCTCGACGCATCAACATCAAACACGTCTCGAATCCAATGCCAGAGGACCATCCGGTCACGAAATACGCAATTTTTCTCTCTCCTCGTCCTCCTCCATCTCGCGTCACCCTCCCTAGACTCTCTTCTTCGCGCTCCGTGAACTTTGTTCTTACAAAGCGCGCGCTTCGTTCCCTCTTCTTCTTCCCGAGGAGGAGAGAAACGAACATCTGTTCCGCGTACGCGAGGAACCACGCGAACAGAAACGTCAAATTTCTCAGAGTCCACATCGAAGAAGACGAGGACGACGACGACGACGACGAAGAAGAATACAGCCGAGGACGGTTCATGGTGTCGACGCGGCGCGCATTATTCGGTACGTGCAAGAGTGCAATACTTTTTTAGGGAAAATTTTCGCGAATTTGGAACACAAAAAACGTCACACTTTCAGAACTTAAATGAGCTGCATCTCCTCTCTCGCGAAGACGCGACACCTGCTATTCTCCTCGATTTCGCACTCTTCTCCGACGACGACAATGTCTTCTTGTTCTGCCGTTCCAACGTGCAGCGCTCGCGTTCGAGCGGCGAGTTTTTCATCGTCGTCTTCGATGCGGAAACAAAATCCATTTTATCCATCGTCGTCGTCGTCGACGATGCGTTTGCGCGGAAGTTCTTCTTCTTTTTCTGCTGCTGCTGCTCGAGGAAACTTCTCCGTGTCCGCGAATTCTTCCTCTGAAGAAGCGACGACGACGGCGCCGCCGAGAATGAAGCGAGTGTTATCCGGCGTCCAGCCGACCGGTTCCATCCATCTCGGAAACTATTTCGGTGCCATCAAGAATTACGTCAAACTGCAAGAGGAACACGAAGCGTTTTACTGCGTCGTGGATTTACACGCGATCACGGCTGGAGGCCACTCGCCGAAAGAGCTGGAAGAGAGCACGAGAAAATCGGCGGCGATATACTTAGCGGCTGGGGTGAGCCCGGAGAAGGCGTCGGTTTTCGTGCAATCGCACGTCGCCGCGCACAGCGAACTGTGTTGGCTTTTGAACTGCGTCTCGCCAATTGGGTGGTTGGAGAAGATGATTCAGTTTAAAGAAAAAGCTAGAAAACAAGGCGAGGACGTGTCGGTTGGGCTTTTAGATTATCCGGTGCTCATGGCGGCGGATATTTTGTTGTATAACGCGGATTTAGTTCCTGTCGGGGAAGATCAAAGACAGCATTTAGAGTTGACGAGAGACATCGCCGGGAGATTTAACAATTTGTACGGCGGGAATAAATGGAAAAAACGAGGGAAGAATGAAAAGTCACCGAGTGGAAGATATCGAGGGAAAGACGTGTTGATTGTTCCAGAGGCGTTCACACCGAAGAGCGGCGGGAGGGTGATGAGTTTGACCGATGGGACCGCGAAGATGAGTAAGAGTAACCCGGCGGAAGGGAGTCGGATCAACGTTTTGGATTCGCCGGATGTTATTGCGCAGAAGATTAAAAGATGTAAGACTGATGCGGTGGAAGGGATGAGTTACGACGACGAGCGACCAGAAGCGAAGAACTTGTTGACTATGTATGAGTTATGTACCGGTATGAGTAGAGAGGAGGTGTTGAATGAGTGCGCGAGCATGCGATGGGGGGAATTCAAGCCGGCGTTGACTGAAGTCGTGGTGGATCATTTGAAACCGATTCAAGAAAAGTACGAAGAAATTATGAACGAAGAAGGATACTTAGACTCGGTGTTAGAACAAGGGGCGGTGAGAGCGAACGAAGTGGCAGAAAAAACGTGCGCGGACGTGAGAGATGCCATGGGCTTTGTCCACCGAAAGAGCAGATACGCCAATACGGTATAATTTTGTAATCATGATCAATACGCGAATGAATGAATGAATGAATGATTTTTTGTATTATGTCTATTTTACAACTCAGAGTGTGCCTTTTCTCCAGTCGACGTCGTCGTCGTCGTCTTCTCCTCCTCGGCCTTTTCTTTCTTCTTGGGCACGTAATCCGCGCATTCGTCGTCTTCCGGAAACAGTTCGCAAAACGGTACCGAAGCGTCCGCGCTCGAGTTGATTGTGTTGTTCGTCGCGTTTACCAATAAACTCGCGGTGATGTTACTCAATCCGCCTTCTAATCCGCCACTCGTCGAAGTCGCGTTCGCGGAAGTCTCGTTCGATCCTTCCAAAAACCCTTTCTTCAAGTGAAACTGCTCCAATATCGCATCGTGCGCCCTCCCGACAATCTTCAACGCCTGCGTCTTCTCCG
>Ga0255762_10004353_pt1 | contig 10891 bp, 6 predicted proteins | sample 101ome_16_FD_179962 | JGI IMG/M metagenome (GOLD analysis project Ga0255762, IMG submission 179962) | Coastal salt marsh microbial communities from the Groves Creek Marsh, Skidaway Island, Georgia - 101401AT metaG (version 2) | ecosystem: Environmental > Aquatic > Marine > Intertidal zone > Salt... | reverse complement strand
ACACTTGGCCATCTACTTTCGTTGCTTCTGGTACTAACCCAGACTTGAAAGTATTCGTATTCGGTTCTGAGTTTGGAAAAGGTGCTGCTGGAATGTCTGGATCAATCGATGCAGGTTTCCAAAAGTTCAGCAACTCTCCAATCATCATGAAAGATAAGTACAACATCAATGGTTCTGACACTGCTCAGATCGGTTGGGTTGAAGTTACTTCTGAATTGGGTACTTCTGGTTACTTGTGGTACTTGAAGTCTGAGCACGAGACTCGTCTACGTTTCGAAGACTACTTGGAAATGACCATGGTTGAAGCGGAAAAAGTTACAGCTGCTGCTGGTATCACTGACGCTTCTGGTGCTACAGTACGTGGTACTGAAGGTTTGTTCGCTGCTGTTGAAAGCAGAGGTCTTCAGTTCAATGATCACGACTTCAACAACTCTACTGGTTTGACTGGTTTGGGTGAGTTTGATATCGTTCTTCAAGAACTTGACAAGCAAGGTGCTATCGAAGAAAACATGCTTTTCTTAGATCGTGGTACTTCTTTGGCTATGGACAACATGTTGGCTCGTGCTAACAGCTACGGAACAGGTGGTACTTCTTACGGAGTATTCGAAAACAGCGAAGACATGGCATTGAACTTGGGCTTCTCTGGTTTCCGTCGTGGTTCTTACGATTTCTACAAAACTGACTGGAAATACTTGAATGACGCTGCAACTCGTGGGTTGACTGGTGACATCGACGGTATCTTGGTTCCAGCAGGTGTTTCTACTGTATACGACCAAACTTTGGGTAAAAATATCCAGCGTCCATTCTTGCACGTTCGTTACCGCGCTTCTGAAGCTGACGATCGTCGCATGAAGTCTTGGATCACTGGTTCTGTTGGTGGTAACTACACTAGCGACATTGATGAAATGAACGTACACATGCTATCTGAAAGATGTTTGTGTGTTCAAGGCGCGAACAACTTCGTATTGTTCAAAGACACTACTGCATAAGAAGTGTAATAACTGTAAGATTTTGCCCTCGTCTTCGGACGGGGGTAATTCTTACTCTTTTTTATAATATCATATTATGGCAACTAAAACAAAACAACCAGCAACTAGCTGGGAAATGAAAGACCGTGTTTATTACCTAGTTGGTAATAAGCAACCGATTGTGATGACATTACCATCACGTCACACTGAAAAGAGACCTTTACTTTGGTTTGATGAAGAAAGAGGTTATCAAAGAGAACTAAGGTATGCTACAAACATGCCTTCTCCGTTCGCTGATGAACAAGAAGGACCAGTTACCTTGGCTCATATTATTTTTAGAGATGGTACTTTATTTGTACCAAGACAAAATCAAGCTTTGCAGAAATTGCTATCATTGTATCACCCGTTGAGAGATACACTATATTCAGAGTTTGATGCTGTCAAAGAAGCTGTTGATGAGCTAGACTACATTGAGAACGAGCTAAACGCTCTTAATTTAGCGGCAGGCATGGATTTAGACATGGCTGAAGCGATACTAAGAGTAGAATACGGTTCTAAGGTCAATGAGATGACATCTAAGGAACTTAAACGCGACATCATGGTGTTTGCTAAAAGAAACCCTAGTTTGTTGATAGAATTAGCTAATGATGAAAACGTTCAGATTAGAAACTTTGGTATCAGAGCTGTAGAAGCTGGAATACTAAAACTAGGTGATGATCAACGTACGTTTAATTGGGCAAGTAACGGTAGAAAAGTTATGACTGTACCGTTTGATGAAAACCCATATTCGGCACTAGCAGCCTTCTTTAAAACCGATGATGGTATTGAAATTTACCAAAACATCGAAAAAAGGTTGAAATAAATGGTTGAGGGGTGATTTATATAATAGGTCACCCCTTCAACAAAAATATAAACAATGGCAATAAGCGTAGATACTGTATACCAAAGGGTACTGGCGATACTCAATAAAGAACAAAGAGGTTATGTGACACCAGAAGAGTTCAACCTTTTTGCCAACCAAGTACAGCTTGATATTTTCGAGCAGTACTTTTATGATATAAATCAGTTTGGAAGACTACACGGTAATGATACCGAGTATTCTGACATGCTTGATAACTTAAACGAAAAGATAAGTGAGTTTGAGAAAACTGGAACACTATCTTACAGCGCTGGTTACTTTCAGGTTCCTAGCGATCTATACAGAGTTGGTACTTTGATATACTCTAACAAAGAAGTTGAGAGAGTAAATAAGAACGAATACTTGTATATAGCTCAGTCACCAATTGCTAAGCCATCAGATTCAAGACCTATATACACTAAAGATACTAGTGGTTTCAAGGTTTACGGTAGCAATGAGTTTGACAACAGTAAAACTGTTACAATCAACTACATTAAGAAACCAGCAAAAGTTATATGGAACTACAACACTGTTTTAGGTAACGCGCAGTATAAAGCTACTGGTTCTGTTGATTTTGAACTACACCCATCAGAAGAAACTGACGTGGTGATTAATATACTCGCTCTCTGTGGTGTTGAGATTAGAGACCTCAGCATTTATCAGTTGGCTACACAGGAAGAAATTAGAGATACACAAGAAGAAAAGCAATAATAAATGGGATTGTTTACAGGAACACAAGAAGATTATTACACCGGGTCCGACTTTGGTGGGTATCAGTTTATAAGCGTAGACGATCTCATCAATAACTTTATAATTGCTTATGTCGGTGAAGACAAGATAATATCTAAAATAAAGAGAACTGATGTGGCATTTCACGCACATAGGGCTTTGCAGGAACTTAGTTATGACACGCTCAGATCGTACAAGTCTTATGAAATCGAAATACCGCCGTCACTTACGATGGCGCTCCCGCACGACTATGTAAACTATGTTAAGTTTACTTGGTTAGATGATTCTGGTATAGAGAGAATACTTTACCCAGCACATAAAACATCTAATCCATCAGCTATTGTACAAGCGGCTAATTATGACTACACGTTTGATGGTAGTGGTAATTTAGTGTTGGCTTCAGATTCAGATACATGGACTAAATACAAGGCTGGTACTACAGACAATACGGCGACAGATGATGCACCTGAGTTTGATGCAACATACGGCAGTAGATTTGGTATTGATCCACAGTATGCACAGATCAACGGTACTTTTTACATTGATGATATAAAAAGTAAAGTTCATTTTGGTTCTGAGATGGTTGGTCAAACAATCACTATAAAATACATAAGCGATTCAGTTGCTACAGACTCTGAGATGAAAGTACACAAGTTTGTTGAAGAAGCAGTTTACAAGCACATCGCTCATGCTATTTTATCTACTAGAGCTAATACACCTGAGTATATTATTGGTAGATTTAAGAAAGAAAAGTTTGCGGCAAAAAGAAACGCTAAACTTAGATTATCAAACATCAAGCTAGAAGAGTTAACTCAAACATTAAGAGGTAAGTCTAAGCAGATAAAACACTAAGGCATGCCAGAGTTGAAGAGAGTATTTACATCGGGTAAGATGAACAAGGATCTCGATGAGCGCTTAGTACCAAATGGTGAATACAGAGATGCCTTAAACGTAAAAATAAGCGATTCAGAGGGGTCTGATGTTGGCGCTATAGAGAGTGTTCTTGGTAACACAGCTCAGTCATCGATAAATTTTACTAACGCTACTTGTATAGGTGTAGTTAAGGATACTCAAAATAACAAGCTGTACTGGTTTGTAACCGATGATAACGGTGACTATATACTAGAGTATAACGAGTCTTCTGACTCTGTTAGTTTTGTTTTGATAGACTACAACGGTGTTCTAAACTTTAGTGTAGGTAATTTTATAACAGGTGTAAACGTGTTTGATGACATGTTGCTCTGGACTGATGATCTCAATGAACCTAGAAAAATAAAAATATCAAGGTTTAAAAGCGGTACAAACCAAAGCGGTCAAGATCACACGACTGTATACGGTAGAGACTTTATAGCGTCAGATGTTACCGTTATAAAAAAGAAACCAAACCTTAGACCTGATTATGTAGCTGATTCTACTACAAGATCAGGTGTTGGTTCTGGCTTGAATTACGTCACTACTAGTAAAAATTTCACGGAGTTATACAATGGTAATTATGTACCAAGAGAAGTTGGTAGCTCTGTTTCGTTTACAGTTAGTGCTGCACCAAACTGGGTGGCTAACGATATCATTATACTAAACGCTAGTGAAATAAACGATAACAACTTTGAGGACGAATACCAAGTAAGAATAAAAGTAACGTCTATAACTGGCGCTTTACTCAGATACGTAACTGGTACTATACAGTCTATCTCATCTGGTATGAGAAATATAGAGTATGAGTGGACATGTATCTTAGAAGAAGAACCACCTATGTTTGAGCTGTCTTTTCCAAGATTTGCTTATAGATGGAGATACGTAGATGGTGAGATATCTGGTTTTTCACCTTTCACCAACGCTGTATTTGTACCTGGTGATTTTAAATACGGATCTGTAGATGCGTATAACGAGGGTATGATTAACAACCTTAGAAAACTAACGCTTAGTGGTTTTGAAACACCACCAGCTGATGTTGATAAGCTTGAAATACTGTATAAAGACTCGTCTAACAATGAGGTTTATGTGGTTGAATCAACCCCTGCTAGTACAACATCGTACAGTATTACAAGTGAAATTATAGTTAACCTAGTTGACTCTAACCAGCTTCTTAGAGCATATGACAATGTTCCTATAAAAGCAAAGTCTCAAGAGATAATAGGCAACAGGTTGGTTTATGGAAATTATGTACAAGGTTATGATATCTCTGACGAAGTTGACATAACGGTTAGATTACAGTCTAATGATATTACTAGTGTAAAAACACCTGAGGAAAGCATAAAGTCTTTAAGAAATTACCAGGTTGGTATAGTTTACGTAGATACCAACGGTAGAGAAACACCTGTTTTTAGCAACAGAACATCTAGCGTAAAGGTTGACATAAACAAGTCTAGCAAGGTAAATAAAATAAAGGCTGATTCTGGGCAAGATGCGCCTAGCTGGGCAACACACTTTAAGTATTATGTTAAAGATGTTTCTAACGAGTATTACAATGTCATATTAGACAGGTACTACGCTGCTGATGACGGTAACATATGGTTATCTATACCATCTGCTGAGAGAAACAAGATCGCTGAAGATGATTTCTTAATACTAAAGAAAAAACATAATTCAGACGAGGCTGTTGAAGGTGTTTCTAGATACAAAGTTCTAGATATAAGCAATGAAGTACCAGATTCAGTAAAAACGCATAGAAAATTTGAATCAGCTAGTGAAGTAACAGTTGGTAGTGTAGATGCTGTGTCTTCTGGTGAAACTACTTTTAAGTTTGACGGCCCAAAAATGACAGAAGATTCTGGATTTTTTGATGCTTTCAGAGAAGACTGTTACATAAGAATAAGAAGAGGTAGTAACGTAACACAGTATTACGAAGTTGAAAAGGGTGGTTTTATAGGGACTACTAACAGACAGTATGAAATAGAATTGAAAGAAGCGTTAGGTTCTGAAGCTTCTTTCTTAGATACTTTATCGTCTAGTGATAATTACATAATAGAAGTATACCATAGAGAGATTCACAATCTAACTGAGCACGAGGGTAAGTTCTATGTTAAGATACATAGAGACGTGGCTTTTGAAGAGAATATTATATATAACTTCACTAACGATCCTAGTGATTACGAGCAAGATGGTAATGCTCAAATAGCTCAGATAACTAACACTCTACAGGATAGTCCAGATCAAGATCTAGATACTCCGGCATCTGATTTAGATAAATTTGGTTGGACTGAAAACGTTAATGCTAATAATCCTAATGTTACTTCTTATGGTAAACCAAGTTTTGGTAGTGATCAGTTTGGTTTCTTGTTTGCTCCATTAGGAACTGCACCGTATGATTTTGGTACAGGCGGTAATGCTGTTAATGTCGCTATGGTCGCTGATGCTATTATACAGTTTAAAGATGCTACTACTGGTAATTGGAGTTCTCTATACGAGGTTGAATCTGTTACAAATGGCACTTATGATAGACAATATCCTGATTCAGGAGACACAGACGATGAAGTTGGTTTCTACTGGAACGTAACGCTAAAAACACCTTTTACAGACGATAACTGGGACGCAGAGGCTATTAGAGTTGTTAAAAGAAAAAGATTATTACCTATAATTTTTGACGAGAACAGCACTGTTTTGTCTTCTTCTAATCCAGCTGTTTTTGAAGTGGAACCAGCTGAAGCTGTTGATCTAAACATATTCTACGAAGCTACCGAGGCTATACCCATAGCTAACCTAGGTACAGAGCAGACGTTAGATTACTTTAATTGCTACAGTTTTGGAAATGGTGTGGAATCTAACAGGGTTAGAGACGACTTTAACGCCAAGACAATGGGTAAAGGTGTTAAAGCATCTAGCACCATAGATGAGGTTTATGCTCAAGAGAGAAGAGGTCATGGTATGATATACAGCGGCATATACAACTCTACTTCAGGTGTAAACAACCTAAACCAGTTCAATGCAGCTGAGTCTATCACCAAGGATTTAAACCCAATATACGGGACTATACAGAAGCTACATGCTAGAGATACTGATCTTATCGTACTGTGCGAGGATAAAGTGTTTAGAGTACTAGCTAACAAAGACGCTTTGTATAACGCTGATGGTAATCCAAACCTTGTGGCAACTAACAGAGTGCTTGGACAAACAACACCTTACGTTGGTGAGTATGGTATATCTAAGAATCCAGAGTCTTTTGTTAGCTTTGGTTTTAGAGCATACTTTGTAGATAAGGCTCGTAGAGCTGTTATAAGACTGTCTAGAGACGGTATCACTGAAATATCTGGCAAAGGTATGTCTGATTACATTACTGACGCTCTAGATGTACATAATGGTTATATACACGGCTCGTATGATGAAGACGGATCATCTTACAATGTGACTATAAATGGTGAGACGCTAGCGTTTAAAGAAAACGTAGATGGTTGGTCAACTAGATTAAGCTTTGTGCCAGAGTGTGGGGCTTCTTTGAATAACATATACTATACATTCAAAAACGGTAATCTATACTCTCATACCAATACTACTAGATCTAACTTCTATGGTACACAGTATAACACATCTGTTATATTGATACACAATGATGAGCCTTCTAGAATAAAGAACTTTAAGACATTATCATATGAAGGTGATGATGGCTGGACAGCGACTGTTGATACAGACCAGCAAGACGGTGAAGTTGTTACATGGAAAAACAAAGAAGGTATATACTACAACTATATTAGAGGTAGAGTAGATTCTTGGAACAACAGTACTCAAACAGGTACTCTAGATACCAGTGAATTTTCAGTACAAGGTATAGATACTTTGGACATTGTTGGAACAGTAACACCAACTATGGAACTTATCTTTAATAACGAGATAAATGTATCTTTACAAGAGGCCGCTGATGATTTGGTTTTTTACCAAAAATCAAATGGTAATGTGTACAAAATAGGTAATTGTACAGACATAAGCCAAAGTAGTGGTCAATGGGTTGTTAGTGTTAACAACACCGAAGGTATAGTTTACGATGATGGTGGTACCAGCATAGAGGATGGTGATTTCGTGTTCTTTGTTAAGAATAGCCAAATCAACACATCAGGTATAGTTGGGTATTACGCATCAGTTGAGATGACACAAACAACAGGAAACAATAAAGAACTATTTGCAGTTAACTCAGAGATATTTGTCAGTAGTTAACTACATGTAATAATAATTTAAGAATATAAGTTATGGCAGCACCAGCATATTTAGCGGCAGCCGGGTTACTGAGTATAGGCCAGACACTGTACGGGAGAAAGGCTAGACGTGAAAGATACGACACGTCTAAAGCTGATTTTGAACGTACAAGGGCTAACTATCAAAACCTGGACACCACAAACCCATACCTCAATATGGAAAACGCATATGAGGATTTAACTGTTAACCAACAGGAGGCAGACTTTATTGCAGCACAGCAGCAACAGGGTATGGCTAACACTATGAACCAACTTTCCGGTGCAGCTGGTGGCAGCGGTATTGCTTCATTGGCGCAAGCTATGGCAAACCAACAGTCACAAAACGCTGTTCAAGCCGGCGCTCGTATAGGTAATCAAGAAGCTAGAAACCAAGGTTTAGCCGCTCAAGGCGCTATGCAAAACCAAGCAATGGAGCGTCAAGGTGAAGTTCTTTCTAGAAATATGGAAAGAAATCAAGCTGTAGGGGAATTAAACATGGCATCTCAAATGTTTGGTCAAGCTAGGGCTGAAAGAGAAGCTGCTACAGCTCAAGCTTTCCAAGGTATTGGTCAACTTGCTTCAGCTGGCATAGGCCAGACACATGAGTATCTCAAGAGAACCGAGGGTAGAGGACCTGGAGTTAACGCATTCTTTGGAGTGCCAGGACAATTTTAACAATGGCTAAACAGACAAGAAATACAACGGCTATGCCTAACGTTGGTAATGTTTACCAGGGTTATATCAGTAATTCTGGTGCTCAAGCTGTTTTAGCTGGAGCTCAGATGATGGACACTCGCCAGCAAGACGCTGCTAGAAAACAAGCTGCCGACGCTACGATGGGTCAGTTTATCGAGAGTATGCCTACAAATGTAGATCTTGATAAAGTCCCAGTTAGCATGAGAGACACGACAAACAAGTATCTTGTCGGTCTAAAAGATGAGTTTTTTGAAAACGCTAAAATAGCATCGAGAGAAGGAGCATCTAGTCCTCTTTATGCTGAGGCTGTTTCTAACATGAACCGCATCACTATGGCTTTTAAAAATCTTAACCAAGACTTTGAGAAGCTGAAAGAGATGAAGTACAATTATATCAACGACTACGATAAGGGTTTTGTTTCAGAGGGATCAAGACCAGAAGCTGTTGAGTTCATGACAAATCTAACTACAGACCAGGTGCCTTTGGGTATATCTGAATCTGGTAGATTAACGTTTGGTGAAGGTGCTACACTTGATGATGCTCCTAAGTACGCTACTAAAGACTTTGAAACAGCTAAGTCACTCATTGATCTTAATAGCACACTGTACAACGCTGGTCAACCAATGGATAAGGGTAAAGAAGGTGTCGTGCGTATGCAGATTAGAAATGCATTATCAAAAGGTGGTAGAGATGCTGTTTTGTCAATGGCTACAGACGACTACATTATGCCTGGTGGTCTTGGTATTCAAGATCAAGATTTACTCTACAACCCTGAAAGAACTAAAGAGCTTTCACAATTTGTTGAGGATCAGTATGTTGCGATGTTAAGTCAGACTGCTAATGATGGATACAAAGCGTTGATAGCAAAAGAAAACAGAAATGACAATAGAGCTATAGCTAGGTCTTTATCCCTTGCTCAAAAGAAAAAAGAAGCTGGTTTAACAGGTACTTCTGCTGATGGTATTGAGGGTACGTATGAAACACCTGGTATGACTAAAGGTGAGGTTCAGAAATTAAGACAGGCTGGTAGATACGTTTCTCAAGCACAAGACGAACTACAAAACATACTTAGTCTAGACGTGGAACCTATGGGTACCCAGGTAAACACGCTTGTTGGTACTAAATACAAGGGTAAAGAAGTTACAAACGCTAGAAAAATTCAAAGAATCCGAGGTGGTAAAACTAAAGACTTCCTAGAAATAGAATATTTAGTTAAAACAGGTACAGAGGAAGGTAATGTTGTTCGACATACAGATGTGGTCAACATAGATTTAACTGATCCTAGAGAACAACGTATGCTAAGAGACCAAATAATTAGATATCAGTTTGGTTCTGATGATGTTTCTGATAAAGCAATACTAATGTCGGGTGATCTTAGTGATAGACAGAGTACATTGCCTACTTTTGAAGAACTGATAACAAACAGTCAGTTTAGACCATAAAAAATTTTCACATGTTCGAATACGAAGGAAGCCTATACAGCCTAGATGATATTCAGGCTATTGTAGATGATTACAATACTAAGAACGATGCTTCATATACTGTAGATGATTACGTCTCTATGGCAGGCATGGTTAAGGTTGATGATTCAGCAAAGACGGAGGGCGTGGATCAACAGGACGTGACCACACAGAGCCCAGTGAAACCGTCCGAGGGGCTAATGCAAGATATGGCTTCGTTTTCGGAAAACTATTCATCGGGATCGAGTACGGAGGATAATCAAAATCAGATGGGTGAGTTTAAATTATACACACCCGATACTTCACAACCTGTTGATCAAACAACTGTATTTACACCTGTAATAACAGACCATAAGTTTGTAGAGCAGATCCACAACGACGAAAAATACTCCGGTAAGGTTATGTCTTCTGTTGAAAAGGTTATGAAATCTGATAACCTTAAAAAGATCAATAGAAGAGCTTTAGCTGACGTAGAAACTGGCGACCTACAAACAGATGAGATACTAGACTACTCTGACGAAAAGATGGTGTCCCAGTTCAATGATGCTGTCATCGTCGATTATATGGAGAATGACGAAGACTTTGCTTTAGTAAGAAAAGAATTTGAAGAAAATTTCAAACCTAAAGCTAAAGAACACGCTGCTCAAGTAGCTGAAAAGTATGGTGTTATAAAAGAAGATGGTTCTTTTGACTACGATAGTCCTAACGCTGAACGTTATCTTCAAGAAATAAACGATTACTACTACAGTAATTTCTTTAAAGATGAAAACATAGCTAACAACATTAAAAAGGTTAATGATCAGTTAGGTTTTTATCACGACAACAACTACTCTGCTTACAACGTTGAAACTAATACACCTGGTTGGGTTTCTGATCTAGATAACTTTGTTCTGTTTAGTCCTGTTCTGGAACCACTCGGTATAGATCTTGTGAAAACATGGGGTGGTTTAAGGTCTATAGTTACTGGTGTAGAAAAAGGCG
>Ga0255762_10004347_pt1 | contig 10900 bp, 11 predicted proteins | sample 101ome_16_FD_179962 | JGI IMG/M metagenome (GOLD analysis project Ga0255762, IMG submission 179962) | Coastal salt marsh microbial communities from the Groves Creek Marsh, Skidaway Island, Georgia - 101401AT metaG (version 2) | ecosystem: Environmental > Aquatic > Marine > Intertidal zone >... | reverse complement strand
TGTCGTTTGTCTAAATATGTTTTATATAATAACAAAAAACCTTTGTTTTTCAATAGTATAAACAATATATTATTATTAAATGCTTTGAGCGGAACGCCGTTACCCCCAACTCTGGAAATAGGTTTTGGCGAAATATTACGTTTATCACAACCCCAAGTTCGTAAATACCCAGACCTAGCGCCGTAAGTTACTCCCACCGAAACGGCAGCTTTTTAACATCCAATTAATGCCCTGATCCAAGACGATGCGGTCCACATTGGCCTTGAACCAGTCCTTTGACCTTGTTTCGGCTGCTCACAGTTTTCCGATCCTTGTAATTTCTTGTTCTTCGCCCCACCAAACTTTTCGGCGGGACAGAAAACAAAAGAGAGAATAAAAGAGAAACACCACTCCATTAATATTAAATTAAAAACTCGTCTGCTACACTATCACTATCTTCTTTCTTTGAAATCATTAAAGATGATAAGAAACCCTTCATCTTTTCAATGGGGCGATCTGCTCTTATATAGATCAAACCCGCTTGCCGACCACCTTCATACATCCAAAAGTGTGACTTTAGCTCCCTAAGGGCTTCATCTTCATCGTTTTTAAGCTTATCGATGAAACCTTGTTCCTTGAAACTCATTAATTTATCTTTAAATGCATCACGCGCTTTACTATCGTTAGAGGAACTGCCCGTATCCATTTTCCAAAACTCTTCCTTTTCAATAAACTCTATACATTGTCTAAACTCATCTGCCGTTAAGTGTTTAGCAAGAAACCACATTCCGATTGTGATATTTGAATTTTTATATGTAGGGTTATTTAGAAAACTTTCACCATGAGCTCTATCCCCGTCATCCTCTATTTGCTTAATTTGGGTTTCTAGATATCCCACTGTTGTCGATGGCTTATTTTGGGTTTCTAGATATCCCACTGTTTTCGGTGGCTTATTGGCTTTATTTCTAAAACACTTAGGTAAACACTTCATGAGCATAGTGTACATAATTCTCGCATCATACGACCTATCATAATTCCGACCTTTGGCACAGCTTTCTCACTATGATTTGCTTAATATATTTTATATAACAATAAAAAAAACTTTTTTTCAATAGTATAAATATTTAAATATGGTTTTTATAATATTAAAAATCGGGTTTTTGAATAGCTAGTCAAGCATTCCCTTGACGGTTATTCGCTTGGTAGTGGGGACTGTTGGGATGCGATTTAAATTTAATACACATAAGCGCAAACAAGCTAGCATCCGGTGCTTGGGGGTCAAACTCGGCCAGATCCTGAGCCGTAATACTCCACTCCGGAAATAAGTTTTGTACCATGCTCACCGAAACCGCCTCCCCCAACCGAATCTTGTCTAAGAACACATGCCGGCGAAATCGAAACGGCAACCACTGACTTTTTAACCGATTTAGCACTTTTGGCAACACAACCGAGCCATACCGAGCCACCGCCAAATACTGCGTCACCGCCGTCAATTGCTCCGCCGATACACTGGCATCCAACCACGTATGCACACCCGGTTGCCGACGGGCTGAGTCGGCCCCCACATCCGACACCAGCACAATGTCCCATGGCGCATGCCCCACCACAATCCGCCGGTGAATCTGCGCAATCGCCCCCAACAACGCATCCGTCACAGCCGGCACCCGAAGAATCAAAGCAGATGGCTCCGATACCGATGCCGTATACGCCGCCACGTCCGCCGCACTGGGATTGACCAACGTGTGGGGCTTCATCAACCGAGCCGGTGGCAAAAAAATGCCCGTATCATCCTCAAACAGCGCCACAAGACTGCGCACCACCGCCATCGGTGCCGGCGCCCCGGGTGCACCACTCAACGACGGGGGAGGGCCGTCACTCCGCCACGGCTTGGAAACCGGATAATACGGCATGGACTGAAACCACTGCCGATACTGCATCAACAAACTTGCACTGCGTTCCAATGCCGAAGCCGTTACCGTGGCCGGCAACGCATGAAACAACCGGTGCTGATTCAACGCATACGTGTCTATGGCGGCACGAATCGACTCGCCCATGGTCGCCGTATCCGACACAGCCAGCGTCCGCACCGACGCATGCAAGTGGCCATCCACAACCACAAGCGGGGGCATATAGGGCCACACCAAGCTGGGCAGCTGGTTCAACACCGTTTGCATGATGGGCTCCGCCCGACTGGCATCCACAATCACCGCCCGGGTTCGGCACCCAAATTGCCGAAAATGCTCGATCACATGGGCCGCCTGGCTCATGCTAATCACCCGATACGACCCACCCAACAACGCCTCAAGCGCCGACTGCACCGGCCGTCGTAGGGATATTAAAACAATCGAGTATGTGGCATCCATCGGAACTACTCATAGTATACCCGATGGAGAATTTCATCACCAACCGAAGAGATCCCCCATGGATTTGCTTGCAAAAATATCGTCTTACCGAGATAATTATACTAGACTGCGCCCGTAGCTCAGCTGGATAGAGCAACGGACTTCTAATCCGTAGGCCAGAGGTTCGAATCCTCTCGGGCGCGCCATACTTTTTTAGTAATATGTTTAGCCATCACGCAACCTCCTTATATTCCACACGAACATCACCAGAGATGAGTTTCGGCAAGAGTGTATCGCGTAGTTTTTCTAATGTTTGAATTTGTTTTGTGTTTGCATCTAATTTACAAAATATTTCCTCAAACATATGCAAAACTTCTTTTTGTTTTTCTATAGGTGGTATTAAAAACTCAGAATCTTTTATAGATTGTGTTGTTAAATTAACTTGGACACCACTATTCGCCTGACTTTGAAGTTCTTTTATATCATCAAGCTGTTTTTCCTCCCAATCATCTTGTGCATTTTCGATGAAGCGGTGACGGAAGAGGGTTTCGGCGAGGCTTTCCAGTGTTTTATTCTGACGGTGGAGCAGGTCTATCTTATCATCCAAACTACTCAAAACCTCCCCAATAGCCTTTTGTTCTGGGAGCGGTGGAAGCTGGATTTCATAACTTAACAAAACATTGATTTGTATATTGGGTTGAGTAGAAGTTCCTCCTGAAATGTTTTCAATAAATCCCAAGTAGTTATTGCTTCTTAGAATGTAATAAATATATTTAGAATACCCTATATCCCTATCAACTTTTATTCTAATCAGCCCATTATTAAAAACAGAATTTAAATCAGCATCAATAAATTTATTTGCCCCAATAGTAGCACCTGTTCGGGCAATTATAATAACATCCCCCAATGTACATGTCCGCCAAGATTTTTCTGTTTGCAGGATATAGTATTTTTGTTTGATATTTTCTTTGAAGTCATCAGGGATAGATTCCCAGTTTAGAACCTGCACAATAAACGGGATTTCGCTTTCATCAAACACATCTTTTAGATTGCCAAGCTCTCTATCGCTTGCATTAAAAACAACAATATCAAGATCTGATCGTTCGGTTGCCGTCCATTTTACACGTGAACCATACGCCCAAACAACTTTATAAGGCACATGACGAGACAGGACAGACTGCACCATTTCCAAGTGATGAGGCTCAACGTCGATTAAATCAACAATGTTGTTATTTATTTTTTCCATTCTTCCCCAGTCATAGTTTCATATAAATCTATTGCTTCTTTTATAAAATCACCAATTACAATGAAAGCTTCATCTGCTTTATTTCCGGAATAATCGTGCGTAGTATCTCCGCGTTTTTTATTAAATTCTATCCAAAGTTCTGCATCTTCAATTATTTTACTTGCAAATGCTTGTTTAAAAATTGCGTTTGGTGAGTTTGCAATATCAACAATTCCATGCTCTTCCTCCATATATTTTTTAAGATGTTTCCAGCTTGTATCAAAGCATATTTCAAAACGCTGAATACAAGATTCCTTCATTGATTCAACAAGATGTTTCGGTAAGGAATCTTTTTCTTTTAAGTATTCATTATATCTTTCTTCTAATCTTGCAAGAGAATCTTTAAATTTTTGATAGTTTGTTTCTGTCATTTTATACTCCAATTTCTATTTGATTTTAAACCACTCGAATTCGAGAGGGTTAATTGTAAGGCATTCGCTATAATCAAAATATTTCTTACTCATCTATCTTCACCTTTTTCAAATTCTCTTTAATACGCCCATTAAGCGCTGCTTCCTCGGCAAGTTGGCTTTCAAATTCCTTTGTCAGCTCGCTAAAGCGTTCTTTAAAGTCAAAATCATCCTCTGTTTCTTCTAAGCCGACATAACGCCCAGGGGTGAGTACATAATCCAGTTTAGCGACTTCTTCTACTTTTACCGTTTTGCAAAACCCTGCGATGTCTTGATAGCCGTCATCCTCGCTTTTCCATTTATGGTAAGTGTCAGCCACTTTTGCAATCTCTTCATCGGAAAGTTCTTTTGTGCGGCGATTGATCAGATGCCCAAGATTGCGGGCATCAATAAACAAGACCTCATCCCTGCGATAAGTTTTACCACGACGCATAAACCAGAGGCTTGCCGGGATTTGAGTATTTAAAAATAATTTCGCCGGTAGGTTTACAACACAATCCACCATTCTTGCATCAATCAAGGCTTTTCGCATATCACCTTCACCCGATGATTTAGAGGTCAAGGAACCTTTCGCAAGGACAAATCCTGCCAATCCGCCTTCGGGCTTCAAGTGATATAAAAAGTGCTGTATCCATGCATAGTTGGCGTTTCCCGCCGGTGGTGTGCCATATTGCCACCGTCCGTCATTTTTCAGAAGCTCTCCGCTCCAATCATTATCATTAAATGGCGGATTAGCGATAATATAATCAGCTTTAAGGTCTTTGTGAGCATCATTAAGAAAAGAGCCTTCATTATTCCATTTGACCTGTGAGCTATCAATTCCACGGATTGCAAGGTTCATTTTTGCCAATCGCCAAGTGGTTTGATTGCTTTCCTGTCCGTAGATTGAGATATCGTTTACTTTCCCCTGATGTTCAGTCACAAACTTTTCAGATTGTACAAACATCCCCCCCGATCCACAGCAAGGGTCAAACACACGCCCCTTGTAAGGCTCCAGCATTTCAACAAGTAACTGAACCACTGAGCGTGGCGTATAGAACTGTCCGCCTTTCTTTCCTTCTGCAAGAGCAAACTCCCCCAAGAAATACTCAAAAACATGACCAAGAACATCAGCACTGCGAGCCTTTGCATCCCCAAGGGCAATATTACTAATCAGATTAATCAATCCACCCAGATTAGTTGGATCAAGATTTCCACGGGCATAAACCTTTGGCAAAACGCCTTTTAGTGATGAATTGTCCTTTTCGATTGCATCCATCGCGTTATCAATGTCTTTGCCTATTTCATGACCGGTTGAGCGGGATTTTAGGTAAGACCATCTTGCCTCTTGTGGTACGAAGAAGACGTTTTCGGCTTTGTATTCGTCTTTGTCTTCTGGATCTGCTCCGGCATAATCTCCTTCGCCGTTAGTAAGTTTTTCATGAAGCTCTTCGAAGCTGTCTGAGATATATTTTAAAAACATCAAGCCCAGCACAATATGCTTGTACTCTGCGGCATCAATATTTTTACGGAGCTTATCCGCTGCTGCCCATAATTGTTTTTCGATAGGTTCGTTCTTTGCGTTATTCTGTTTTGCCATGTTTTATCCTATTTATTAATACCTTAAAGGTTCTGTTCCTCTATTTAAAATATCAAGATAATCTCTGTAAAGAAAGATCTTGTGTCGTTCTTTGCCTGTTATTTCTTTTACAATTCCAAGATTTTCCAGGGCTGTTAAGCTTCTCATCACAGTTGGTTGAGACAGACCTGTTTTTTTACGGATTGATACTGTATTTGAAATCGGAGATTGCTGTAGATACGTGTGTATGGTCAATACCGCAGCAGCAGAATGATCAGAGTTTTCTATTCTTTTGCGATCATTTGCAAAAATAAAGAACAAATTTTGCATTTTTTGTTCTTTGCTAAAAAATATCAAACATAGATGTTCTTTAGGCGTATTTTCTAAGAATTAGGCCTCATCCCCACACTGATTGGCTACCCACGCCCCATACTCAGCATTCACCGTCATCACAATCCGGCCAATGCACGGAACACTGTACGGATGATGCTCCGCAATCGATGCCGATACCAAATCCGCCAACGACTCCGTTGTTTTCATCACCGCCACCCACTCCGACTCCTCGGCAATCGTCCCCGACCACATATACACCGAATCCGCCGCCACCACATTGCCACACGCAATCAGCCGAACCAATACCAACGACCGAACCAACGCTTGCGCCACCGCCGCACTGGGGCACGGCACATAAAACAGAACTAAGTCCATCGGCCGTGCATCGTATCCACAATCACCTGCGCCGCTTTCTCACACGCACCCCCAGCCCCCAACGAATCCCCAACTTTTTTCAAGGCATTGTGCACATCCGTATGCCGCTGCGGATCCGTTAACAACGCAACCACCTCCGGAATAATTAAATCCGCCCGACACCGCCGTTGAAAAAACTCGGGCGCAATCTCAGCCCGCGCCATAATATTGGGTAAGGAAATATACCCCAACTCCCGAAACCGTTTGCCCATCACTATATTGGCAACAAAATAAGAAAGCGCACTCAGCCGATACGCCGCCACAAATGGGGTGCCCAAACACGCATGCTCCAAAGTAACCGTCCCCGAGGCCACCACCGATACCGCCGTATGCTGAATCAAAGCATGCTGATCCTGACACACACAGGTCACCCGTCCCGATACCCCATAGCGCTGCAACACCGAATAAATTCGGTCTAAATACACCGGCGATGATACCGATATCACCCACTGCTCAGTACTTTTAATGGCCGCCTCAACCGGCGCAATTAAACTCACAAACAACGCCAACAACTGCTTTAATTCCTGTGGCCGAGACCCCGGAAACAACGACACAATCCGCCGCGATGGATCCAGCCCGTATCGCTCACAAAACATCTCGCGCCCATCATGCCGTCGAATTAAATCAACAATCGGATGCCCCACAAACACCGACCGCCCCCCAAGCTTAGTATAAAAGTCATGCTCCTGCGGAAAAATCGACAAAATCGTGTCCGTGTATTGAACCACATTGCGCCCCCCTTTTTCCGTCCCCCACTGCCACTCCTGCGGCGAAATATAATACAACACCGGAATGCCCAACCGCTTCGCCGCCCGAATAAACACCTGGTGATACCCCTGATAATCAATCACCACCACCGCCACGGGCTTCATGACTCGTAAAATCCACTTCATTCGAAAATACGTCACAATTAATTTTGGAATATACCGAAACGGCTCAATAAACCCAATGGTTGACGCCGTAGTCATGTCCGCTAAAACGTGTACCCCCGCCGCACGCATGCGATTGTGCCCCATGCCCACGCATTCAACATCCGGATACAAGGCCCGAACCGCTTTCGCCAAGGCCGCACCATAGTGATCCCCAGACACCTCACCCGCACTAATGAACAACCGCATGCGCTTAACGCCCTCGCAAGGCCGCAATAGCCTGCGCATGGTTTGAAGCCCCAAACAGATACGACGCACTGATCAAATCCGTTGCACCCGCCGCAATTAATCCCGGCGCATGGTCCGCATTCACACCCCCATCCACACTAATCACCCCATCATATACCGCCCGTAAAGCCGCAACTTTTGGCACCACCGCCGGCATAAACGCCTGGTTGGAAAACCCCGGATCCACCGACATCAACAACACAGCATCACACCCATCTAAAATGGGCTCAATCACCGCTATGGGCGTATGAATGTTAATCACCACCGCAGCACCCATCCCCAAGTCCCTTGCCCGGCTTAAATCCGCCCGCAATTGATCCGTATTAATAACCGTTGTATATCGCGCCTGTTCCCGTATCGTCGTCACATCCACCGGCTCTTGTTGATACGCCTCCGCATGCAAATACACCAAGTCCGATCCCACTGAAGCATAATCGGATAAATACATACCCGGATTCTCAATCATTAAATGCACCATCAACGGCAACGATGTGGCCCGCCGAATCGCCTGGATTAACACCGGACCAAACGAAATATTGGGGACCAAATGCCCGTCCATAACATCCAAATGAAAACTGTCTACCCCAGCCGCTACCATCGACCGAACCGCATCCCCCATTGCCAAAAAATCCCCAGACAAAACACTAGCGGATACGGTTACTCTTTTTTTATTATTGTTGGTTTCGATTGTTGTCATTATTTATTTCTTGTTACTTTACCATAGTTTATAACATTTATCATAAATGTAGCAAAATACAAACCCTGGTTTTTAATGCCCTAAACTTTGACATTTCCTTGTAATTTTATGTAAAATTGAAGTCATGACAAATAAATACATAAAAACAAAAACGCCAATAAATGAACGTAAGCTATATAAAATATCTCAATTAACGTCATTGCTTGGTGTCACCGCTCGAACGGTTCGTTACTATGATCAACTGGGTCTGCTTCCCAATGTTAAGCGCACCCCCGGGAACATGCGTTTGTTCGATGAGCAGGACGTCGCCTTGATTCAAAAGATCCGATATTTTCAAGAAAAAGAGTTTCTTCCCCTTGACGTTATTAAAGGTCGGTTATTCAAAGAAACTTCCGGGGACACCCAAACCATTGCCATTGTTGCCGATCATTTAGTGGACTATAGCCACCCCAAAATATATGCCGCATCCGGTGCCGATGACGCCAACACAGCCCAACCCGCCCGAGTTAGCGCGTACACCAACTGCTTTCAAACACTCATTAATCAGGGATTTACCACCATTTATTCGTACCATGCAGCCTTATCGCCAAATTTTGAAGCGGCCACAATTGCGGCGGCAACCCACAAGGATTCGGCCACCATTCATGTGCTATCCACCCACAGCGTAGGCGGGGGGCACCAACTGTACGTCACAGCGATTGCCAATGTTTTGCAAGCCAGCGACTCTGAAAACGAAGTTGAACTGTACGCAGAAAAAAATAAAGGCCTCGTCTTAGACATCTTCATGAGTGATAACTTGAACCTCTTGTTTCCCACAACCGAAACCCAAACCAAATTGCAACAAGATCTGGACACCCAACGGTCTGCCTTTAATGCCATCATGCAATTCAAAGACGATCAATTCACCTTGGTGGATTATTATCAACACAACAACGAAGCCGTTGAATCGCTGGGCTTAATTATTGAAGAAGAAGCGGCCCTGCGTGCCGGCTATTTAAATTCAATCGCCATTACCTACAATCGGCTATACGCTGAAGCCACGGCCTTAACCAATCAGTTCAAAGCAAATTACCCCAAAGCAAGTGTTTCAATTGCGCAAGCGGATCCCCACACTCAACACATGATTCAAGGGGATTTTATTGGGATTTCAGTGCTTTAACTCGCACGCTGCGATTGCACCCATGTCCAGTGCATGGCAATAGCACCGGCTGCACTCACATTGAGAGACGCTGTGGCCCCTGGGGTGTCAATCCGCACACACGCATCCAATTCTTTTTGAATGCGCGGCCCAATGCCTGTATGCTCATGCCCCATCACAAGGCCACAGGGGGTATGCGGCTGCCACTGCGTGAGGGTCATTGGCGCATCCACGGTGGTGCCATACAACCAAACCTGATGCTTGCGCAACGTTTGCAACGCCTGCGCAATGTTGGTCACTTGGCACACCTGAATATGCTGGATCGCTTCCGCCGATGCGGACACCACGGTATCGGTCACCGGGCATTGCCGGTCTTTGGCATAAATCACCGCCTCAAACCCAAACGACACCGCCGATCGAATCAACGCCCCCATGTTGTGCGGATCTTGAATATGATCCAAGATTAATAGTTTTGACTGCGCATTCAGACCCTCCACAACATCGGCCAATGCAACCGTCCGGGCTCGGGCCTGAATCCCCACCAGCGCATAGTCGCCATATTCTCGCTGAAACGCAACCGAAACCAAGGTCTTCACCCGAACCCCCTTGGCTTTAGCGGCTGCAATTACAGCGCGTTCCTCCCTAGACAACCGCTGCCCTTGGCACACCACCACACGGGCCAACTGCCCCCGCTGCAACGCCCGATCAATGGCTCGGCTATCGGTGAGCATGCATCACCGCACACAATCGCTCAATACCATCTAATAGCTGCGCCTCTGTAATAATCAATGGCGGCATCAGCCGAATGACCGTCCCCCCACAGGCAATCACCAACACATCGCTATCCAAGGCCGCTGCCATCACCGTTTTCACCCACTGTGGATTGGGCGCTCGGGTCGCACGATCCGCCACACACTCTATCCCGATCATCAACCCCAACCCCCGAATATCCCCCACATATGGGTGATCCGCTAACCGGTCCTGCAACACCGCCATCACCCGATGCGCCAACGGGTTAACCGTGGGAATCAAAGGCTCCAACACCTGAATCGTTGCCCGGGCCGCCGCCGCACACACCGGGTTACCACAATACGTCCCCCCATGCGCGCCGGTTTCCCACTTGGCCATCACCGACGCTTTGGCTGCCATGGCCCCAATCGGCATCCCCGAGCCCATGCCTTTGGCCAAGGTAATGACATCCGGGTCCACCCCGTAGCGCTGATGGGCAAACCAATGCCCCGTACGCCCAAACCCGGTTTGAATCTCATCCAAAATAAACAGCACCCCATACTGCTGGCACAACCGTGCCACCGCTTGCAAACATGGCGCTGGGGCTGGGACATACCCGCCTTCCCCCAACATAGGCTCAATAATGACCGCCGCTAAATCCGCATGATGCGTGGCCATGTACTCGGCCAATTGCGCCTCCCAATTGGCGATAAACACCGCCTCAGGCTGATCCGCATGGTAGGTGTTGGGATACGGCAAAAAATCCACCGGGCCCATGAGTGGCTGATACGTGGCTTGGTACTTTGAGCTCACCGCAACGGCACCCAAACTCCGGCCATGAAACCCACCGTCAAAGGC
>Ga0255762_10004330_pt1 | contig 10917 bp, 9 predicted proteins | sample 101ome_16_FD_179962 | JGI IMG/M metagenome (GOLD analysis project Ga0255762, IMG submission 179962) | Coastal salt marsh microbial communities from the Groves Creek Marsh, Skidaway Island, Georgia - 101401AT metaG (version 2) | ecosystem: Environmental > Aquatic > Marine > Intertidal zone > Salt... | reverse complement strand
ACTTACGGTCCAATTGGTCCTTATCTTGTAACAAAAGATGAAATTTCAGACATAAATAACTTGAACATGAGTTTAGATGTTAATGGTACAAGAATGCAAACTGGAAACACAAATACTATGATTTTTAATGTTAATTATATTGTTTCATATTTAAGTAAATTTATGTCTTTGCAACCAGGAGACGTTATAACCACTGGTACACCCCCAGGAGTTGGTATGGGCATGAAACCACAACAATTTTTAAAAGCTGGAGATACAATAAGATTATCAATTGATAATTTAGGTGAGCAAAATTCTAAAGTTGTTGAATTATAATTTAGTGAAAAAAAAAAGTAAATTAAATTTTACAAAACCAAAAGTTTTATGGAATACAAGATGTACTTTGGGTGAAGGTACACTTTGGGTAAAAGAACACAATTCAATTTATTTTGTAGATATTAAAGGAAAAAAAATTTTTTCTTTAAACATTAAAAATAAAAATAAAAAAATTTATAAGACAAATAAAGAGATTGGTTTTCTTGCACATCTCAAAGGTAATATTTTTATTTTAGGTCTTCAGGGAGAATTGAGAATACAAAATCTTAAATCAAAAAAAATAATTAAATCAATATTTATTGAACAAGATTTAAAACTCAATAGGATTAATGATGGAAAAACAGATCCAGAGGGAAATTTATGGTTTGGGACAATGGATAATTTAGAAAGAAAAATTGAAACAGGATCTTTATATAAGCTAGATAAAAACTTTATTTTAACCAAAGTCGATAAAAAATATAGAATTACAAATGGACCTGCTTTTATAGATAAATTAAATTTTTATCATACTGACAGTTCAAAGAAAAAAATTTATAAAATAAAAATTAACAAAAAAAATAAAATTATAAAAAAAAAATTATTTAAAAAGTTTACCAGTAAAGAGGGTTCTCCGGATGGGATGACTTTGGATAAAGATAAAAATTTATGGGTAGCTCATTTTCATGGAGCATGTATTTCTGTATTTAACAAAAAAGCTGAATTACTAGATAGAATTAATTTTCCAGCAAAAAATATTACTAATTGCGCCTTTGGTGGAAAAAATAATAATGAACTTTTTGTAACGAGCGCCACTAAAGGAATGAGCAAAGCTGATATTCAAAAATTTAGTTATTCCGGTGATTTATTTAGTGTAAAAACTAATACTAAAGGAGTTTTACAAAAAAAATTTGTAATTAAAAATGAAAAAAAAAGATCTTTATTATGAAAGAATACCTACAAAGCTCTTAAGAGAGGATATTAGGTACCTTGGAAATATTTTAGGCAGAGTCATAAAGAAACAAGAAGGTGAAAATTTTTTCAATTTAGTTGAAAAGATAAGAAAATTATCAAAAGCAAATAAGTCAAATAATAGCTCAAAACATTCTCATAAAAGAATAATAAGGGAAATAAAAAAACTAAATCCAAAAAATACTTTTAAACTCACAAGAGCTTTTGCCCATTTTATGAATTTTATTAATCTTGCTGAATCAATTGATGCTTCAAGAAGTCTAAATATATATGAGAATGATCAAAAAAATGTTTCAAATAAAAATATATTTATTGAGGAAATTTTTGAGGAATTATTTGAAAATAAAAAGATACCAGACACCAAAATATATAATCTTGCAAAAAATCTAAATATAGGAATAGTTCTTACCGCTCACCCAACTGAAGTAAAAAGAAGAACACTAATTCAAAAATACCACAAGATTACAGAAATACTCGAGCAGAGAGATCTATTAAAAAATTTTCCTATAAAATTAAACTTACTTGATAAAAAACTTTATGATGAATTTACAATCATATGGAATACTGACGATTTGAAGAGAGTAAGACCTACACCATTTGATGAAGCGAGATGGGGATTAGCAATAATTGAAGATAGTTTGTGGGATACAATTCCTAAAGTCTATAGAAGGCTAAATTCTATATTTGTTAAAAATATGGGAAAAGGATTGCCAAAAAATTTTAATCCAATTGAGTTTGGATCATGGATGGGAGGAGATAGAGACGGTAACCCATTTGTAACATCCAAAGTAACCAAAGAAGTAATTCTTTTATCTCGATGGGAAGCAGCAAAACTTTATGAAAAATCTCTTACTAAAATAATTAGATCATATTCAATGCAAAATTGTTCGAAAAAAATTTTTTCTAAAGTAGGAAAAACATTTGAACCTTATAGAGTTTATTTGAGACCTTTAAGAGACAAGATGAGAAATACGCATAGATCAATAGAACAACACTTAATTTATAAAAAACCTTTAGATAGATCAAAGCTATTAAACAGCAAGGAAGAAATTTTAAAACCTTTAAGAGTAGTAAGAGAGTCTTTAGAGGAAAATCAAAATGAGAATATTGCAAGTGGAGACTTGCTTGATTTGATGAGGAGAGCAAAATGTTTTGGTATTAATTTAGCTAAATTAGATATTAGACAAGAGTCGTCTCGTCATACTCAATTATTGAATGAATTAATAAAAAGTAAATTTAACAAAAATTATAATAAATTATCTGAAAATAAAAAAATTCAACTTTTAAAGTCATTAATTTTATCGAAAAAAAACATTATTAATAAATTTAATTTTAAAAATAAAGAAAACAAAGAAGTTTGGTCTACATTTAAAACATTAGCTGATGAACCATCTGAGTGTTTAGGTGCATACGTTATTTCAATGACTACTTCAGCATCAGATATTTTATCAATTTCATTTCTTCAAAAAGAAGCGAAAATTAAAGAAAAGTTGAGAGTTGTCCCTCTGTTTGAAACTTTAGATGATTTAATTAATGCTAAATCAATAATGGAAAGTTTATTTTCAAAATCTTGGTATAGGAGATTGATTAAAAATAAACAGGAGGTGATGATTGGTTATTCAGACTCCAGCAAGGATGCTGGAAAAATTTGTGCTAGTTGGCACCAATATAAAGCTCAAGAACAAATAATTAAATTAGCTAAAAAATACTCAATAGAAGTAGTTTTCTTTCACGGCAGAGGAGGCTCAGCAGGAAGAGGAGGAGGACCAATTCAGGCCACCCTCAGATCACAACCTCCTAATTCTGTTAATGGTAAAATAAGAATAACTGATCAAGGAGAGGTAATTCAGCAAAAATATGGATATGAGCCTTTGGCCAAGTATAATTTATGTAGTTATATTGGTGCTGTTAGCGAAGCAACATTAAATCCTCCACCTGTGCCGAAAAATAATTGGAGAACGCTAATTGAAAAAATGTCAGATATTTCTAAAAGTTCATATAGAAAAAATATAAACCAAAGTACAGAATTTATTAAATATTTTAAAACTGTAACTCCCCATGTAGCTCTTGGAAAATTATCAATAGGATCTAGACCTTCAAAAAGGAAAAATATTGATAATATAAAAAGTTTAAGAGCAATACCTTGGGTATTTGCCTGGACACAAATACGTTTAATGTTACCGGCTTGGCTTGGAAGTGCTGAGGCACTGAGATATGCAAACATAAAACAATTTAGAAAAACACTTTATGAGATGGAAAAAAACTGGCCTTTTTTTAATTCAATGCTCGATATGTTGGATATGGTTATTTCAAAAGCTGATCCTGATATTTCTAAAATTTATGAGGAATATTTAGCTGATGAAAAATTAAAAAGAGTTGGTCAAAAACTTAGATTTCAATTTCAAGTTATAAAAGAACTTAATAAAAAAATTACCCCTAAGGAGATCATAAAACTAAGAAAAGAATTCAGAACTTCAGTTATTGTAAGAAACATTTATTCGGAGGTATTAAATATCATTCAGCCATTAGTAATGAATAAAATTAAAAAAAATAAAAATAAAAATAACAAAAAATATTTAAACGATGCTCTTCTCACATCAATAGCAGGTATTTCTGCTGCCATGAAAAATACTGGTTAAATGATAGAAATTTTTATTGCTTTTGGAGCAGGATTGATAAGTTTTTTATCACCATGTGTACTGCCATTAATACCAGGTTATATCTCTTATATTTCTGGAAGTTCATTAAATGAATTGTTAGAAAAAAAAAGTATTAATATTATACCAATTATTTTTTTCTCTATTGGTTTTTCAATTGTTTTTATAAGTTTCGGCGCAACTGCAACGTTTTTAGGAAATTTAATATTAGATAATTCTTATCAATTAAGAATTATATCTGGAATATTAATAATTATTTTTTCTCTTCAAATAATTGGAATAATTAATATTAAATTTTTAAATTATGAAAAGAGATATCAATCAAATATAAACCCTGGAAATTTTGGTTCTATATTAATTGGTATGGCATTTGGTTTTGGTTGGACGCCTTGTATTGGGCCTATTTTAGGATCTATATTAGCATTGGCATCGATAGAGGAAAGTTTGAATAGAGGTGTGCTTCTTCTTTTTTCTTACTCTTTAGGTTTAGCAATTCCATTTGTTCTATCAGGCTATCTTATTCAAAGATTTATGATTTTCTCAAAAAACCTAAAACAAAAAATGAATATTATTTCAAAAACTGGTGGAGCCTTATTGTTAATAACTGGAATTTTAATGATAACAAATCAACTTCAGGCTTTAGGTTTTTATTTATTAAGGTACTTTCCATTTTTACAAAACCTAGGATAAATCATGAAAATTTATAAAATTGATTGTAGCGCAAGAAAAGAAGGCTCAACATCTCGAAGTCTTGCAGAAAAATTATTGAGTAAAATTAAAAAACCTGAAGACGAAGTTGTAAATAGAGATTTAGATGATGAAATGCTTTTTATAACTGGTTTAACCGAGTCAGGCATGAAGATACCAATTGAAAAACAGACTGAAAATCATAAGAAAATGTTTGAATTGTCTGATCAATTAGTCAAAGAGCTAAAAGAGAGCGATGTAATTATAATTTCTGTGCCAATTTATAATTTTGGTCCACCTGCTACATTGAAAGCATGGGCCGATTTAGCCGCAAGAGCTAAACTAACATTTAAATATTCAGATGATGGTTCAAGAATTGGATTGTTAGAAGATAAACAAGTTTATTTAGTTATTACATCTGGTGGGACAAAAATCCAAGGAGAAGAAGATTTTCTAACTCCATGGTTAATTCATATGCTAAATTTTTTTGGTTTAAAAAAAATTGAAATCATAGCAGCTGATCAAATGGCTTTAAATTATGAAAAGTCGATTAAGAACGCTGAAGATAAAATAGAAAACTTATTTAAAGATTAAATTTTCTTTTTAGATGTAAAAATTTTCCCTCAGTGCTGTCAAAATCTAAGTAACACCCTTGTAAAAATCTCTTACCCTCATTTGGATCATATGATGTTCTGCCATGAAGCAATCTATGATTATCCATCATCATTAAGTCACCTGGCATAAGTTTAAACTCAATTCTATATTTATCGGAATTATATAAATCCGATAAATATTTTCTTGCACTATAGTATGTATCAAGTTTGTCTTTACTCATTTTAGGAACATAATCTAGTCTTGGACTAAATCTTACATTTTGAAAATTTCTATTTTCATCAAGATGTATTAATTCTGACCAACTCTCTAAGATTGTATCTTTGTCTACAAATCTAAATCTAACTTTAGTATTTGATAATATATCATAATAATTTTTGTTTAAATTTTTAAGATCCTCAGTAACTGTAAATCCATCAACTAAAGTTGAAAAACCTCCACTGACTTCATTTTCAATACAATGTAATATTTGAATACATGGTGGAAATGGGTTCCTATAAGGGTTGTCAGTATGAGGAGCTAAATGAAGAGCAGTGTATGCTAAATCATTTGGGTCTGGTTTTGATTTTACATTAAAAAATTCACCAAAATTAGTTCTCTTTACGCTACCTATCATGTTACCAAAGTTGACTAAAAAATTATCATCAGTTGGAACATTTTGTATAATTACAAAACCATACTTATAGAAACTAATTAACAAATTTAACATTTCTTTACTGTCGTTAAATTCATCAGAAAATTTGAAACTTTTTATATCTTTAAAATCTGATTTCCATTTAGTTTTTTCAATATTAATAACTTCATTAACATTTAGACTTAATTCATTTGAGAGTTTTTGAATTTCAAAATTTGAGATAACTCCATCATTAAATTTAACTTTTAAAATATCTCCGTTTATATCTGCTTCTAAGATATCAATAGAATGACTCATTGATGAAGGATCGAATAATCTTTGTTGAGTTCCTTCATCTAGATGTTCTTTTTCGCTAACTCGTTCTCTTAACCAAAAAGGATGTATTTCCTCTTTATTTGATCCATTGTAAGAAAATATTTTATTTGAATTAATTTCAAATTTCATAGTTGTTAGAACATTCACTCAAATTGAATTTTTTTTCAATATAAATTCGTTTGTATAATTATTAATTTTTTAATATGAAAAAGGCTAAAAATGTCTGAGAAATTTAATTATAAAATATACTTTGATTTTTTAAATTCACTAGCAAAGGATTTAACTAAATTTTATTATTCAAAATTAGACAAAAAATTTAAAATCCAAAACAAACTCAAAGGCACTGGATATGATCCAGTAACCACATCAGACAAGGCTTTTGAAAGATTTATAAGACAAAAAATCTCAAAACGTTTTCCAAATCATCAAATAATTGGAGAAGAATATGGACATAAGCACTCTTCAAGTGATTATTCATGGGTTATAGATCCTATTGATGGAACTAGATCTTTCGTAATAGGCAATCCGACTTGGAGTAATTTAATATCCTTAAATTATAAAAATATACCAATGTTAGGTTTGGCAAACTTTCCAAAATTAAAAAAATTTTACTTAAATAAGAATTCTAAAGAGGCTTATGTTTTTGAAAATAAAAAAAAAATTAGATTAAAAGTAAACTCAAAAATTAATTTTTCAAATGCAAAACTAGCAGCTGCTTTTCATGGATATTTGTCATTAGAAAAACAAATGAAAATAAAAAAATTTATTAAACGAATGCAATTTCCTTGTTTTGATGCATTAACCTATGGTCAACTAGCTGAAGGCAGAGTTGATATAGTTGTTCAATGTGCAAATAAAATTTGGGATATACATCCACTTATTCCAATTATTAGAGCAGCTGGTGGAATTGTTACTACATGGAAGAATGAAAAAGCTGAACTAGGTGGAAATATCATTGCATCTAACAACTTAAGAAATCATAAAAATATAATTAAATTACTAAAACCTGCTTCGTGAAAAATATTTTAATACTTCAACACATTAAAATTGAGGATCCTGGTTATATAAAAGATTTAATGATCGAGGATAAATTTGATCTTACAACAATCGAGCTAGATGAAGGAGAAAAAATTCCAAAAGATTTATCAAAGTTTGATGGCATGTTTTGTATGGGTGGACCAATGGATACTTGGATGGAAAAGCAATACCCATGGTTAATTGAAGAAAAAAAAAAAATTAAAGAATTTGTTATTGATTTAAAAAAACCTTATTTAGGTTTTTGTTTAGGTTGTCAATTATTAGGAGAAGTTATTGGGGGCAAAGTTGTTAAATCTAACAAACCAGAAATAGGCATCCTTGATATAAATTTTTTAGAAAATAAGAAAAACGACAAATTTTTTTCAAAGTTTCCAAATACTATTAAATCTTTACAGTGGCATTCTTATGAGGTTCAAAATTTAGAAAATAATAATTCAGTAACTTTGCTAGCATCCTCAAATGAAACAAAATATCAAATTTTTAAATATCAAGAGCATGCATACGGAATTCAATTTCATATTGAGATTAAAGATACCACTGTTAATGAGTGGGGGTGTGTGCCAGAATATAAGTCTGCACTTGAAGAACAGCTAGGCAAAGATGCGCTAGAAAAATTTGATAATGATGCAAAAGTCGAAATGGCCTCAATGAACCAATATTCCTCAATTCTTTACGAGAATTTTAAAAAAATAATTTAGATAAAATTCTTTTTTTTAAGCAAATATTAAGCTAGATTTTTGTATTAATATTTTAGGAGGGGAAATGAAAACTTCAAAGTTTTTTAAGATTTTATTGGCTTCTTTATTTGTTTTTGTATCAACACATGCTTTTGCAAAAACAATTAAATGGTCAATGCAAGGAGATAGTTTAACACTAGATCCACACGCACAAAACGAAGGACCAACAACTCAAGTTTCGAGACAAGTTTACGAAGCTCTTGTGACTAGAGGTTTAGATATGTCAATTGAACCTCAGTTGGCTACTAAATGGACTACTACAGATCCAAATACTTGGATATTTACTTTAAGACAGGATGTAAAATTCTCTGATGGTTCTAAGATGACTTCAAGAGATGTTGTTTTTAGTGTGTTAAGAGCAAAACAAAGAACATCAGACTTTAAAGAATATATTAGTACAGTATCTGGAGTAGAGGCTGTTGATGATTACACAGTTAAAATTACAACAAGTAAACCTAATCCAATTTTACTTAATCAGTTGTCAAACATTTTTGTTATGTCTAGAGATTGGAGTGAGAAGAATTTTGCTGTAACAGCTCAAAACTGGGACGCAGGTCAAGAAACTTTCTCAGCAACAAATGCAATGGGTACTGGGCCTTTTAAAATCACTTTAAGAGAACCAAATACAAAAACAGTGTTCAAAAGAAATAAACACTGGTGGGGTGATATGAAGGATAATAAGGTTACAGAAATACATCTTCTACCAATTAAAAATGCAGCAACCAGAGTAGCAGCATTATTATCAGGAGAAGTTGATCTAGTTACAGATGCTCCTGTTCAAGATTTAGCTCGTATAGGAAATTCTTCAGGCCATAAAGTAAATAGTACTGCTCAAATGCGTACAATATTTTTAGGCATGGACCAAGCAGCTGATAAATTAAGAACTGGAAATACTGGAGATAATCCTTTCAAAAAGAAAGAAGTAAGACAAGCTCTTTATCAAGCAATTGATATAGAGGCTATTAAGAAGAAAGTTATGAGAGGACTAAGCGAACCTGCAGGTATTATTACTTTCCCAGGTGTAAATGGTTATACAAAAGAACTTGATGCAAGATTACCATATGATGTTGATGCTGCAAAAAAATTGTTAGCAGATGCTGGATATCCAAATGGATTTGATGTTGAGTTAAGATGTCCAAATGACAGATATGTAAACGATGAAGCTATTTGTACTGCTGTTGTTGGTATGCTTGGAAAAATAGGCGTTAATGTAAATTTATTTGCACAAACTAAAAGTAAGCACTTCAAAGAATTAAAAGATGACCAAGGTGATTTTTATATGCTTGGTTGGGGTGTTCCAACTTTGGATAGTCATTACGTTTTTCATTATCTATATGAAAGTGGTGCTAGCTGGAATAAGGTAAACTTTAGCAATTCAGAAGTTGATGCAGCTATAAGAGTTATGGAAGGTGAAGTTGACCTAAATAAAAGAAATGCTGCAATAGCAAAAGCTTGGAAGATTGTTAAAGATGATATTTCTTACTTACCTTTACATCACCAAGTTATTTCTTGGGCATCAAAGAGTAATGTTGATGTTCCGATAAGACCGAATAACGAGCCGTTATTCCGTTTTGCTAGTTTTAACTAAATAAATAATTTTTCAGACCCTTTTTCATAAAAGGGTCTGAAACTTCATAATTTTCTAAAAATTGATAAAGTATTTTTTTAAGCGACTGTTCCAATCTGCGCTCGTAATGCTTGTTGTTGCATTAGTTTCTTTCTCACTTTTTAATTTTGTAGGGGATCCAATTAATAATATGGTTGGAGAAGAAACGTCCGATGAAGAGAGATCTGAGTTAAGAGAAAGTCTTGGATTAAACGATCCTGTATATGTTCAATTCACAAGATTTGTTGGAAATGCTTCTAAAGGCGAGTTTGGAATATCGTACCAGTTGAGGAGGCCTGTTTCTGATTTAATTGTTGAGCGATTACCAGCAACTATAGAGTTGGTGGTAATATCCGCTTTGATAGCGCTTATTTCTGGGACTTTGCTTGGTGTTTACACTGGAATAAATAGAAAAGGGGTAATTAGCGATATAATACTTGCAATATCTCTGCTTGGAGTATCTCTCCCGACATTTGTAATTGGAATACTCTTTATATATCTATTTGCAGTTATTTTAGGCATTTTACCCTCTTTCGGCAGAGGAGAAGTAGTTGATCTGGGGTTTTGGTCAACTGGTTTTTTAACTTTATCAGGGTTAAAAGCAATAATACTCCCATCAGTTACATTAAGCTTGTTTCAAATGACCTACATAATCAGATTAGTAAGAGCTGAAATGATGGAGATACTCCAAACAGATTATATTAAATTTGCAAGAGCAAGAGGCATAAAGCAGAAAAGTATTTATTATAAACATGCATTAAAAAATGGATTAATTCCAGTGATTACAATTGCAGGAATAAACATTGGAACATTAATTGCATTTTCAATAATTACTGAAACAGTTTTTCAATGGCCTGGTATGGGATTTTTATTTATCCAAGCAGTTCAATTTGTAGATATACCAATAATGTCTGCTTACTTAGTGTTCATAGCATTCGTGTTTGTAATGATAAATTTCATAGTTGATATTTTATATTATTTTATAGACCCTCGAATTAGGGTTAAAGGAGACTCTGTAAGTGGATAACAAAACTTTAACTACTTGGGAAAGAATAAAAGATAGTGATATTTATTTCAGTTTTATTAAATCTCCTACAGCAATAATTTCATCTTTAATCTTATTTATAATTTTCTTTTGCTCATTTTTTGTTGAGTTAATCACTCCATACAATCCGTTCGACCCGTCATCTTTATCTTTAATGGAAGCATTTACACCTCCATCTTGGACAGAAGATGGTTTGTCAAAGTTTATACTTGGGACAGATGGACAAGGAAGAGATATGTTATCAACTATTCTATACGGTTCTAGAATATCTTTAATAGTTGGTTTTTCTGCAATTATTTTTAGTTTAGTTTTAGGAGTTTTTC
>Ga0255762_10004312_pt1 | contig 10944 bp, 9 predicted proteins | sample 101ome_16_FD_179962 | JGI IMG/M metagenome (GOLD analysis project Ga0255762, IMG submission 179962) | Coastal salt marsh microbial communities from the Groves Creek Marsh, Skidaway Island, Georgia - 101401AT metaG (version 2) | ecosystem: Environmental > Aquatic > Marine > Intertidal zone > Salt... | reverse complement strand
ACGGCGCACCAGCTCTTGGGTGACGCTTGGGCTCAACAAGGTCGCCGTCGCGTTGTTACCGCCAAACCCTTTGCTGTTGATAAGGGCATAGGCGGGCTGCTCACAGGTCTCGGTCTGAAGCGGAAACATCAAGCGCTCAGTAGCCACGTCGTCGGCGATGGCACCAATGGTGTTAATACCCGGTAAAACCCCTGTCTCCCATACACCGAGCATCGCCGACAACTGATCCCCTGCTGCGGCTCCCAACGAATGGCCAATAAAGCTCTTGATGGCCCCGACAGACCAGGCTTCAACCCCGAAGGCCTGTGCCACCCGAGACAGGATGGTCGACTCAGTCACTCTGTTTTGGGGGGTCCCGGTGCCGTGGGCCTGCACCATGCCGCCATGTTGAAAACGCTGTTCGCCCACTATAGCCGCTGCGACCGATGCGGCCTTCGCAACCGTGATGTAATTGCCGGCACCCGGTCCGCTAATCGATTTTTTAGCACCGTCTGCACTCACCGCAACATCAGGTACCGCACCAAGCATGGGTGCACCCATCTCCATCGCCAAGGCATCATCGAACAGCACCACAACCTGCGCAGATTCCGCCATAGTGAAGCCACAATTGTCTCCAAAAGGTCGGCAGGCGTTGCGCCAATTCGGCATGTCGTCAGCGCTCAAGCCGTCGAGTGCGCGCAACCCTTTATCGGTGGCCAGAGCGCCCATGGCTGCATAGCCCTCCATCACCTCGGGGACTATCGGCGCCTCGGCAGCGCCGACGATCGCGACCCGAGCCCGACCTGCTCTGATGTCTTGAACCGCGAGTTGGAGGTTGTAGAGAAAGGTGGCGCATGCTCCCAATGCGGGTCCGGTATTGCCCATCGAACGAAGCACATAAGCACTGATGAAGTCACCTGCCATTTCGGCGAAACCAAAGGGACATTGCTTTGACGTCACTCGCTTGCCCAGGGCGCGGCCTCGCAACATCCCGCCTGAGCCCTCCTCATCAAGCTGACCCATCGCGCTGCTGACGTAAACGCTGATGGCATCGGGGGCGACCCGTGCGGCAATGTCTTCCCAGGACAGCCCGAGGTCGGCAAGCGCATCCGAGGCGGCATAGATACCCATTTGTAACGCTCTTGGGTGATTTCGCGACGGATACAATTCCCCGGGGTGAAACCCGGTTGGCAACTGCCCGGCTGCGCCAACGTCAAAAGCCCGGATTCCCGGAAGTAAAAGCTCCGCGTTTTGGGGCAGCGTCACTCGAGTGCGTCGATCATCGACCAGCGAGGGCGCCAAATCCGGCGACACACCACTCATTACCTGGGTTGCCGACATTGTCGCGCTGATGGACTCCTCGAGATTTATCCGCCTCGCCCATGGGAGTGCGTCGGGAGAGAAGTGGGTGGATTCAATGGCTCTAATAAGCGTACCCGCATCCTGTTGCTGCGCCTCACTCACCCCCATCAGGTTGGACAAGGCGCTACGCGTATTACGCTGATCTACTTGAGAGAGTTGCTCGATCACCATGCGTTTAAAACCATGGCGGTGAGAGGTTCGTCCCGCACTGTTGATACCGCCGGCGGCCACGAGGATGGGAAGATGTAACATGGTGAACGCTCTCTCAGTGGGCTTTAGGGTGAGCGCGCCGCGCAAAGGCCCGCTGCTATCAGGCCGCCAAGTGTAGTGACGGCGGCGGCCTATTTTATGCTTAAATAGCCATTTAATATGCTTTATAAGCCGACCTCATGAGAAACTCTCGACGAAGTCCAGGTGACCACAGCGACAGCCTAAGGGTTGCTGCGTTGGCGCATCCGCGGATGTTGGCGACTTCCATATCACTGCCTCTAGAGATTCTGCGGGCAGCGGCGGAGTCGAGCCCGTCGCGAGCGCGGTCAAAGGTGGTAATTCAGATCGCCGCCAAAAAGGCCGGCCTGCTGGAGTTGGTCGATGGGCTAAAGCTACAGACCGCGAGTCATAAACAGTTCGTATTACCCGATGTGCTGATCATACCCGCCATTTGGCGCAATCCACGCTGGGTCCTCCACCACGAAGCCTGGCAGCTGGAGGTTATAAAAGCCTGCGTGGACCACGGTAGCTGGGTGGCCTGTGTAGGCTCGGGCAGTTTCCTGCTTGCTGCAGCAGGGGCGTTGGATCATAAAGAAGCCACCACTCACTGGCACTGGTTTGATAAGTTCAAACAGCTGTTCCCATCGGTCCGTCTCCGACGCGACCAGCTAATTACGCAGGCAGCCCGCATTTTTTGCGTCGGTTCCGTAAACTCGGTGGCCGACTTGATGGTGTATCTGTGCGCTCAGCTGTTCTCCCCCGCGACAGCTCGACAGATTGAAAACCAATTGTCCCCCGAGATCCGAAGACGATTCGCCCCGCACGAGCTCGGTCGCGGAGGCGACTCACACGCAGATGAAAAAATACTCGACGCGCAGTTGATGCTCGCCAACCAATTGGACCAACCCCTGAACCTCTCGACACTGGCAGCCGCGTCCGGGCTATCAGTCCGTACCTTGAATCGGCGCTTTAAACAAGCATCGGGTATGTCACCCGGCACCTACCTCACCCAGCGCCGCATCGAAGAAGCGCGCAGTTTATTAATGGAAACCAACTTGCCGGTCGCAGAAGTAGGCTGGCAAGTCGGTTACCGTGATCCGTCCCGGTTTGCCCAGCACTTTAAGCGTCTTGCGGGAGTAAATCCGCGTCAGTATCGAGAAGCCGTAAGGGGCAAACGTTTTGAATTACCCGAACTGGATTCCCCGGCGTCAACTCCGAAACACCCACGCTAAGGGCATCAGATGGTCCTCGCATTGCTGATGGCACTCTCATTGAGGCGGAGTTACCCCTGAGGAGACAACGTTGTCGGCATCACCTCCATGCAAGCTCGCTCATGCTCACAGCTACCTCATAGAGAGTAATCCGTGAAGTGACTATCTGCTCTCGATATGGCTAAATGCGCGGCCTAAGGTCAGCCTCCGGAGGGGTGTCAAACAGTGTCAAAAGATATTTTTATGGTATCGGGAGCGAGAACCCCAATGGGGGGCCTGCTGGGCGATCTTGCGGATATGGCCGCGACGGAGCTTGGCAGCGTGGCTATCCGCGCCGCCCTCGAGCAAGGCGCAGTGACTCCTGATGCCATCGACGAAGTATTTATGGGCTGCGTCTTACCGGCAGGGCTAAAGCAATGCCCCGCGAGACAAGCCATGATTGGCGCGGGTATTCCGACCAGCACCGGCGCCGTCACCGTGAATAAAGCCTGTGGGAGCGGTATGCAAGCCGCTATCTATGGCATCGACAGTCTCCGCGCCGGGACCAATACGATCGTGATAGCTGGCGGACTCGAGAGTATGACCAATGCGCCGCAGTTGCTTTTATCCGGTCGTCGCGGTGTCCGACTGGGGCATGGCACCACCTACGATCACATGTTTCTCGATGGCCTTGAAGACGCCTACACCGGCGGCGCCATGGGTGCTTTCGCACAGCAAACTGCCGATGAACATGGGTTGACCCGTGAAGACATGGACGCCTTTGCCATCGAAAGTCTGAGCCGCGCCAAACGCGCTATTGAAGATGGACTGCTGGCCACAGAAATCGCTCCGGTAACAGTGAAAACCCGAAAAGGCGAGCACATCGTCACCCACGACGAGCAGCCACTAAAAGGTAACCCTGAGAAAATCCCTTCCCTGAGACCGGCGTTCGCCAAAGAGGGAACAATCACCGCCGCCAACTCCAGCTCGATATCAGACGGCGCCAGCGCCCTATGTCTCGCCTCGGCCGATGCGGTCGCCAGCCACGGGTTGAAACCCTTGGCGCGTATCGTCGATCACGCCAGGTTTAGTCGCGCGCCAAGCGAGTTCACGCTGGCGCCCGTCGGCGCTATTCAGCAGTTGCTTGAGAAAACCGGATGGCAAATTGACGATGTCGATCTGTGGGAAATCAACGAAGCGTTTGCCATGGTAACGATGCTCGCGATGCGGGAGTTTGATCTCCCCCATGACAGAGTTAACGTTCATGGGGGAGCGTGTGCGCAGGGTCACCCCATCGGCTCAACCGGGTCGCGCATTATGGTGACCCTCGCACATGCCTTGGCGCGTTATGGTAAGCGTCGCGGCATCGCCGCTCTGTGTATTGGGGGCGGCGAAGCCACCGCCGTCGCCATCGAGCGCGTGTAATCAGCTTATGGCCCTAGCATCAATCCCCGACATTATTGATGACATCCGCGCCGGTAAAATGGTGGTTCTCATGGATGACGAGGATCGCGAGAACGAAGGCGACCTTATCATCGCCGCCGAGAAGGTGACGCCAGAAATCATTAATTTTATGGCCACTGAAGCCTGCGGTTTAATCTGCATGCCAATCACACCCGAGCGAGCGCGCTTATTGCGTATCCCGCTAATGGTTCGTGACAACCGATCACAGCACGAGACAAACTTCACGGTCTCAATCGATGCCACCGAACAGATCGCCCCGGGCGTCAGCGCTCGACAGCGATCGCACACCATCTTAAAGGCCATTGCCGAAGACGCGGGCCCCGCCGACATTCGTCAGCCCGGTCACATATTCCCGCTAGTAGCAAAACCCGGCGGCGTGCTGCGACGTGCGGGTCATACTGAAGCAGGCGTAGACCTCGCGAGGATGGCGGGTTGTGCACCCGCCGCGGTGATCGTGGAGATTATGAACCCCGATGGCACCATGGCGCGCCGACCAGAATTGGAACGTTTTGCCGCTCAGCACGATTTAAAGATGGGCACAATCGCCGACCTTATCGAATACCGATCACTTCACGAACATTCAATCTCGCCCATGGAGGTGCATCAAATCACCACCGAATGGGGTGAGTTCTCCCTGCACACGTTTCGTGACGATATTGACGATGTTACCCACCTAGCGCTGCAACGAGGCACCATCGCGCCCGACACGCCAATCCCGGTGAGGGTCCAACCCATCAGTCTGCTGCGCGATGTTATCGGGAATCAGCTACCTGACACCGAGGCGGGCTGGTCTTATCGCTCGGCGATGTCGTATTTGGCTACCCACAATAGCGGCGTGGTAGTGCTGATAGGTCAACATCAGTCCGCAGATCAAACGCTAAATGAGATCAATCACTTTCTGGGTGCCAAGACCCAGCCGGCCCAGCCTCAGAATTATCGACTTATTGGCACCGGTGCGCAGATACTCCGCCACTTAGGGGTAAGCAAGATGAACCTCCTTTCTGCGCCCATTCGCTTCAATGCGCTGTCAGGATTTAACCTCGAAGTGTGCGAATTCATCTCGCACCCTGACTAATCCTAGGCGTTGAACCGCACAAGATCCTCGAGAGGAGCCCGGTCGGTGATCGCGTTATTGGCCGGATCTTCCTCATCCGGATAACCAAAAGACAAGCCAAAGAGCAGTTTTTGATCCTCCGGGATGTTCAGCGCCGGCTTGATGACATGCGCCATAAAACCCAGCGCGGTTTGGGGACAGGACCCGAGACCATGGGCCGTGATACCCAGCATGACGGTCTGAGCAAACATTCCCAAATCGCAGGCCTCGCGCAGTCCGAATTCATCTGGCAGCGTGAAAAACGCAACGGCAGGCGCATTGAAAAAGCTGAAATTGCGAAGAAACCAGGTCTGTCGTTTCGCCTTTTCTTCCCTCGGGATACCCAGTGCGTCATAAAGCGCGGTCGCTGAGGCATATTGTCGCTCCCTGTAGACCCCTTCGTATTTTCCGTCATAGGGATAATCTAGAGACATGTCTCCCGCCGCGAATCTTCGAGGCAGTTCAGCGCGAAGTGCTTCCAACGCCTGCCCGGTGACGATGTGTACGAACCAGGGCTGGGTGTTGCAGTTGCTGGGGGCACGCAAAGCATCCGAAAATATTTTTCGAATAAGGCCCTCGGACAGTGGCTCTGAGCGAAAACCTCTGATGGAGCGCCGCTCGCTTGCGATTTGGGAAAAAATATCAGCACGATTTGTCAAACCAACCACTCCTTAATAAACGCTCCCGCCGACAGTCCTTTTGCCGTACCCCGGCCGGGATGCTTAAACACTTAATGCTCCCACCCACGTGTCACAAACACATGCCATATCGACCTGCTGCCCTAGACGACGCGAACCGCTAGACCAGCTCATGAGAACTTTTTGGGTAGCAGCACAAAAAGCACAATACCCGCAACAGCGGTAACAAGCGCAAGCACTGAAAATACCTTTAGCAACACAGTACCGATGGTATCGCGATCGTCGTAGTCCATGATGTGCAACGACCAAAGAAAATCCCACCAGCGCCAGGCGGTATTTCTGATAGCCACCACCTCGCCACTGCTTGCATGCAAATAGGCGACCGTCGACGCATCTGAGGAAGAGTAAACCCTCCAAAGAGGAAGCGGCCTGCCGCGGTACTCCGCAGCAAGAGGCCCAGAATCAACCCATTCGGCGGTATCGGGCGCCAAGTCGGTACGCAGTGACCCCAGCGTGAGTGCTTGATCTCGAGTAAGCGCTGGCAATGGGTCGCCAGACAAGGATAGCCACTCGAGATCAGCATCGTGAGGACGTACCTCCGCCACCCACTCACCCGGCAAGCGAGGAATAATCCGCAGAGTGCTAATGTCTCTGGCTTCAAATGCCAGGCTCGCTGGCTCAAAGTACTGGCCGTCCATGGGAATGACGTGCCCTTTCCCTCGCACATGGTCGATATCTACAAAGGCAAAAAAAACACCACTGGCAGTCCAAGCGAGCAACTGTAAAGCGGTAATAATTGCCAACCAGCGGTGCCAGCGCCTGAAAGCTCGCTGCTGTTTCATGTTTTCTTTTGGCGGCTCACTGTGGAATAATTCTTTAAGATGATCGAGAGCATACTTGGTTTGATAAAGCTGCTCCAGCTCTCGCAATCAGGGAAGATCAAACAACAGTAAGGAGTCGCTGACGAGGCGTCAGCCAGAGGGGATATAGTGGTAAAGTGGCCCGGCGCGCTACGCGGGGGGAGATTCCTCGAGAACGCCCATCTTCCGCTTGATACTTTAGCGCTTAACAAGATATGCGATCGTGTACTCGCTTACGTGGGCGCCCTGTTTTTTATGGTCGCGTTCATGGTGCTGGCTACCAACCAAAACGGCGAGGCGATCTCAATCCCACCCGTTGTACTACCCTTATCTCTATTTTCCGTGCTCTGCCTGACACTAAGAGCCGTCCGCTGGCCTTGGACGCAGCAATCACGTCATGTAATCGCACAGGTCTCGTGGTCGATTGGCCTGCTCATCGGTATAGCCTCGGGAGAGCTGGGCGCGATGTACCTCGTCAACGCCTTGCCAGCCACTCTTACCGCGGTTTTAATGTTCAATTTTCGAGTGGCAGTGCTTCAACTGCTAGTCATGCTCAGCATCATCATCGGCACGATCACACTTCGATTAGTGGGCGTATTAGATCCCCTCGAGACGCAGGGCTATTTACTCGCCACCCGATCGGGATGGGTGCTTGGCGTCAGCTATTTACTGCTTATCGGCATCATGATGATGGATCTACTCGCACTTTTTGTACGCGAGGTGATGGCGCAAAAAACAAAACTTGATCTTTTACTTTCAGCGATAGAGGAGGCACCTGACGCGTTCGTGGTGTGGGATGAGAGCGATCAATTAGTGATGTGCAACGAAAAATATCGAAATATCGATCCTGCTTTGGCGCCCTATTTAATCCCTGGTGTCACATTCGAAGAAACGCTTCGCGCAGGTATAAAACACGCTCTATACCCCGAGTCCCGCGGTAACGAAGAGGCATGGATTGCGCAGCGCCTGGCGAGCCACCGAGAAGACCAAAGCATGCGGATTGTTCGACTCGGCACCAACCGCTGGGTGCGCGTTCAGGAGTCGCGGACCTCGCTGGGCTATTTAGCGGGCTTTCGAAGCGACGTGACAGAAATGAAAAATGCGGAAGAACTCCTGAAGGCCACGCTTGATGAGGTCGATCAGGCGATTATTACCTTTACAGAGCATGGAGAGGTTAGGTCGCTAAACAGCATTGCTGTTTCCATGTTTGAGCATGAGACTCATACAACGACCGAGAATATTGGGATGTTCGTAAATGCCCATGACTTTCACCGAATAGCGACAACTGACTTTGCGCACACCCAACCGCTGGAGTCTCGCCGCAACGGTTTCTCCTATTCACTGCCATTGCGGAAGCGATTGTCGGGGTGGTTTGATGCCCGCGTAAAAATCATCGAATTACAGCAAACTAGTCAGCGGATTTTCATGGCGGTTATCACCGATACATCTCAGGAGATAGGCTACCAGAATCGGATCGCCGCCTTGGGCGCGGCGGTGGAGCAGCTAAACGCCGGCATCGCATTGTTCAACGAGAATGACTCCCTAATCTACAGCAATGACAAGCTACAATCCCTCATCCAGCTTCACGATGGTAGGCACGTAACGGGAATGCATTACGCGACTTTTGCGCGACATATTGCGAGCCACTCATCAATCACACACCTGAGCGGGAATGACTCGTCAGTTTTTAGAGGGATTCTTAGCTTTTTTTATGAACCCAAAAAACCTATAGAAGTTCAAACCAATGACAATAAAACGCTGCGTATAGAGGGGCAGAAGCTGGTTGGCGCGCATTCCATATTCATCTTCTCCGATATTACTGAGATGCAGCATCAACGCGCTCAACTCGAACAGGCGACCAAGCTTGCAACCCTCGGCGAAATGGCCACGGGCATTGCGCATGAGATTAACCAGCCACTCAATGCGGTCAAGCTTATGGCAGAAAATATTCGGCGGGGCATGGAAATCAACAGCGAAAAAACCCAAGGGCGAGTCGCCGACAAGATGCAACAAATCATCGCTCAGATTGATCGGGCTGCAACGATCACAACCCATATGCGAAAATCTGCTCGAAATGCCACTGAGGAAGATTTATTTTCTGAAATCCCCGACACAGTCGCCGGGTGTCAAACCATGCTGGCATCCCGCATGCGCCTCGAGGACATTGAGTGGCTGGTAGCGTGCGAAGAACCACTGCCTCCAGCCGCAATTCATCCGCTGCGTCTCGAACAGGTACTACTTAACCTCATGGGCAATGCCATGGACGCCATTGCGTCAACGAAGGCTGATCAGAAGTGGATCAGGGTGGAAGCGCATCAAGGAGAGCGCGATACTGTATCGCTGAGCATTGAGGACTCAGCGGGCGGCATACCTGAAAATGTCATACAGCGAATATTTGAACCCTTTTTTACCACCAAAGAAGTCGGCAAGGGAACCGGGCTCGGGCTCTCCATCTCTTACAATATCATCAAGGATTCGGGCGGAGAGCTCACCGTCGAAAACACGCAGCATGGAGCGCGCTTTACTATCGAGCTGCCTAGCACCCAAACAGCACTTCGTACCCAAGCTTCCTGAGACGCGGCACCTCAATCGCAGGACAACGGTCAACTACCAGAGGCATGCCCGCGCTGAGGACCCTTTCCTCCGCCTGCGGATGGCGCACCTCTAGTTGCGTCCAAAGCGCCCCAACACCTACCGGAAGCAACTCCTCGACCAAGGCCGGCAAATGCTCGCTCGCCCTGAAGACATCGACCAAATCTATGGTTTCGCTGATGTCAGCCAAACAAGAAACAACCACTCTATCCAGTATTTTTTGACCCGCCAGCTTCGGATTGACGGGGATGGCATGGACACCCTGCTTGCACCAAAATTCAAAAACCCCATAGCTCGCTCGCGTTTTTGTCGCACTGACTCCAACAACAGCAACCGTCTTTACTGATGCAAACAAGGCGAGTAACTCGCCATCTGTTTCGATACGCATCTTATGAGTCGGACCAGGTTGGTTCCCGCTTTTCGATAAAAGCTCGACGCCCCTCCACGCCATCTTCTGTCGCAGTCAATGCGTCGCGCATGACACGATTGGCATGAGCAAAGGCCTCGTCCAGGGGCATTTCAACCTGCGTGTAGAAGGCCACCTTGCCATCGCGAATGCTTTGGGGAGATCGCGATGCAATTTTTTCCGCAAGCGCTTGGGTCTGAGGTCGCAGATCCTCAGGTGAAACATGCCTATTGATTAAGCCGAAATTGACTGCGTCCTCGGCAGAAAACATATCGCCCGTAAGCGCCATTTCCATCGCGTGCTTGCGCGACAAGTTGCGCCCTATGCCCACCAACGGCGTCGTACAAAAGGCGCCTATGTTGACGCCGGGCGTGCAAAATCGGGCATCGGATGCCGCGATGGCAAGGTCGCAGGCGGACACGAGCTGGCATCCAGCCGCCGTCGCGGTGCCCTGGACGCAGGCAATTACTGGCTTGGGTGCCCTCACAATGCCGGTCATCATGGCGGCACAGTGTGCGAGGATATTCTCAATTCGGCCCGCGAAATCCTCCTGCCCTTCGTCAGCTCCCCGCTCCATCTCTTTCAAATCGTGGCCCGCACTGAATACGGGGCCTTCCGCGGAAATCACGATCACCCGGACACTGCTATTGGTATAGGCAGACTCCAAGGCACTGGTTAAGGTCTGGATCATGGCAAGAGAGAGCGGGTTTCGCTGGTCGGGGCGGTTGAGACACAGCCAGGCGACCCCGTCAGCTTGCGTTGTTGCTACCATAGATGACGACATAGGGTTCAATTTTTACGAGGCTCTGTGAGCGGAGCCGATAGTATCCCGATAATAACCCGGTACAACAACCGCTGTAGAAAAGTGGCTTATACTGTAACGCCATCACTTTCCTGCGTTCAGAATCGCCACGGTCATGACGAACCGCCACTACGATCCCACGCCACCTCTCCCGAGTGAATATCGGGAAGCCCGTGCGCGCGCTGCCCGGCCCCGCGATGCCGCCACGCTCATTGTCGTGCGATACCGAGAAACCCCCGAAATACTGATGGGCAGGCGAGCCGCGTCACACAAGTTCATGCCCAACAAGTTCGTCTTTCCCGGCGGTCGGCTCGATGTGGCTGACCAGCGCTTAAACCTCAAGACCTC
>Ga0255762_10004285_pt1 | contig 10986 bp, 10 predicted proteins | sample 101ome_16_FD_179962 | JGI IMG/M metagenome (GOLD analysis project Ga0255762, IMG submission 179962) | Coastal salt marsh microbial communities from the Groves Creek Marsh, Skidaway Island, Georgia - 101401AT metaG (version 2) | ecosystem: Environmental > Aquatic > Marine > Intertidal zone >... | reverse complement strand
TTTCGACTCGGCAGCGGGTTCTTCGCGCTCTTCGCTCTTCGCGCAATTTGCGAGAAGTCAACGCCCAACTCCTCCAAAAGCGGCGGTTCGTCCGGAAACCCGCCGGACCACGATACTTTTCCCCTGAAACCTTTATTCCCCCCGTTCGAGGACGACGACGAACCGGTGTTTTGCACGTTCCCGAAACTTCTCGTCCGAGTGAACAAAGCCGCCCACCCTCCCGGACCACTCGTCGGTTCCGGTCGATTTTGAAACGACGCTTGCGACTGAAAATTCTGCGACGGCGGCGGAGGCTGGTACCGTCCACTCCCACCGTCTATGGAGTTTCTTTGACGCTGTTGTTGTTGTTCTTGCTGCTGATCTCGATGCGACGAAGAAGAAGGAGGCGCAAACGTCGAAGGCATGAATTGCATCTGAGGAGGGGGAAACGAAGACGAAGACGAAGCTTGATTCTGATTCACACCACCACCACCAACGGAAGAAGGAGGAGGCACGAAAAGCGACGGTTGTTGTTGCTGCTGCTGCTGCTGCGCCACGTTGTTGCCGTTCTCTCCACCACCACCACCACCACCACCGTGCGGTGCGAACGAAGGCGGCGGAGGTTGATTCGTGTGATAAGGCTGCTGTTGCTGCATAATCAATCTCTCTTTCCCCGCTCGTGTGCCTCGAAAGGGAAAAAGTCGATTTTTTTGTGGTGTTCCAATTTTTTTTGTTCGAAAATTTTTTGAGTTTTTTGTCTCGTCTCTCTCTGAAACAAAACACCACTCTCACCAGGGCTCAGGAAATCTCGCCATTATTCAAAGCGTGATATATATATAATAAAACCACATCACACAAACAACTAATAAAATGGTACGTTTTTTTGCCCTTTCCGCGTTCGGATGGTATTTCTGCGCGCGATTCGCGGGAGACGCGCGGGATGCGACGTTCGCGTTTTTATATTTGTTTTTCTTTCTTCCCCCAAAGGCTGGGAAAATCGCGCGAGCGCGATTTAGAGAGAAATTTCTCGGCTGCGCGCAGGAGGAATCTGGCGAGTCGTTTTTGCGCCTCGGTGCGAACGACGCTCGCGCGATTTTCGAGGAGATTTGCGTCTCGTGGATATTCGTTCGCGCGAACGCGTCGAGTCGTGCGCGAGAGGAGCGGTGGTTCCTGCGCGTTTACTCGACAAAAGGGAGCGAGCGGGGGTCACGCAGAGCGCGGTTTTTCATTTTTTTCTCTTTCAGTCTCTTTTCACTTCACTCACTCACTTCACGAAACTTTTCCTTCCTTTCTCTCAAAAAACACCACAAACAGCCATCGCAAAAGACGTTTAAAATCAAGAAAATCTTGGGCAAGAAGCAAAAGCAAAACCGCCCGATCCCGCAATGGATTCGCATGAAGACCGGGAACACCATTCGCTACAACGCCAAGAGACGACACTGGAGAAGAACCAAATTGAACATCTAATCACACAAATAATGTGGGGATGTTTAATATTGTAGGATTTTCTTAGCCAGAGTTTCAGTCTAAAATAGCGAAAACGAGTTATACAAATGTAGTTTCTAAATATAGCGTGCGTTGTTTATAAAAAGCATTACACACACACACACACACACACACACACACACAATACACGACATGTAATAACGCGTAGTTTGTATTACAACGAGCTCTTTTTATGATATTATATAACGAAAAGTTTTTGCGCAATTCTCAACACGCGGTTTCGTGAAGACTATACTCGCGTCTTCGCGACGACGATGGCAATACTTCTAAATACGGAGTGGCTCTTGACCTTCTCTCTTTTCAAATCTTTTTAATATCTCTTTTGTTACATTATTATGGGCAGTATTAGTATATGTGTGCGCGAAGAAGAGAACGAATGTATAATATGTGTGTTCGCTCTCCTTCTCGTCCCGCGCGGAATCACGAACGAGGAGGCGCGTGATACGCCGAGTTCACCGCCGTGTTGTTGTTATAGTTATTGTTATTCGCGGAAGTGTTGTTGTTGGCGTTATTATGAATGTCCCACTTCCCTCTGCTCTCGTCCATGCTCGTCCTCCTTTTCGTCTGCGTATTCGTCGTCGTGAACGTGCTCGCGTCCGACGGCGGCGACGTCCCCGGCACGTCCTTCGCGCCGAGCACCGGTTTCAACACGCCCACGTCTTCATCGAAAAATAATGACGAGTCAGCATCGCCGAATTTCCGCTGCTGCTGCTCGGAGGCTGAAAATTGCTGCTGTTGTTGCTGTTGCTTCGACCTGCTCCAGTCCGCGCTGTCGAAATGTTTCCGGTCCGAAACGATCAGATTCTTCTTCGGAATCATCCCTCCGTATTTTGCTTTCAGTTTTTCCTCTTGCTCTTTGAGAAGAAGACGCGCGGAGTCGTCGCCGCTGTTGGTGGTGCTTTCCATTTTTTTGTTATGTGTTTTCCCAAAAAGCTCCCGTGAAACGAAAATATCTCTCGGGAGGTCTTTCCAATTTTATTATTGATTATTTTTATGTACAAAAAGAATATCGCTGTTTACAACAACGAGAAGAAGAAACAAACGAGAGAGCTGTGCGTGCGCGCGTGCGTGTGTCTCTCTGTCTCTCTCTCTCTGTTCCTTTACGTGCGCAATATGTACAAAAGCCGAAGAATAACTTTGCAAAAATGAATGAAGAGAAAAAAAAGATCATAATAAAAAGAAGTCGTCGTGCAGAAGAGGAGAAAGAAAAAAAGACAAAAAAAAAGAGCTTCATATTACTACCTTAAACCCTAATCGCTTACGAAAACCACTCTTTCCGAGAGTAGTTTTTTACAAACGACGCACGCGGTATAGAAGGAAAAAGTTTTACTTGAGACTTGGTAAAAAGCCAGAGATCCCGGGTTCGAACCCCGGTACGGTCAAATGTCTTCGCGTATAGGCCGTATGGCAAAGTGGATGAATGCGCTGGTTTCCGATCAAACGCGTGTGCTATCTTTTTTTTGTTGTTGTTCGTTTTCTTTTGTCGTGTTTGTGTATTTTTTGCCTCTCTTGCCTTTTTTTTTTCGTATTTTTTTTTGAGACCACACAAAAGAGAAAAAGCTCAACCAACGCGAACGCACAACGCATAAGAACAGAGAAGAGAAACAAAGGCCTCTCTCTGTCTCTCTCTCTCTCTTCTCTTTTCGCGCGAACGCACGACCACATGCGAGCAGCAGCAGCATCCGCATCCGCGTCGCTGGTGCGATGCTCCTCTTCGTCTTCTCGCGGTGGTAGTCGAGAGGAAACGACGATAACGAGAAGAAGAAATCTTTCCATTTTTTCTCGACGATGTCGACGACAACACGAACACCGAGGGAAAAGAGACGTGAGACAAAACATGGGAAAAATCATCGCCGAAGACAGCGAAGACGAGGACGACATGTCCGCGCGATCGTCGACGATAACCATGGACATGTTGGAGAAAGCGGAGGATCAGTTTTGGGAGGAGTCCATAGATATGGGGGAAGGGTCGTACGACGATGTGGACGACGACGACGACGACGACGGTTTAGGCGAAGGCACGGTTTTACGAAGAAGAAGAGGAAATACTAATGACAGAACGAACGAGGAGAACAGAGCGAGGAGAACTTTAGAGAGTTCCATCTTGCGCGCGAGGCAGTTTGCGGCGACGGAAAACGCGAGGAAGATTGTGGAGGAAGGCGAAAAGGCGCGAGTGGCTGCGCGATCGACGCTGGCGCAATCGAGCGAAAGAGCGATGGAGATATCGAAGCAAGCGGTGGAAAAAGCAGAGTTTGTGAGAAGGCAAATAGAGGCGGTGCCGAATAAGAAAGAGATCGTGAGCGCCGTGGCGGCAGCGACGGCGGCGACGGCGGCGATTTCCACCGTGATTGCGGAACCGTTGATGACTATGGCGGGTTCTATCGTCGCGTTTTCGTTGGTGAAGAGTTTCGAGACGATGGACGAACAGTTGCGACAGAAACAGAGAGACATCGAGACGAAAAAGAGAGAGGAAAAAGTGGATCTCTTGATGAAGACGAAGGAGAGAAAAGTAGAGACGACGGTGGAGGTGGTGGACGCGCCGCTCGAGGTGGTGAGCGCGGTGGCGTCGACACCAGTCGAGAAAGAGGTGAAGAAGAGAGAGGAGGAAAAAATTGTAGAAAAAGAAGAAGTTTTAGCAGCGGCAGCAGCAGCGACGCAGCGAGCGACGGCGGCAACAAAATATACCACGACCACTACTACTACCACTACCGCCACGAGTGGATTCGTTTCGCAAATCGCCAGCGAAAACGAAACCGCCGTGTTCGAAGCGCGCAAAAAGAGAGAGCAGATTTTGAACGAAATGGCGCAATACAACGACGCGCCGGCGGCGACGAACGCCGCGAACAAGAGCACCATGCGCCCGGGCAAATTGGCGGAAACGACAAACAACAAATACTTCGCCAATCGAGCGACAAAACGCACCGCGGACGTTTTAGGCTACAACACCACGCCTCCGCAAAACGTTCCAGCCCCGGAAGCAGTTCCAGAATCCGCGAAGAAGGAGGAGAAATCAGTCGACGAGACGAAGCAAAAAATCAGTCTCTTCGCCGCCTTCTTCGCCGTGTTTACCTTTCCGTTTACGCTTCTGTACGAACTCTTCAGAGCGTGCGTGGACGTCTTGAAAAAGTTATCGAACAACAACAACAACAACAACAACAACAACATCGTCAAAAGCGATCGAGACGCGAAAGCCTCGTGACTTTTCACGCTTTTTTTTTTCTAGCGCAAATGTAATCAGACTTGTATTTACGATTAAACACAAAGCTCAAAGCTCGCGTCTGCGCGTCGTTGTATTTCTTCTTCACGTCACAACTTTTGAATTGTAAAATTTCTTCAAAACCAAAACGCGCCAAAAAAACACGCCGCCTCCCGCAAACACAACTCGCGCGCGATCGCGACACCGACCCGAAAAAAACGGACCCACGCGTAAGAATGAGCGGCGACAACAACAACAAGCAAGTGTACAAACCGAGACTCCACTCGAAGGATAACCCTCCCGGCGCCCCGACCGTCCTCTTCCAAACCACCCTCGGCCCTCTCGAATTGGAACTGTATTACTTGCACTCCCCGAAAACGTGCCAAAACTTCTTCGAGCTGAGCAAGAAAGGCTACTACGACGGGTTGATTTTTCACAGAGTGATTAAGGATTTCATGGCGCAAGGTGGGGACCCGAGCGGGACCGGGAGAGGCGGGAGTTCCATTTGGGGAGGGAAGTTTGAGGACGAGATTACGAGGTACGGTTTTCAATTCTTTTTTATTTTTGTTTGTGTTCGAGCGTTTTTTCTTCTCCCTCGAAAAGCCTTTCGTTCGCGCGCCGGCCGCGCTAGAGAGAGAGAGAGAGAGAGAGAGAGAGAGAGAAATAGAGGAAGAGGAGCCGAGAATGGCGGAGAAAGAGAAGAGATGCTTACCGTTCACGCTTTGAAGAGTGCATCGTATTCTTCCAACGCAAACGTTTTACAACACCTATTGACTCACCGCGTGCTTCTTTTCCATTCTAATAAAATATACGCAGAGATTTAAAACACGTCGGCGCCGGGATTTTGTCCATGGCGAATAGCGGGAAAGATACGAACGGGAGTCAGTTTTTTATCACTTTAGCGCCTACGCCTTGGTTAGACGGCAAGCACACGATATTTGGGAGAGTGAGTAAACACATACAGACGTTACAAAAGATCGGATTAGTAGAGGTTGGGAAGAACGATAGACCGGTCGAGGAGGTGAAGATTTTGAGCGTAGAGGTGGACGATCATGGAATTAAATGGTATTAGCTTGTTAATAATTACATCACAAATTAGAGAGTTCTAGCGCGTACAAAAAAGCTACATGTAAAATCTACAGATCTTCGCTACGTCAAATCGTCGTCATTATCATCGTTTCCTCCTGCGTGTGCATTTCCTCCACCTCCTCCTCTCACCGGAAACTCTGGATTTGGCAATCGTAATCGGCTAAAGCACGCGTCTGCAATCTCAGGAACTCTCCGCTCTCTCCACGTCGTTTGAATTGCCTCTACATCTTCCTCCTTGTATCCTCTCAAAAGCTCGTAACTAATCAAACTCTCCTCGGAATTCGCAAACGCGTCGATTTCCATAAAATCCGCGTAGCTCTGCTCCGCCTCCTTCGCATCACCAACCCACAAATATGCGATAATTGCGTGCAAATAACACCTCCTCTGCGTTGCCGTGCTGTTAATTTTATCGCACGCCACCGCAAATCTCACGCACAAATCCGCCGCTTCCCGAAACCCGCCCATCTTACATCGCAAAGCGCACAGCGATCGAAAAGCGTCCGAAGCGTACAACTCCAACTCATTCTCGCAAAGCACATCCAACGCCCGCTCGTACAACTCCGCTGATTTCTCCTCGCCGTGCGTGCCTAATTTCTCTAAAATTCTCGCGCATTTCGCCAAACACTCGCCGCTTTGTTGCATCCTCGAGCTCATCGCGTAACATCGACTCGCTCGATTTGCAAAGTCGGTCAGTAACTCCACCGATTGTTTACTCATCTCCAACTCGTTCGTTTCCGATATCGCTTTGTGACCTAACAACACGCACTGGTCGTACTGTCTCGCCGCTAAGAACAGGTTGTTCGTCTCTTCGTTCGTTTCGCCGCATCGCTCTTTCGCGAGTAGAGATTTATGGAAGAGCTTAGCGCTTTGGTACAGTTTCGATGCGTCGTCGTAGAGCAGAGATGCCTTCTCGAGATCTCTGGATCGAAAGAGAGACCCTCGAGCGGCAGAGTCGGCGAGTTTGAGCGTCTTGTCCGCTTCAGATGCGGAAGACATATGAGGTTATTTACAGCGGAATATTTTATACACACCGCGCAGAGACTCGTACGCGAGAGGAGAAGAGAATAAAGATGAAGAGTTGTGTGCTCTTCGAGTGAAGTAAATAACGAACTTTTAGTAAAAAAGAAGAGAGCCGATATGAGTGCGCGTATGTGTTCAAAACGGTTTACGATTGTGTTTTCTTCTTAGTATAATATTTCTTTTTCTGTGCGTTACAACTCTCTCTCTATGTGTGTTTGTATATATATAGTATATGTGATTATTACTTGTCTGTGTTTTTGAACGACGAGTCGTAACTCGCCGTCGGTTCTAGTTTCTTCGCGTCGACTAACTTTCTCACCGCTCGCATGAAATCGTCGTGCGTCGCATAGTCTCTGTCTTCTCGGATGGCAAACATGCCCGCTTCGGTGCAGATGTTTCGCATATCCGCGGCGTTGAAGTTTTCGGCGACTTTAGAGACCGCTTCGTAATCGATTTCGCCGTGTTTGTTTATACCGGCTGCGTGGATTTTTAACACCTCTACTCGACCTTGTTCGTTCGGCAGCGGGATTTCAATTTTTCGGTCTAACCGTCCCGGACGCATCAAGGCCGGGTCTAAAACGTCCGGTCTGTTCGTCGCCATCACCATTTTTACTTTACCTAAAACATCGAAACCGTCTAATTGATTCAACAACTCCATCAACGTTCTTTGAATCTCGCGATCGGCCGAGGTCCCTTCGCTAAATCTTTTCCCTCCGATGGCGTCGATTTCGTCCATAAAAATGACGCACGGTTCGTTCGCTCTGGCGTACCCGAACATTTCTCTGATTAACCTCGCGGACTCTCCGATGTATTTGTCAACGATAGCGCTCGAAACTACCTTCAAAAACGCACAATCGATGTTGCTCGCAATCGCTTTCGCCAATAACGTCTTCCCCGTACCGGGCGGGCCGTACAACAACACCCCTTTCGGAGGCGCAATCCCAACCCGCAAAAATAACTCTGGGTTCATCAAAGGCAACTCAATGCTCTCGCGTAACTCTCTAATCTGTTCTCCTAATCCTCCAATGGAGGAATATTCCACCTTCCCCGGCGCCTCGTTCAACATGTTAAACACCACCGGATCCACCTCTCTCGGCAACGCTCGCATCACCGTCAACGTCGTCATATCCAACGTCACTCTCGTCCCGTTCACTAACTTCTCTCGATCGAGCTTCGACCTGCAACCGACGATATACCTCGGCCCCGAACTCGCCTTCACGATGAATCTGTCCTCGTCTAACTGCCTCAAAACTTCCCCTATGATTTGCCCCATCGACTGCAACGCGGTCAAATCTCTCTCCGTTTTATCAAACTGATTTCTCGCCTCTTTCAACTCTAAACGTAAATTCCGCACTCTCGCGTCCAACTCTTTGTGCTGGAGCATTAACCGCGTAAAGTCAGAGATGGCTTGTTGCTTGCGCGGATCCGAGCCATCGCCGCCGTCCTCCCCGGGAGGTGGCACGTCGGAGGATGGTGGCGCAACTTCCGTCATCTCTCTCGTTTTCAAATCTCTCGCGTTTTCTTTTTTTCCAAAACCTCTCTCTCTCTCTTTGAATACGTATCGATACGTGTAAAACGCTATTTAACTCAAAATCAAAAACTCTCTCGACGGAACGCACTTTCTGAATCGCCACTTCTCTCTCTCTCTGTGTGTGTCGTTTTCTCTTTCAAACTGGAAGCAGAGAAAGAGGAGAGGATCCCGCGTTTTATTTATGCGAATCTGGCGATCTCACAACGAAAGAAAAGAGACGCAGGAGTTTTTTGTTGTTTAGGGTTTCACTCCCCAAAGAGGAAAACAGAAGAAGGGGAAAGACAGTTAAAAAGGCAAACAGAGAGATGCGCGCTGCGATACGAGTCGACGCGCTCGCGACGACGACGAGAAGAGGAGGAGGAGGAAGAAGAAGAACAAGAAAAGCACCGCTCTCGCGCTCAAAACGACGACGCGTCGACGACGACGACGACCAGAGAAAGCGTTCGCGGTGTAAAGCGAAGAGTAGTTTTTCGTCGTGCCAAGTTTGGGACGTCATCGCAGTTCGGGAAAAAAAGAGCGGCAGCGCGTTTTTAGCCACCGTGGAAACTGTTCTGGAGGATGGACGGATGGAGTGTTTAGTGTTAGAGAGAGAACGAGCGCGAGACGACGAGACGACCACCAGCGGCAACAACAGCGACGACGAGGCCGTGTACGTGGAAACGACAGATTCGAGAGAAATCGCGCGAGAGGACGTCGTCGCCGTCGTCTCTGACTCGCTCGTCTTCTCGCAGAGAATGGAGAGCGACCGAGTGTCGAACCCTCACGGAGAGCACTCGACGAACATTTGGGTCGCGGAGAAGAGCACAGCGGACGCCATCGAGAGAGAGTTAGCGAAGTATAGGTTTCTTTAGAGTAGTTTTTATGGTATCATCGCGTCTCTTTCTGCGAGAGTGCACGTCGTAAAAGACAACGAAAGCTTCTCACAGCCACACGCGTTCGTTCTTTCGTGACGTGACGTTGCGTATTTTTTACTCTCTCGGGAAAATATTTTTTTGTATCTCTTCACTTCTACTTTCTTCTCCCCAGCACCACGCGCGCACGTTTGCAAAAGGAGAAACTGTGCACGCATTCAATCATCAACACATATTCATAAAACGATGTCGTTGTCTCTTGCGATGACGACGATCACCTCGCGCGGGGTCGTCGCCGGATCGTTTCGTTTCGTTTCGGAAAGAAGAAGTGCAGCAACAAGAACAAGAACACTTTCCGAGACAAAAGGAAAACGTATCTCTGTCGTTCAGGCCAAGGTTGCGGAACAGCTTCCGCGTTCGACCATGGTTGAGCGGCAGTTACCGACGACGACGGATGGTACGGTTGGAATTTACGGTGCCATCGCGCCGTTTAAGAACGGATTCGATCCTCTCGGGTTGTCGAAGAGAATCACGTTTGACGATTTGAAGCGATACAGAGAAGCCGAACTGACTCACGGTCGCGTGTGCATGCTCGCGGCGGTTGGGATTTTGGTCGGGGAATACGTTGAAGGCTCTTCATTCCTGTTCGACGCGTCCATCACCGGTCCGGCTATTAATCATTTTCAACAAGTGCCGCCTCCGTTCTGGTACGCGCTCGGCGTCGTAATCTTCATCGGAGAAGCCACGCGAGTGCAAAGAGGCTGGGCGGATCCTTTCACCTCCGATTTGTTTACTCTGCGAGACGACTACGTCCCAGGAGAAATCGGATTTGACCCTCTCGGACTTTGTCCAAACAGCAGCGACGAGCTTTATCTCGACTATAAACTCAAAGAGCTGAGTCACGGAAGTTTGGCGATGGTCGCGACGGCGATAATGGTCTCTAAAGAACTCGTCACCGGGAACAAAATCTTCCCGCAGTTTGATTTGTTTCCTTACCAATAATGACATTCGCGGGAAGAGAAAGAGCGAGAGAGAGAAAGAGAGAACGTTTGAATGAGAAGAGCGCGCGCTAGAGAGAAAGAGAGAGAGAGAGACGACTACGACGACGCGCATCCATCTTCCGCGAAAGCGTTTTTGAAAAAATGAGAGACACACAATCAATAAAATCCACACAAAGCAAACACACCTTTTCCCAGCAAACAAATAAAACAAAAGATGCCGCCCGAATCTTCTTTCGACGAGGCCGTCTCGTCCTCGTCTTCAGCATCGACGCGACACGAAGTGTTCGTCCCTGGGAGATTGTGTTTGCTGGGCGAACATTCCGATTGGGTGCGTCTCTCGTCTCTCCATCTATGTTTATCTCTTTTGCTTTAGGGGACATTTTTCGACGCGGCATCGCAACTAACTTTTCATTCTCTCTTGTCATCACCATCATTCACAAAAGGCGGGCGGGCTCCGCCGAAACCATCCATCGTTGAAACAAGGTTCGTGCCTCGTCGTTGGCACGACCGAAGGCATATCCGCGACGACGCGCGCGCTCGCGAACGAGAAAATAATAGCGATTCGAACGAGGACGGATTCAGGAGAGACGAACGAGGTCGTGTGGGAAATCAATAAAGACATCGAAGGTACTTTATCGCGCATCGCGAGCGAAGGGAAATTTTGGTCGTACATCGCCGGAACGATAAAAGAAGTGTTTAAGAAATATGGAATTTTAGGTGGGATATGCGTGGAGGTGAATCACTGTTCGTTACCGGTGAAGAAAGGGTTGTCTTCTTCGGCGGCGATTTGCGTGCTCGTGGCGAGAGCTTTTT
>Ga0255762_10004271_pt1 | contig 11010 bp, 12 predicted proteins | sample 101ome_16_FD_179962 | JGI IMG/M metagenome (GOLD analysis project Ga0255762, IMG submission 179962) | Coastal salt marsh microbial communities from the Groves Creek Marsh, Skidaway Island, Georgia - 101401AT metaG (version 2) | ecosystem: Environmental > Aquatic > Marine > Intertidal zone >... | reverse complement strand
AATGGCCCACATGTTCTCTTCACGGAACTTTTCATAATCGATCTCCTCGATTTTGAAAACGTCCATCAGAAACTTTTTGATGGGATGAACTTCTTTTCTACGAGGTTCTACACCCTTCTTGGAGTCTTCATTTTCCTTTCGATTTGGGGCACGCCTTCTACCCTCTCCTGGTGCTTCTCTCGGGGATGTAAAGTTTTTCTTTTTAGCGTACGTGTGAACGACACGTGGTCTCATTACTTGCATAGCGATCATCTTTACTCTTTCTTGCGATTTTTAAAATACTCTTTGTACTCATCCAAATCGATGTTACCATCACCATTTACATCGTAGCCGAGAATTTCCTCTTTGAGGTCACCGTCTGGAATTTCATCCGGTGTTATCATCTCATCCCTGTTCGCGTTCAACGTATTGAATGACATCTTCGCGGCCGTGTCAAACACTCCCGGAGACGGGTCCGTGACTTGGTTTTTGAACTTCGCTTCGACCGCCAAACGCGCTCTGCGTGCATCTGATGCCTCATCATCTGTGGTGGGTTCTTCAACCACCTTATCCCCTCCAGATTTTCTCGTAAAATAGAACACAAGTATGACTATGATAATAATGACGGCGATGCCAATTTTTATCCCGTGCTGATTAAAAAACCCCGGTTCATTGTAATAGTTATAATAATCCATATGTTAGTACTTTAGACTTTTTTTTGTTGTATTAAAATAGAATGTCTTTAGACGATATCCCGAAGAAGACTCAGTACATTATTATCGATTCTAGCTTTGTCAATGGAACAAACAACACCTTCTCATTAGACTTGGCTCTGGAATCGAACACACATGTAGAAGATATGAGTCGTGTGCTGGGTATAAAGATGGTTGATTTCTACATCACACAGATTGGGGAGAATGACGCCAACTTGAACACGAACGTGGCAAAGTATGTAGACATCATATGTCCAGAGGTTCCCAAAGTGGCACAACTTTTGGATGAACGTCAGGGACAGGTCTTCGCGAGGGTTCCTCTCGAGAGACACTTCACGGGAAGTAGTGGCTTGGTTTTACGTGACAAGCAGTGGAAGAGTTTCCATAGGAAGACCAATTACTTCAATCCCATCTCCATCAAGAAACTAAACTTCAAAATTTACGAATCTCAAGATGACGGTGACTACACTCTACTTCAATCGGATGCCAAGTGGTATATGGTCCTCGAGATTACCACTGTGAATGTGAAGGAGAAGCCAAAGGACCGCGAACTTCAGATTTTGAGAGCTTTGGAAAAGTTACTCAAAAAGATTGACGTGCTCAACGAAAATGTCCAAAAGCTTCCTGACAAACCTCCAGAGGAAACCCCAAAGAAATATTCCTTTGGTCTTCTCGTGGTTATTTTGGTCATGTTATTTAGTAGCTTTATATGGTGGGTGAATAAATCTTCTGCGTAAAAAGTATGGGAGGGAAAAAGGGTCGTCGGTTGAAATATTCACTCTCATCATCTTATGAAACGGACTACTACGAAGAGGAGATACATTTTGAAAGTCCTGACATAATTCCTAAAAATGATCGGCAGCGAGACTACAACCGGATGTTGTATAGCACGAGCAAACAGATGATTTTCGCGATTGGCCCAGCGGGAACGGGGAAGACGATGTTAGCGTGTATGTCCGCCATACACGGATACAACGACAAGACGTACAAGAAGATAATAATGACCCGACCGGTTGTTTCCGTGGAAGAAGATATCGGATACCTTCCCGGAACTCTAGAAGAAAAGATGGATCCTTGGATCAGACCCATAATGGATATCTTTGGAGAGCATTTCAGTCAGACAGATATCCAATACATGATTAAAGAAAAAATCCTTGAAATTTGCCCCTTGGCTTACATGAGAGGAAGAACCTTCAAAGATTCTTTCATCATAGCGGACGAGATGCAGAATTCAACACCTAACCAGATGAAAATGTTACTGACCCGCATCGGTGAAGACAGTAAAATGGTCATAACCGGAGACCTGAACCAACATGACAGAAAGTATGACGAAAACGGTCTTAAAGATATATACGAGAGGATTAAGAACAAACCGTCAAAGAGAATCGACACAGTAGTATTCGAACATGGAGACATAGAAAGATCTCCCATCATCAAAGATATTTTGGACCTTTATGGAGATAATTAAAGACAGCTACTCTCTAATATAGAAATGTTACCCGGTGTAGGGGTTGGAACTATCATGTCTATATTAGCTTTGTGCTCAGGAACCCCATTGGAACCTTTGCCCCTCCTGTACATCATGGCTTCGGCGAGGTGGGCCTACGGGGCGGACAGGTATCTGGATGGAAAGACGGAAGATACACCCGAATCTATTGCCGCGGCTCTCTTGACCGCTAATCTGATCTTGTGGTATTCTGACCAGACAAAATATGTCGCTCCTGAAATACTCGCCATCCTTCTCTATCCCTCATTCAAACAAAATCTACCTTTACTAAAACCATTCTACGTGGGAACCTTTTGGGCAGGAGCTATCAGTGTGGTGCCTCATCTCATAGCTCATACAGAGGTTGTTCAAGATCAAGTCATAGCCATGGGTCTTTTGGCTACGAGTGTGTCAAATATGGCTGACATTGAAGATGTAAATGATGATATTGAAAATGGAATCTACACATTTCCGACGAGGTTTGGAGTATTACCCACACGTATTGTATCTGGTGGTTTATTTTTGGGGTCTATATACAAAAGTGGAATCATACCACACGCGCTTCCTACTCCTCTTTGTCAAAGGCGTCATCTCCATAGAGGTCGTCTAGTGTCTCCAGTATTCCACGCAGGTCGCCTAGTGAAGATTTTGTAGATCTCAAACCCCATGACGAGAGTAGTCTAATTTTCTTTTCCGCGCGCTCATACTTTGCAATCTGATCCCTCATATCTTTGAGCTTTACAGTCTCGATGACTTGATACTTCTTGCATCTGGGTTCTGCCTGAGGCACTGGTTTATTAATGGCGTATTTATGTTTCCGCTGTTTATCGGACGAATTGTAAATACGGGTGGGTGTGCGACAAATGGCAAACATATATCTATATCTGCGAAGAATACTTTATAACTGTTTACTGCGCCACAGTCTTCTTCTTGGTGGTGGCACCGGTCTTTTTCGTAGCAGTGGCAGGCTTCTTGGCGGCCGTCTCACACTTGCACTTGCACTCGCCAGCGGGGCCGGAGGGGCCAGTGGGGCCAGCGGGGCCAGCGGGGCCGGGGGGACCCTGGGGACCAACACCCCCCGCACCACCACCGTTGTCCACAACCTTCAAAAGGAGATCAAAGAGGCGTTTCTTGTCTACACGGGGGGTTTGCATTTCCTGGAGAATTTCTTCACGGAGAGAACTCATGGTACTATATATAAAAACAAGATTTGTTTTTAACCTAATGATCATCATCGGCCCCGCGTTACTGAGTGGGATTGGTCAACACGCGAAGAAGTATGCCAAGATGTTCAACTGTGATTATTTCCTAATCGGTAGTCAACTCCCAGATGTGGATCATGCTCTCATTTTTCTCCTTCCAATTCACGAGCATTTGAAACATATCGACTACATACGATCCCGCGTCAAAAACCTGGCCTGTATGACGGTGTGCGAAACGGAAACGGTGCACGCGGATTATGGTCTCATCATGGAAGAATTTAAACGGGTCGCGGTCCCGAGTGAATTTTGTAAGAAGGTATTCTCACGGCAGTTCCCAAAGAATGACTTTTATGTGATTCACGCCCACATCCCACCCCCAAAGGAGAAACCCTACGTTTTCTACCATATAGGAAATGTGATGGACCCGCGTAAAAACTTTACGGAAGTCGTGAGAGCGTTCGTGCGCTTAAATGAACCCAATACACGCCTGGTCGTGAAAGCCACGTGTAATCAGAACATCGATATTCAATTTCCTCGTATTGAAGTCATCAACGGTCTAGTATCTGAGGAAAAGTTGGACGAGATTCATAACACCTCAGATTGTTATGTGAGTTTCTCGCACTCTGAGGGTGTTGGTATGGGTGCGGTGGAAGCGGCTATGCGCGATAAGCCGGTCATCATCACAAATTATGGGGGCGCGCCCGAATACATCAAGACACCATATCTCATCGACTGTGAACTCGAAAAGTTGGAGCAAGATGATTTCCTCTTCCAAAAGGGTATGGAATGGGGGAAACCAAACTTTGATCAACTTTTAGGGTTCATGAGGGACGCGTATGAAAAGCGGGTGCGCGTCATGGATCACACGCACACAAGGGCTCTGGTTGGAAGGGAGAATGTTTTAAATGAGTTCATCGTGAATATAATTGGTTCCAAGGGTAATGAGACCGACAATGATGGTGCCACTCATTAACATTTCCTTTTGACGAATGATCGAGAGAGTGATGTCATCAATGACTTGGACGCCAGTAGGCTTCTTGAAAAGTATCGGGACGAGGGTGCACACAGTGATGTAAAGAGCCATTGAAATTATAACAGGTCTAAGACTATCCTGATCTAACATTGTTCTATACTACCCCTGGATTTTAATTTTGACTCCCATCTCATTCTTGTCGATCCTGTGTTTCTTACAGAAATCACCACACACAGCCTTAAACGAACAGGGCTTACCAGCCATAGTCATAGCGGCGCAGGTTTTGTTCGTCGTGCGCTGTGCACTTTTGGTTTCGGGGGGCTTGTCAATGACGACCACCTTTCGCTCATTCTTCTTCATCTCGTGCTTTTTGTAGGACATTTTACACTTCCACGTTGCATCTGCTAAGTTGTAACACTTATCATTTGGTTCGCTGATGCGATACATCTTCATCGCATCAGCGAGACATTTCTGCCAGACTTCGTCACGGATGACTTCCATTTTGAAGAACTTAGATTTTTACAAAAATATGATCAACTTAGGTGCTCAAGCTTCACCTCCAATTTCTGCGAGATACACATCGACCTGACCAACAAATTCCGGACAACTCTCACTCGTCTTCTTCGTGACAAAGTCTTGGACATTGACGATATGTTCTGTGAATTTCTTCACGTCGATGCCAGTGGCGTTGTGGATCTGTGCGTTGGTGGCTATATCTTTGAGTGCGTATAAATACGCCGCCGCGTAGTTGGCGTGTAAGACTGCGATCATGGGGGACTTGTCTTGCTGTGCGGCCGTGGCGTATCGTGCAGACTGTCTGACGAGTTTATCGATGGAGTGACTAATACCTCTAGATTTGTTTTGCACGATGACAATCAATATAAAGATGGCCACCACAAAGTAGAAGTACATCTCTTTATTTTAGGTTAGAAAATTTCTCAGTGAGTTTCAGCGAAAAGAGTTAAAGATGGCACACTTGAGAAATAAAATGGAATTAAAAGACCTCAAGACCTACTGGAAATGCATACGAGATGAGTATGACACCCTCCCCCGTGACCTATACATAAGCGATATTCCCCGACCAACTGGTGCGTGGGAGGGTTCTCCGGTGATGAATGAGGTGATATCCAAGTATGCGAATGGTGGGTGTGGTTGGTTGAAGGGTGGTCAGGACCATGTCCAAGATTCATGGATAAGTTGGCCTTTGATTTGGGAGGGCACCCCCATCCCTGGAAATTGTAGCATGTGTCCGAAAACTTCCGAACTTCTCTCCAAGATTGAAGGTGGGGTGCACATCGCGGGCTTTTCCTTAATGAAAGGTGGTGTGAAACTGAAGAAACATGTCGACCACGTAGGTAAAAAGTACAAATTCACGTATCACCTCGGTCTCAAATGCCCACCCGGTTCCACTCTCTATCATGACACACTTGGAAACATCAGCGAAGAAGACGGCAAGCATCTCGTATTTAGTGCGGTTGTTCCTCACTGGGCAGAAAATACCTCAAAGGAAGACCGTGTTATTTTATACATGGAATGTTACTCGTAGGAACATTTTAGTGCAATAGTACCACATGAGGAATTTTGAAAATCAAGGTAATAAAAGGAGCTACGATTTTTCGAAGTTCGTCACTTCCACACGCACCGGAAGCAACTCCCGACACCCTGCCAAATTTTCGTCGAAAATTACAGGTTAGACTAAATACCCATACAAACACACCCCGGATCGGGCCCACGTGCCAGGCACCCCTGTGCGCCAAATAATGAAACTGACCACCTGAAAAATTTTCACCCCGTCCCAGCTTTCCATTTTTTTAAAATAATCGTGGTTATGGGTCCACTCCTCGAAATCCAGAATGACGTCGGTACGTGGCTCAGAGACCACACTGTCGGCCGAAGGGTCTTCAAGTCCCTTATAGAGCGCTCATCCGCTTTCCAGAACTTCTTGAAGGTCCTTGGTCGCCTACAACTGGCAACCCCCAAACTCTCGCGAGACATGGACACGGTTGTGAAGAAACTTCCCCCCTCTGTGGGCACTGTCAAAGATCATTTCACCGACCTGGCAGGTTTGCTCAACCGTGGCAGTAAGGGTAGATGGCCCGCACTGCGCCAAGCGAGACGGGACGAGATCACCATGTTCTGGCTTGACACACTTTACGTGTACTTCTTTGCACATGGGACGAAGAACTCCTGTGAAGATCGAGCCGTAGCTGCCAGTGAGTCAGACTTCTGGGATGAAGAAGCTAACCAAGACCGTTCAGATATGTGGGCCGAGCGACAATCTGCCATGGAAGACATGCTTAGTAACGCCAACGATAATGAATGTCCGTGCTGGCTTGACGGGCCCGAGCCTCACAGGCTTTTCACAGAAGGTCTCACCATGGAGGTCATTGGTCTCCTACCTCTTGAAGTTGACTGTGAGTAGATCCACTACATAGCTTAAAGAATTCTATGTCCTTTATTTAAATGCCACCTACAACTGTTTATGCACTCACAAATCCTTCGTTTGCACCTGTCAAAATTGGCTTTTCTCAAAACGTCAACCAAAGACTTGGTGTGTTGAATTCTAGTGTTCCAGAAAGATTTCATGTGTATTATTCACGTCTCATGCCGACAACCGAACATGCCAGGGATTTAGAAAGACGGTTACACAATCATTTTGCCTCCCATAGAGCACCAAACGGTGAATTTTTTAATGTTGATCCAGATGAAGTCGCCCTCGAAATGTTTCATATGTCCAGAAGTTATCGCACCTAAGTTAGAGATTAGATTTGTAATAAATTCATGGAATCAGTTCAAAAGCTCACCCACATCGAACACATTCTCAAGAGACCTGACTCGTATGTCGGTCCAGTCGAGCAGGGTTCTGAACCCTACTGGATTCTCAATGGGTCCACCTTCACGAAGAAGAACCTCAAGTATTCCCCAGCTCTCTTGAAAATTTTTGATGAAATCCTGGTCAACGCCATCGACCGCAACTCTCTCCACCCCAAGCAGGTTAGTTCCATCTCTGTCAGCATCGATAAGAATGTGGGCTCGGTGACTATCGAGAACAACGGACCCCTCGGTGGTATTGGTGTTCGCATGCATGAAAAAGAGGGTCTCTGGAACCCTGAACTTGTCTTTGGTCACCTTCTCACGAGCACCAACTATGATGACACACAAAAGCGCATCGTGGGTGGTCGCAACGGCTATGGTGCCAAGTTGGCCAATATTTATTCCAGCGACTTCTCGGTGATCATCAAGGATCATGAGACAAAGCATACCTATACCCAAAAATGGTCGAAGAACATGACCATCTGTGACCCCCCAAAAATCAAAAAACATTCCGGTGCCACATCGTCGGTCTCCATTACATTCACACCCGAGTGGAAGAGGTTTGGGATGTCCAAGATGGACGATACCATCTACAATATTTTCCAAAAGAGGGTTTGGGATGCCAACATCTGCACAACACAAAACTGCAAGGTGAAGTTCAATGGGGACGTTCTCCCCAAACAGAACTTTGAAGCCTATGCCAAGATGCATGAAGGCGTCCAAGATGTCGCCTCTGTGTCTGGTGACCGTTGGTCGGTCTGTATTGGTCCATCTGAAAACGGACTCGAGCAAGTCTCTTTCGTCAACGGTATTTGCACCATGAAAGGTGGCACCCACGTGGATCATGCGGCGAACCTCATCGCCAACGGGATCATCGAGGACATGGCGAAGAAGATTAAGCTCAAGCCACAACAGGTGAAGAACGCCTTTACCATCTTTGTGAAGGCGACCATCGAGAACCCAACCTTCTCGAGTCAGGTGAAGTCTGAATGCACCTCAAAGGCTGCTGACTTTGGTTCAAAGTTTGAGCCTCCAAAGAACTTTGTGAAGAACGCGCTCAAGACTGGTATCGCGGATGAACTCACAGCGCTCTCAAAATTCAAGGAGATGAAGGAACTCAAGAAGACGGATGGTGCTCGTAAGTCCAAAATCACTGGGATCCCCAAGTTGGATGACGCGAACAAGGCTGGCACGGCACAATCGGGAAAGTGCACCCTGATCGTCACTGAGGGTGACTCTGCGAAGACTTTGGCTGTGGCGGGTCTTTCGGTGGTGGGTCGAGACCATTATGGTGTTTTCCCTCTCCGTGGTAAGTGTAAGAACGTGAGGGACTCCTCTGTGGCACAGCTCACCTCTAACCAGGAGTTCAATGATCTCAAGAAGATTTTGGGTCTCCAGCAAGGTAAGGAGTATACCAATGTTTCAGAGCTTCGCTACGGTCGCCTCATGATCATGACTGACGCGGACAACGATGGTTCTCATATCAAGGGTCTCATTCTCAACATGTTCCACTACTTTTGGCCATCTCTTCTCAAGTTCAACTTTGTCGTGAGCATGGTCACGCCTATCATCAAAGCTACGAAGGGTTCTGAGACGAAGTCTTTTTACACTGATTCAGCGTTCCGGTCTTGGTATGGAAGTGGTAAATCTGGTTGGAAAATCAAATACTACAAGGGTTTGGGAACCAGCACCAGCGCCGAGGCACGTGAATATTTCAAGAAGATTCAAGATCTCACCGTCAAATTTGATGTGGACACCATGACCGATGAGTCCATCATCCTCGCGTTTGACAAGAAGAAAGCGGATGCGAGAAAGACGTGGCTTCTCGAGAGCACCGCTAAGGAAGCGGGTGAACTGGAGGTGGCTTACGGCAACGTGAAGCAGTTGGCCATCACTGACTTTGTCCACAAGGATCTAGTCAATTTCAGTCTCGCTGATCTCAAGCGCTCCATCGCACATGTGGCTGATGGTCTCAAACCTTCCCAGCGTAAGGTGATGTTTTCCTGTTTTCAGAAGAATTTGCGGGACGAGATGAAAGTCGCGCAACTCGCGGCGTATGTGGCCGAGAAGAGTGCGTATCACCATGGTGAAGTTTCTCTCGCCGAGACCATCGTCAAGTTGGCGAACGACTACACTGGATCAAACAACATCAATCTTCTCGAACCCTGTGGTCAGTTTGGAACTCGTTTGATGGGTGGTAAGGACGCGTCTCAGACGAGGTATATTTTTACACGGTTGTCTAATGACACACGGAAGATCTTCGATCCCAAGGATGACGCTGTTCTCACGTATCTCGATGATGATGGGCGCTCAATCGAACCCGAGTTCTACATGCCGGTCATTCCCACTGTGCTGGTCAATGGAACTGAAGGAATCGGGACGGGATTCAGCTGCTACGTTCCCCCCTTCAATCCCGACGACATTAGGGAAAATATTCTACTCTTCACGTCTGGTAAGGAACTCAAGAAAATGAAACCTTGGTTTAAGGGTTTTAAGGGTCGTGTTTTTGAGGATGAAACCGGAGGATGGGTTACTGAAGGTGTTTGGCAGGTCGTGGGAACTACCGTCAAGGTCACGGAGCTTCCTCCCGGAAGGTGGACTCAGGACTATAAGGAATACTTGGACAGCCTCGTCGAGAAGAAGATGATTGGAAGTTTCACAAATAACAGCACCACAGAGTCTGTCGACTTTCTCATCCAAGGATACGTTGGTAAGGACATTGTGAAGGATCTCAAACTTCAAAAGACTATCCGAGACACGAACATGCATCTTTTCCATCCCACCAAGGGTATCTGCAAGTATGAAAACGCCGAGTCAATCTTGTCTGATTTTATTGATCTCCGTGTGGAGTATTACATTAAGCGTAAGGCGTATCTGATTGAAAGCACGAAGAAGAGGTCAGACATTTGTTCCTACCGCGCCCAATTCGTCAAGAAGGTGGTTGACGGTGACATCGTTGTCTTCAAGAAGAAGAAAAAGGATCTCGAACACGAAATCGGTCAGACATTCCCCAAGGTTGACAGTTCATACGATTACCTCCTGCACATTAAAACAATCGACTACACAGAAGAACGAGTCAAAGCTCTCATCGATGAATCTGATAAACTGGAGAGGGAACTCGCTCAACTGCAAGCCATGGGGTTTTTGGACATGTGGAGGAATGATATTAAAAATATGTAAACAATAGTAAGTATGGGTGAAGCTGCTAATCTTTCCTTGAAAGCTTTTGGAAAACAGGACACTTACTTGTTATCCAAAGACCCAGAGAAAACTTTTTTTAATTACCAAGATGTGAAGAAACATTCAGAATTTAGAAAGTTTCATAAGACGAAAAACGTTCTTAATCCAGGTCGCGCGGCTGGATGGCCGTTCAACCAGACTGTCAAAGTTGAGTATGATCCAAAGAATATAGGAGACTTGCTCACAAATCTCTATTTAAAAATTGATTTACCGGCCAAGGAAACGGAGCACGTAAACTACACCACCCCACTTGGTCGTGGATTTCTTAAAAGTATTACGATGTATGTAGATGACATCAAGGTTGAAGAAATCACTGACGACTGGGAGATGATACACGAGTCTCTATACCTGGATCCACAATCCAAGAAGGGTAACTTGGTGCTTCAAAACATGTCGCAGGAGTTTACACCCGGTATCTCCGCCCCCTCCAGTTATCAATATTCAAACAGGTTTATAGTTCCACTCTCATTCTTCTTTTCACGCAAATATGGAAAGACGGAGCTCCGCAAGGAAGTCGAAGACCGTCACTACTTTCCTGTGTGTGCAGTTCACAAACAGAAGATCATGTTTGAACTCGTATTTCATCCTCAGAGCTGGTGGCAG
>Ga0255762_10004254_pt1 | contig 11048 bp, 9 predicted proteins | sample 101ome_16_FD_179962 | JGI IMG/M metagenome (GOLD analysis project Ga0255762, IMG submission 179962) | Coastal salt marsh microbial communities from the Groves Creek Marsh, Skidaway Island, Georgia - 101401AT metaG (version 2) | ecosystem: Environmental > Aquatic > Marine > Intertidal zone > Salt... | reverse complement strand
TTGGCCAGGGTTAGGGCCTTGGGCGCTTCGAGTGGTTCTCAGCAGAGTCCGGTGGGTTGTTAGTCCTTATGAATGCGTGTTGTGTCTCCATTGACTTGGGCCAACAAGAAGGACTTTGTCATGCGCTAATTTGTACCGATCTCAATTGTCAGCGGCAGCGCTCAACTTAACAGGTCACGCTGTTTTGAAGGCAGTTGCGTAGACTGATGTCGAGAAAATGTGGCTCGGTCAATCGGCTGGTTGATCTGCTGCGTCGCCAGGCTTGGTGAGGGGCCGTGGATAAGGTATAACACTCTTTTGGAAAAACAAGCAGGTTTGACGGTTATGGCGAAGACAACAGATCACGAAATTGTTTCGATTTACCCTTTCAACGATCAGCAAGTCGACGAAATGATGACGCACTCAATGGAATGCGTCTTGATGTGGGCAACCAAGGACTCTTGGCCCGTGGGCGTGACCCATGCATTTGTCTGGGAAGGCGGCAAAATTTGGTTGACCTTCGCTGAACATCGGCATCGAACTGCGGCTATTAAGCGCAATCCCAAAGTCTCCGTGAATGTAAGCAGTATGGGGTATGGTCCAGGGGCCTCGGAAGAGCTTCCAAAAGGCGCGATCACCTTCAAGGGAACGGGTGAGTTCCATGACGATGAAAAAACCAAGTTTTGGTTCTACGAATTGCTCGCGAACAAATTGAATCCGGGTAATCCAGACGGCGTGGCCTATTGGAAGGATTTTCTGGATTCACCGCTCCGAACGGTATTGTCGGTCACGCCGGTTAAGAAAATTATGTACAACAGCAAGCTTGCTGGGGCTCACATGGCTGGGACCGTAGAAGAGGGTGAGCTGGGTGAGCGCCTATCTTCCGATGCAGAACGGATGAACAAGTATCGAGCTGGCAAGGGCCTGGACGACCGCTAAAGAGACGGCGCGGGCCTGGCAAGAAACCCGTAAATTGAGTCCTAGGGTTGATCCTGATGGTAAATGCCCCGCTCGTCCTTTTTGGTCGAGGGGGTGTTAACTAAGCTCTGTAGGATTTGCATCATCCCAGAAGAGCCAGCATTGAGTGGACTCAAAGACTGAGAGATTAGAAGGCTCGAAGGCTCAGAAGCTCAAAAGCTCAGAACATGGGTCTTGCTCGAGCCCAGAATCGATCAACGGCTAACCGTGAGCGCGCTCCGAGCGAAATCCGTTTTGAAGAACGCCAATTCCAAGCAGCCGTGGTTACCTCATGATGCCAACCCACTTCTCGATGGTTTGCTGTGCAGGGTAGCGTTTGAATGCGGCTCGCATGACTATTAGCCGCTGGTGAAGCAGGTGCGCCGCGTTATTGCATCGAGTTGCTAGGGGAGAGCGCGAAGATGCCCCTCAAACGAAGCACAGACAAACCTCGAGGAGATAGGGCGTGATCAAAGGGCTTCATCATGTGGCAATCGGCGTCCCCGATATCGAGGCTGGACTGAAGTTTTATTGCGAAGCTTTCCATTTGTCCGTGGTTGAGCGTTCACGGATTGAAAATCATCCGCTCGCCAACGCCGCCATCGGGCAAGCGGATGTCGTGGCTGAAATGGCGATGCTGAAAACGCCGAATTGCTATATTGAAATGTGGCAATACATTGCACCCACCCCAACCGACCGGCGATCCAACCCTCAAGATTGGGGTTATCCTCATATCGCTTTTCAAGTTGAGGGCATTGATGAGGAGGTGGCGCGCCTTGCCGAACTGGGTATGACTTTCGTTGGCGCCCCCGTGAATTTTGGTGACATCAGTGCTGTTTATGGCCGAGACCCCTTTGGGAATGTCATTGAAGTCTATGAGATCAGAGACCCAAATCGAGCGCAACTTTAGATCGAGATCATTAGTCTTTTTCGTTGACCCACGGAGCTGGCTTAGGTAGCGTCAGGTCTCGGAATAAGACATGGACGACTTATGAATTTCGACTTTTCAGAAGACCATCGGGTTATTCAAGATCAGATCCGCCGCTTTTTAACTGACAAATCGCCGCTCACCCGTTTTCGTGACGTGCTCGAGGAGCGCGACCGATACGCCGAAGATGTCTGGCATGGATTGGCCGCGATGGGCATACAAGGGACCGCTGTTGATGAGGCTTACGGCGGTGTTGGGCTTGGCTATCTGCCACTTTGTCTTGCGGCACAATCCCTCGGTGAACAGCTATCGCCCGTGCCTTTTTCTAGCTCCATCTATCTAGCAGCCGAGGCGATAAGCCGCTTTGGGTCTGATGCGCAAAAAACAAGCTACTTAACGAGGCTAGCGTCAGGTGAATTGATCGGCACGCTGGCCGTGGTGGAATCGTTTGACGAACCAAGCCCGCAGGGCTTGGCCTGCGCCCATCAGGCGAGCCAAGTGTCTGGCACGAAGCTCCTCGTGCCTCACGGTCAGTTCGCAGACATAGCGATTGTGCTTGCCGCTGGGGCCGATGGGCCAGATATGGTGATCGTTGACTTGGTCGGCGTTGAGCGAACGCCGGTGTCGGTGGTGGACCCGACCATCGCAGCCGCGAGTTTGACCTTTGATGGTGCGTCAGCCGAGCTATTGGGTGCGGCGGGAGAGGGTTGGACACAACTGCAAACGGTGTATGACCGTGCTGCGGTGCTTTTTGCCTTTGAGCAAATAGGCGGCGCCGAGCGTGCGCTCAATATGGCAGTCAATTACGCTAAAGATCGCTATGCGTTTGGTCGGCCCATCGGCTCTTTTCAGGCTCTGAAGCACATGATGGCGGACATGTACGTGGCGCTAAAGCTCGCTGAGTCCAACGCCTATTACGCGGCTTGGGCGCTTGAAAATAATGCGACCGATCTATCGCTCGCTGCGGCCACGGCGCGAGTCTCAGCAACCCAAGCGTTCCAGCTTTGTGCAAGAGACAACATCCAGGTGCACGGCGGCATGGGGTTTACTTGGGAGTTTGACTGTCACTTGTACTACCGGCGCTCAAACTACCTCACGCTTGCCTTAGGTGGCCTTACGGTATGGGAAGACAAATTAATCAACGCGCTACCCAGCGCGGCCTAGGAGAACAACATGGATTTTAGTGATTCACCGCAGGAAGCGGCCTTCCGGGAAGAAGTTCGAACGTGGATCGGCGCGCATGCACCGACCTACTTGGACGAGCATCTATCGATCAGTGGGTTTGGGTCAACCAAAACGGGCGATTTCGATCCGATTATAGAGGCCAAAAAATGGCAAAAGCAAAAAGCCGATGCCGGCTGGGCTTGTATTCAATGGCCAGCGGATTACGGCGGTCGGGGCGCGACACCCATCGAAAGTGTCATCTGGAACCAAGAGGAAGGTCATTACGGCAAACTGAGTGGCACTTTTATCATTGGCCAAGGTATGTGTGCACCCACACTCATGGCTTACGCCAGTGAGGAACACAAAAAACGGTATTTGCCCAAGCTGGCGAGTGGCGAGGAAATATGGTGTCAGCTGTTTTCCGAACCGCACGGCGGCAGTGATTTAGCTGGCCTTCGGACCAAGGCTGAAAAAGATGGTGATGAGTGGGTCGTCAATGGTCAAAAGATTTGGACCTCCGGCGCGCATTACAGCGATTACGGCATTTTGATCACCCGAACAGATCCGGATGTTGCTAAGCATCGCGGTCTCACGATGTTCTTTTTGGATATGCGTTCAGAGGGCGTGGATATTCGGCCGATCAAGCAGGCCAATGGCGATAGTGGTTTCAACGAAGTGTATTTTGACTCGGTTCGCATACCCGACCATCAGCGGCTAGGCGAGGTGGGCGATGGTTGGCGAGTGGCGCTCACAACGCTGATGAACGAGCGTCTTGCGATCGGCGGCGGGATCGCCACGGGCTTTCCCGAGATCAAAGCGCTCGTGGATGAGGTCCGTCTTTCAAGTGGCACAGCGATCAACGACCGCGCCGTGCGCTCGAAGCTGGCCGATTGGTATGCCAAGAGTGCAGGCCTGAAGAACACGGGGTCCCGGGCCATTTCTCAGCTTTCCAAAGGGGAAATCCCTGGCCCAGAAAACAGCATTGGCAAGCTGGTGGCGGGCGGCATGATGCAGGACATTGCAAAGTTTGCGTTGGATATTCAAGGGCTCGCAGGGCTTATCGACGATCCTGAGCTCGCGCGTAGTCAGGCTCGCATGCAGGCCATGCTGATGCGCTCGCCGGCGGTGCGAATCGAGGGGGGAACGGATCAAATCCTCCGGAATATTATTTCCGAGCGCGTCCTTGGTTTGCCAGAGGATATGCGCGCTGATAAAGGCTTGCCGTTCAATCAGATTCCTACGGGTAGCTAGGCTTCGCTCCCATCCTGAGTGGCGCAGCGAGCAGGGCGGCGGCATCGAGCCGATCTATATTGTGGAACGGTCAATGCCGCCTCTATCGCGTTGCGGTGCTGGCTCTGTGAAGGCTTAATTCGACTTCAATTCTTGAAGCTCAGTAGCCCCCGGGGCGTAGATTTCGAGCCTGATGGCGTGTCGAGGATGGCTGGCTAAAGCACGCTCCTTGAATTTAAGGGTAGCGACCCCACCAGCTTAGTTCGATGTGACGATGTCTTCTTGTGAGGATCTTGATCTTGGCGTGTGGGTTTGTACTGAGGTCATCCTTGCCTTGCGAACTAGCAACCGCTAACCGAGTACTTCGACTCCTGCAAGTAATCATCAACGGTGCCTGTTCCAGAGGATGGATGCCCGTTCGTCAATTCGATGTGGGCGCCAACTGACCTATGATCCGGTCGGTGATAATGAATGGCAGGCTGGTTGAAGCGGGTTTTGGATCTTGGTTTTTAATCTCGATGTGAGCTGGGGTTGATGACTTGTCGGTGATGGTTCACGTGAGAATCAACAGCCGTCTGGTCCAGAAGTCGGCGATCAGCTCTTCGTGTAGCTAGTAGTCTGGATGGATTACTGACGCTAAAAGTAAGAATGACCGGTCGTCTTCGGCTATGTCGAGATGGAGGTTATGGCTCGCTCGCTAAAAGTCATTCACTAGAAGTCAAAAAAAGCGCCCTAGAGCGCTTTTTGTTCTTATCGCTTCAGGCCTTCGCGATTTGCGGTTTAGAGTGCCGGGCTTTGATTCTTTACATGGACAAACGAAGCGCACCAAGAAAATCTCGCTTGCCAAGTTTGACACCTTCGCCTCTCAGCAGGTCGTATGTGGTGCTGGCATGGAAGTAGAAGTTCGGGAGCGAGAAGCTCAGCAAGAAGTTGCTGGTGGTAAACGGCATCGACCGCTCGCCCATCCTGAATGTAACGGGCTCATCCGCGCGGGCATCGATCGCTGCGCCATCCGCGCTATTCACTGCCTCTAACGCATCTTCCAGATATTGACAGAGGCCAGCGAAGTCCATCTGCAAAGAGCCATCGGGAATACCCGCTTCGCCAGAAAGTGCGCTGCCGAGCGCAACTCGCGAATGGTGAACCACCGAAACAATTTGGAAGTGCATGGGGAGCATGTCATCAATAATTTTTAGGCCCACAATGTCGTCAGGGCTTCGGCCAGCCTCGGCAAAATGATCACCGCCTTTCTTCATGATTTGAATCACGGACGGCAGGATCTGTTGGTATGAGGGGATCACGACTTGGCTAAGAGAAAGGCTCATGGAGGCTCCTAAGGTTGTTAATCGATGCGCAGGCTTGCTCGCATCAGGGTTGGCTAAGACAGATCGTCAGCGAAGAGAGGATCCCAAAATTTCGCGTGCAATGATATGGCGTTGCACCTCACTCGGACCTTCACCAATTCTTCTGATCCGCATTTCCCGGTACCAGCGCTCGAATGGAAAGTCCTTTGCCACACCAAAGCCACCAAACATTTGCACGCAACGGTCGACAACGCGCCCACCCGCTTCGGTGGCCACCAGTTTGGCCATGGCCGCCTCTTTCCGAAAGGGCTCACCGCGATCCGCTTTACTCGCCGCTTCAAGCGTAATCCATAAGGCTTGCCGGATATCGATTTCATTATCGACCAACATCCACTGGATAGCTTGCCGAGATGACAGCGGGGCGCCAAAGGTTTCACGCTCAGGCACATAGTCGAGCGCCATGGCATGGGCTTTTATCGCTACGCCGATACAACCTGCGGCATAAGGAATTCTCTGGCGAGTCAGGCGGTCATTGGCAATGGCGAAACCCTTGTTGACCTCACCGAGGATATTCGCGTGAGGCACGCGCATGTCCTCAAACTGCAGCTCGGTTGCGTATCTGGCTGAGCGCAAGGTGTGCACGATTCGGCGCACGTGAAACCCGGGCGTGTCGGTGTCTACGATGAAGCAAGTGACGCCCCCTCGGCCCTTTTCAGGGTCTGTACGGGCAAACACCAAGCCGTAATCGGCTCGGTCTGCGCCACTGATCCAGAGCTTGCTGCCATTGATAACCCAGTGATCACCTTCGCGTATCGCTTTGGTCTGAATGGCCCTCGCCGGGTCAGAACCGCCTGAGGGTTCCGACAAACCGAAGAAGCCTTTTTTTTCGCCCGCCAGCGTTGGGTAGAGGTAGCGGGCTTTTTGGTCGTCGGTGGCTTCAAAGAGTTGGGCAAGTCCAGCGCCCCCAAAAACGCCATAGCAAGGTGCATAGAGCCCCGCACGATGCTGAGCCATCTCAACGGCCAGTAGAGTCCGGGTAACGAGATCGAGCTCGGGGCCCCCGTATTCTGGCGGGATATCCATGCCATAGAGGCCCATGGCCTTTGTCTTCTCGCACAGTCGTTCATAGTCTTCAGCTGGAATTTCGTCAGCATCAGGATCGAGATGCAGTTCGAGCGGAAGAATCTCTGTTTCAACGAAGCGTCGAACGGTGTCGACCAAGAGCGATTGTTCGTGTGTGAGTTCAAGATCCATGATGAGGGCTGAGTCGTCCTTTCGGTGAGTCTGTGTTGTGAGGGGGTAGCGTTTGATGCGTTGCTTGATACCGCATTAAGCATTCCTGGTAGCGGCTCCAATAGCTTGTTGTAACCTCCCAGCGAACCAAGCTTGCGTCTGGGACGTTGGCCCAGGCTGCTCGGATACTGCCTGACAGCCCTTCTTGGCTACTGCCACCTGCGTAACCAATCAAGAGCACGTTTTCATCGGCATCAGCCAGTTCGAAGATGCCCATATGACCGTGTCCGAGGCTGAGTGTCGACGCCTCATCGGGTGCCCACGAATGCCAGGTTTGGGCCATTAGGTTTGGCTTTCTCTCGATTGGATTGCCATGTCTCGGTTCCTCTTGGGCATGATAGAAATCTCCATGGGGGCAAAGCATTCCATATCAATTTCGATGAGGTGAGGCCCGCCCGCTGCCACCGCGGCCGAAAGCGCAGCCTCGAAGGCGTCCGTGTCCTGAACACGAATACCAGGCACGCCCATGCTCTCCGCCATGCGCGCAAATGCGACTTTACCGAGATCCGTCTCATTGATGCGCCCAAACCGCGTGTCTTGGAGCCATCGCAACACGCCGTAACCCGAATCGTTGCAGAGAATCACAATCACCGGCAGATGGTACTGAGCGAGGGTCGCGAGTTCGGTCGCGTGGAACATAAACCCTCCGTCGCCATGAACGACCACTGTGGTTTTATTGGTGCCAACGGCAGCGCCGAGCGCCATGGGAAAGCCTGGTCCAATGGCGCCGGATGATGGGTTCATGGAAGTTCGAGGCTTCAAAATGGGAAATTGCTGGTTGCCCCAGTTGTAAGCGGAGATCGTCTGATCTCGCACAAAGTTTCCATCCTCCGGAAGGTGCGTTCGAATCGTATCCATAATCTTAGGGAAGTCTTGGCCCAAGCGCTTGCGCATCGCGCCACGCAGTCCATCTCGAGCTTCCCAGATGGCTTGGTTGAATTGCCCGTCGTTACCCTCAGCGTTAGCAAGCTCGCTGATCAAAGCCTCAAGGGCGACTTTCGCGTCAGCAATGATAGGGAATTTGGCATCGTGGGTTCGCCCAACCATACGGCCTTCGATATCGATCTGGACCAAGTCACCCGGTGGCGTCTGTGACTGAAACTGACCATCCACACCCACTGCAAATCGAGTACCGATGGCGATGGTCACATCGGCATCTTGAATGGCTTGGTACATGGCAGCGCTGTTGTAGTAGTTGCCAACGCAGAGCGGGTCTGTCTCCGGAATGACGCCTCGACCGTCCACGGTTGTGAGCACTGGGCAATCCAACATGCGAGCCAATTGCTGGAGAGGTTCGCTCGCGTCTGCGCAAATCACACCGCCGCCGGCGATGATCACCCGCTTGGAACTTGTGCCTATCCGATCAGCCGCGGCCTTGATTTCTTTATCAACAGCCGGAGCTGGTCCGCTCGAGGGCAGGCTAAAACGTTGCTCAGGCGTTTCCGCATATTGAAGATCAATGGGGATTTCCAGCGCCCCTGGCGCCGGGCGGCCAGTGAATAAATCATTGACCAGAAGCTGTAGGCATGGGCCCAATTGTGAAGGGTCACGTGGGCTTTCAACCCGTCGACAGACGCTTTCTAGCATCGGCACCTGTTTTTCAGCCTCGTGAACATACCCCACGCCGCGGCCATAAAATGCCGTTTCCGCTTGGCCAGTAATCACAAGCACTCGCGAGGAGCCGTACTGCGCCTCGTAGAGACCGGTCACAGTGTTCGAAGTCCCTGGACCGGTGGATGCGATCATCACCCCGAGTTCACCCGTCGCGCGGGCGTAACCGTCGGCGGCGTGGGTGCCTGCGCCTTCATGACGCACATCAATGATTTGAGTCTGGCCCAATCGATTAATCGCATCGAGTAAAGGCATATTGTGAATACTGACAATCGCGAAGACGTGGCGAACCTTAAGGTCTGCGAGCGCCTGAGCAACGAGATCCGCGCCGGTGAATGTGGCCATAGCCTGCCTCAAAAACTGATGGGGGTTGGTAGGGACTTAAGCACCAAGTCCCTCAAGGGTCAATGCGTGGGCGCGCAGAGGTTCGTCTCGATGGAGTCTTAGCTCTGTTTCGACGATCCCAGTTGAGCTAATCAGAGCTCGGCCTTAGCGCTCGGGAGGAATATCCAAGGCGGGGTTCCGGTCGAAGAAATCAAAGGGTCTCAGTTCAAACTCATGCCAGAGGACGGGCATGACGGGCCAATCTTCGGCGCGCACCAAATGGTGCATCCCCATGGTGTACCAAAGCACCAAGTCGGTCCGATCAATGCTGCGGTTGGCGCTCGTCCACTGTGGCAGGCCCTGGCCGGGTTCGCTCAAAGTCGGATACTCGCCGGCGGCGTATCGTTCGCGGGCGTTGTAGGGCGTCACCCATAGGTGATGATCGATGAAGCCCGCTCGCATGCGGGGATAATCCTCAGGTAAGAGCAAGGTTTCTGCAGTGGCGCCAGGTCGCAATTGATAGCTGGTGGGGTAGCCCACATGATTTTTCCGAGTGTTGCTAAGTACGCGCCATAGCGCTGGCATCGAGTAGTTCTTGTTGAGCATGGCGGATTGCTCCCGCTCCAGCACCTCCTGCGATTGCACCCAAACGCTCTTCCTGCGGTTGCCATCCAGCGACTGAGTCACGAGCCGGTCTTTGGAGAAGGTGTTCTCCTGACCATCCACATCGAGATCCAATCGGAAATTAAAGTAATGACTGTGGTTGACGCCCACAATATGTTGGTCAACAAAGTGACCATACGCGTCCGCGGGGTGCTTCTTGCTTTGTTCTGCGGCATTGGCAGCACTGCTCATTTTGGATTCGACGATGCCGGTAGCGCCCAGACGAACAACGATGCTGCCGTTTTGTTGGAAAACCCAGTCGATCAGGTAGTCGTAATTGCCAATCACGGCAGCGACCCGAACAATGAGATCTCGGCTTGGACGGCTGTCACTGATGTTCGCTTCAAAATGTCGCCAGGCTGGGTCGCCCGAATCGCGCTCAAAGATGCAGAGTACGTTAGCAATCACTCGTGGGCGACCACTCGCATCGGTGTTGAGCGCATCCTGATAGGTCGCCTCTGACGGGCAATCTTTCCCCGGCAAGAGGGGTTGATAAAGGCCTAGCCCAATGAATTCACCCGAATCAATGAAGTTGCGTGCGTGCCAGGCGAAGCCTGGGTCCATGTAGGGCACGAAGATTTCGGACAGATAACCTTGGTAGAGCACAGGTCGAGCTTCGTCATCGCCATAGCGAACGGTTGAAATAACCAACCCTTCGCGCTGGTCGACGCGAGCATGAAACGACCATTTCTGCCACCAGACTTGGTGTCCAACATGAAGATATCCAGGACTCGCCCCCTGGCGAACCATCAGGGGTGGCGGCATGTCGCGAAGTGGCGCGACGCTCTCAAGGTCATAGTCCGCGGTGGTGTTGTGCAGCCCGCCATCGAACTCATCCACAACCTTGATGACGGTGCCTTGATTCATATCAATGACGGCCGTGAGACCCTCGATTTGTCTTGGCCAAGGGTTCCGTACGCCTTTGGCTGACTGGCATCTGAGATGACCGATACGAAGGCCTTGTTCTTCCTCAGTGCCAAAATAACCGGGTGGAATGGTGAAGCAGTTGAGGAAGGTCGGGTCGTCGAAACCGCGCTTGGCGAGACCTTCAATGAACGCTGGGTGCGATAACGCCGCTTCCATACCAATGAAGAATTCGTTCGAAGACCAGCTCACGTTGCGCGCCTCGATCACAGCATCCCGCGTAATGGTGCCCTTGCTTAAATCGATGTCGATCTCATGCGCATTGCCAGCATGTCTTAGAACGACAAAGGCGCCGCGAGCGAGTTTTTGACCTGGTTCCCAGGCCCAGACCTTGGCCTTTTCGGGTTCGATCAGTCTGATTTGAGAGATTTGGGTGGTGAAGTCCAAGCGACTGTTTTTTTGAAGAACTTCCAGGATTTGCCAGTGCTCTTGCCAAGAAAGTGGATCCAAAGGGTGTTCGGCTTGAGCGACCGGACTTCCCGTCAGAATGATCACGGTCATTAATCTGAGTATGCGGATCATTTGGCGTCCTCCGGGATGATGTGACGGCTGATTAAGGATCGAACGATCTTAATGAAAATCTGCTGAAGACAGCAAATCGAGGCGGGCGATCAGGTCTATGCGGTTCGATTGACCCTCCCAGCCCGGCTCAATCCAGCCCAGTTCAGCCC
>Ga0255762_10004252_pt1 | contig 11049 bp, 12 predicted proteins | sample 101ome_16_FD_179962 | JGI IMG/M metagenome (GOLD analysis project Ga0255762, IMG submission 179962) | Coastal salt marsh microbial communities from the Groves Creek Marsh, Skidaway Island, Georgia - 101401AT metaG (version 2) | ecosystem: Environmental > Aquatic > Marine > Intertidal zone >... | reverse complement strand
GTCAATGTTGGTTCTCAACATTCCGAAATATGTGATTGAATTTTTACATCCTCCATCACCAATAGATGTACGACTCGATTTCTGATTCAGTCGTTTCTCCACCTTTGTAAAGACTTCTGTTCATAGGTTGTATGTCCCCCGACCCGCTTCACTGTGGGCGTCTTACGCTACAGTTACTTCTTCAGTGCGTAGAAGACCTACAGCCTGAAGTTTTGCGATTGTTTCGCCAGTTAAAAAAATTGCAACCATGTATTAAAGTGATAGGTAACCTCTCACTGCGTGCCCTGTATGACTATCTACGTCAATCAATTCCAGTCACCCCCATATTTCAAAGAACTCATTTCTAACTACAAATATAAATACTTTTTTTCTTCTGACAATATATTTATAGAAAAAGATTTTTAATTATGGCAAAGAAAGTAATACGATTGACCGAAGCCGATATAGAGAAATTAGTGCTTAGAGTTATTGAAGAGCAATTAGTTTCTGTTGGAAAAACAGAAGGTCAAGATTATGAAAGTAGGGTATATGACACAAGTCACCCTGGGTTTCAGAAATGGTTAGGAAGAATTAAGTATAATTTGGAAGGTTATGAAAAACGTACTGGTGTTGCTCCTGACTATAACGCAATGGTTAGGAAGATAGCGGGTTTATCAATGTTGAGATTCAATAGAGATTCTAATGAATATGTAGAAACGCCGATTGAAAATAATACCAAAATTTTTGAAAAGAATTCTAAGAGACTTATGAAGTATATGGATGATACCTCTAAACAAGTTGCACAAAGAGCGATTGAGAAGAGTTATCCATATTGGGTTTGGATTGTGGACACAAAGGCTAATATATTGATGGGATTGTTGAAAGGTAAGAAAAACGCTTCAGTTGTCATGGACGATATGGAAAGTGTTAGAGAGGTGCCAATGCCAAAACCTGAAGTTAATATGCCTGAGGTTGCAATGGACGATAAAAACATTCCTTTAGACTCTAAGTTTGACACTGGTTCACCTGAATTGAAATCATCATATAAAAGTGAATTACCAAAAATATTGAAGAAAGGGTTTAGTGAAGCTGTTAATCAATTTAGAGAACAATATTCTGAAATTGAATTTCCAGGTCCTGTTTATGTTGGTTCAATTCAAGTATTCTCATCTTCATCAAGAGTTCCTCAAGATAATATGAAAAATCCAAGATACCGTACAGGTGAAAAAGGAACACCTGAGGGGTATAAAAACTTATCTGAGGATAGAGGTAAGGCACTTCAAGAATATATTTTATCTTTTATCAAATCGGATAAATCAATTGTTACTGATGGTAATACAAAAGTACTTGATATGAATTTCCTTGGTCAAAATGGTGACGGTACTTCGGGACCGGAATGGGACCAATCAAAAGGTGCTCAACATCAGGATTACTTAAACGCTCAATATGCGTATATCGTAATTACGTTTACTGCGATACCTCAACCAAAAACAACACCGATATCAACACCTAAAGATATTAATGATTTCTCTATCAGGTCTTCAGCAGAAGGAAGAGGAAGATTCTTCATTAATCTGAACATACCTAAACTGAATTTACCTAAAGTAAATCTTGGTGGGGTTAGCTTATTCCCGACAGGAAAAGATTTATCATGTGAGGTATGGGGACCAGGTAAAGGATTTAGTGGTTTCGGATTTTAATTAAAAATAGAAAAAATATAATGAAATTAAAAAAGGAGGTTTATAACCTCCTTTTTTTATTTACTCAAAGAAACCTGTATAGGTTGCCACTAATCTGAATTTAATCATGTTATCAGATTCTTGGTTGTATACCATTTTATATCTTATAATAAAAGTTTTATATGGGTATTGCTTCCAACCACCACCATTAACCATAAAATCATAGTGTCTTGGTGAGTTTTTCCAACCTTTGAAAAATTCTTCTGCCACAACTTTAGGATTTGAATAATAGTATGTTTTATCAAAAACATTAAAATCAAAAAAAGAATTTTCTTTATTAGTAGTAGAGTGTGCATCACATACCCCTTTTTTTGATAAATCTTCAAAACATTGTTCTATGTGTTTATCAGGGTCAATGAACTTACTTCTATCAGTTTCAACGATAATTCTATTCAAACTGATAAATTCAGGGTTTTTACTATTTGCCTGATTTATGCTGTCTCTTTCATTATTCAATAGAATAGCAAAGTAATAACTAACAGAGTCCATCAGTTCCTCACTTTGGGCAAACATAGACATAGGAATCAATAAGAATAAAAAAAGTAGTTTTTTCATAGGTTGTTTATTTATACTTCAAATATAACGGTTATTTCTTAATTATCCAAACTGTCAAGTATTTATAGTAAAAGTTTTTGAATGAAGTTCATGACCATCTTACTTGAGGGAAAGAAGGAACGTCTTGTAGATAAATACAAAGACGAAAAAGTCTTTGGTGATGCAACAGACTTATTGGAGAAACTTATTGATGGTGACCCTTCATCCACAAAAAAGTATTCTGAGTGGATGATTAAACAAATGATTGGATTGGGTGACCCAATAACATTTTCGGTTGCCGACAATGTAAATCTATTCCTTGAACTTATTGAAAAATTCCATAAGAGTGCAAGTGCTATCACTCCTGAGGATATTGACTATGCCGCAACAACATCAACATTGGTTGATGCACCTACAATTAAGTCAGCACCGAAAGACATCAACAAATATAAATCTATTTGGGGATTACAGGCGGTATTGAACGGTGTTCGTCAACGACAAATCATGGTTCAAAAAGAGAAGGAAGTTAAAAATGAATCCAACAAGATTTATGAGGACGATAAGTATTTGATTGTTGAACCGTATTCTCACGGAGCCTCTTGTTATTACGGTGCGGGCACCAAATGGTGTACCACAACTAAGGGTGACACCAGATATTTTGACAAATATTCAGACGAAGGTTCTTTGTATTATATCATAGATAAGAAGTCAAACGATGGAACGTGGGGTAAAATGGCGTTGTTTGTGAGAAGTAATGGTAATACTGAGGTGTATGACCAAAAAGATTCTGTAAGGTCCTTAGATGTCCTCCTACAACGTTTTGAGCCAATTGCCGATAAGATTAAATCTTTGGTCAAAGGTAAGAACCATTATGAGACTTTAAGTAAGATTATGAACGGTGAGGTGGACCATCAAAGGGGGAAGATTCACAGTGAGATATTAGAGAAGATTGAGAAAAATGGTGACAATGATTATACGGTGGTATTGAACTTCCACGGTCCTGAGGATTTCTTGGATTTATTTGAGGGTGAAGTTGAGGAAAGTGATTTGAAGTTTGTTGAATATGCCATTGACCAACCTTATGGTCGTGACGCCGATTATTATGACCCTTACAATTTTGACGATGATTTATCAATGGGGTATTATCTATACAACTTATCTGATGATGAATTGGAAACATTGAAAGAAATACTTCAGATTTTTGACCCTGAGGTTGCAAAATTAATCAAAGGTTCAGAAAAGGGATACCAAATAGATAACGACGATTACTCAACCATCGGTAAGTTTATGTCGGAGAATTTTGACAGTAGTTTCATTGATGAAATCAGGGATGCCTATACTTACGCCAGAAACAGAGCGATTGAAGTGGGACTTCAAAAAGAGTTTACTGAGGGTCTATGTAACATCTACGAAAGTATGGGTCTTGAAAAACAGGACGAATGTTTCTTCAGATACAATGTGAGTCTAAAAGATATTCTAAACTTATATGAGTCTAACGAATACTATAGAGATTTGAATTTGAAAGGTATGTTGAAGGATTACGTATCCACACATATTTCATTCCCATTTGATTACCCTTATGAGTATGTCTACCAAGTTGAGGACGACCAAGTTTTCACTGACGAGTTTAATACACCAACTGAAAGAGCCTTTGAAAGATACTACGATGATTTGAAAGATAGTGATTTCTTTGTTGATGTTGATGAGTATATAAGACTTAATAATACGATAAAAAAAGAGTTTACCGTTGGTTTTAATATACCAGTCCCATCACAAGAGGGGGTGTCTATCAATGTTGAGGGTGTGGACCCTGAGACCAACAAAATTAAGTTTACACTTAAGAGATTTAACAATGAGACAGATTCCTTTGAAACAAAGAAGGGAAGAGCAAAACTGTCTTCCCTTCGTTCTTTGATGAATAACTATCAGTTATTCGACCCCTTTGAGTAAGAAATTATTACGAATTAATTCATACAATTCCAACACATCTTCTTCATCCATATAGATGGTATCGTCTGTGTGTTTACTCTGAATCGTCATCCCACCCCAATCAAAAGTAACAACGTTATCTTCAAGGGTGTGAGTTTCACCTAAGTCATGTAGACCATCAGAAAGGGTTTCATCCCAATCGTCGTCAGCGTCGTCCAAGTTAAACAGTCCACCGTATGAACCCCAATTTGGTGGTTCGTATTCGTAAACTTGTTTTTCATATCCGAACTCGTTGACCAGGTTAATACCCGTTCTGATTGCCTTTTCTACATCATCCAATACTACAAACTCGTTGGCGGAATGCATTTGGTAATATCCACAAGAAATGTTGATACAAGAAACGTCAGACTTCTTTTTCAACTGAGACACGTCAGTGTATGGGTGTGACTGTAACTCCATATCTGTTTCCATGGTTTTCCCAATTACTACCTGTGCTCTGTTTATGAATTCCCCGTTTTCCTCAAACAGGCGAATTCCCGAACAAACCTCGGTAATTAGATGATTACCAGGTGCATCGTATTGAACGATGTATCCTACATTGTTAAGGAACTTGACATCACATTTGCTGGACCCGTGACAGCCAGTCTCCTCGGAGACAAAAAACCCTACTTTTACATTTGACAGGACACGAAGTAGTTCCAAACAAATGAAGATGCCACACTTATCATCACCACCGATACCTGTTGGAGTTCCGTCAGGAGTGTAAGCTTTTAGGACATCATATTGTGTATCGTCGTATGTCCGTCCAAAGGTGGGTGGTTTTGGTAGTGTTTGTTCCTTAACAACAATTTCATCAACAAGTGAATGGACGGTATCCGTATGTGCAACAAACATTGGGAAATATCCGTTGAACCCATCTTGGCGTTTGGTGGCGTAGATGTTGTTCATCTCGTCAGTGTAGTATTCTACACCTTCCATACTGTCCAATACCCATGATAGGTATTCAACCATTTGGTCTTCTTGGTAGGTTTTGGAAGGGACTGAGAGCAGTTCCTTAAATCTGTTTAGTGTTACGTTGTCCATTACTTGTCTAATTTGATACAAATGTAAGAAGTTTATTTTTAACTTCCAAATGGGAAGGAGAATTATTTTTCTCCTTCCTCAATTAGAACTTCTTCTTCATTCATTTTCATCTCGTAGTTACGTCCGATTTTAATCTTCTGACGTAGTACCTCCTCAGAGATGTAATCCTCAATCTTCTCTTGGATTGCTCGTTTGATAGGTCGTGCTCCGTATTTTTCATCAAAACCTACGTCTGCCAACATATCTCTGACTTCGTCGGTGAAGTTGATGTGGTAACCGAGTTTTTCCAAACGATTGGTTAGTTTCAACAACTCAATATCAACGATTCTACGAACTTCACCTTCTTTGAGAGGGTTGAAGACGATAACCTCATCCAAACGGTTCAAGAACTCAGGAGTGAAGTGGTTCTTCAATTCCTTTTGTAGAAGTGCCTTCTTAAGGTCTTCATCCCCACTCATTCGTGCTGAAGTGTCAAAACCAACACCGGCACCGAAGTCTTGTAGTTTCTTCACACCCAAGTTTGAGGTCATAATAATCAAACAGTTCTTGAAGTTGATTTTGCGACCGAAACTATCGGTGAGGTGACCATCATCCAATACTTGTAGGAGTAGTGAGAAGATGTCTTTGTTTGCCTTTTCAATCTCGTCAAACAATACCACAGAGTAAGGTTTGTTTTTGACTGCTTCGGTAAGTTGACCACCTTCGTTGTGTCCCACATATCCTGGAGGAGAACCAATCAAACGTGACATGGTGTATTTCTCTTGGTATTCTGACATATCCACTCGGATGAGGGCTTCTTCGTCACCGAAGATTTGTTTTGCCAGTTGTTTTGCCAAGTGAGTCTTACCCACACCTGTTGAACCCAAGAAGATGAATGAACCGATAGGTCGGTTAGGGTCCTTGATACCCACACGGTTTCTACGGATAGCTTTGGAAATTTTCTTCACCGCAGCTTCTTGACCGATAACCGAAGTGTTCAAGTTGGTTTCCAAATCAAGGAGACCTTCCATCTCGTTTTGGTTGAGTTTAGACACAGGAATCTTAGTCATATTAGCCACCACCTCATACACCATATCTTCAGTAATAGGTTGACGTTCTTCATCTTGCTTCGCCTCAAAGTCAGCTTTCACCTTATCAAGTTTCTTCAAGATTTTCTTTTCTTTATCACGTAGGTGAGCCGCCTTTTCGTAATCCTGTTTCTTAACCACCTCAATCTTCTCTTGTTTGATTTGTGATGCTTCTTCTTTGAGTTTCTCAATCTCCTCAGGAAGTTTTACAGAAATCTGACTACGAGCACCTACCTCATCCATGATGTCAATCGCCTTATCAGGGAACTCACGGTCGGTGATGTAACGGTCAGCCAAATACACACAAGCTTCCAATGACTCAGGTGAGTAATTAACTTTGTGGTGTTTCTCATAACGAGACTTTAGGTTATCCAAGATAATCATGGTTTCTTCAGGAGTGGCACCATCCACCATTACTTTTTGGAAACGACGTTCCAATGCTCCGTCCTTTTCAATGTTCTCACGATATTCATCAAGAGTAGTTGCACCTACACATTGTAGTTCACCACGAGCAAGAGCTGGTTTGAAGATGTTGGATGCGTCCAAAGAACCCGATGAGTTACCTGCTCCGATGATGGTATGAATCTCATCAATAAACACGATGATATCAGGGTTGTCGTGCAACTCATCTAAGATTACTTTGAGACGTTCCTCAAACTGACCACGGTATTTGGTACCAGCAACAATAGAGGTCATATCTAATGATACGATACGCTTGTCACATAGGTTACGTGGACAGTCACCTTCGTGAATCTTCATTGCCAATCCTTCAACGATTGCAGTCTTACCACAACCAGGTTCACCGATGATGATAGGGTTATTCTTCTTTCTACGAGAAAGGATTTGAGCGATACGGTCAATCTCACGGTCACGACCCACAACAGGGTCCAACTTACCTTGCTCGGCAAGTCTGATTAAGTCACGTGAGAAATTATCCAAAACAGGTGTTCCTGATTTTGGTCCTCTTTCCTTTTTTCCTTTTGAACTTTCGTTCGGGTCTACAGATTCAATCATAGTTGTTCTTTTTATTTTGACTCTACAAATATAACACAAAAAATGTAACGGACTACACATTTTCCAAAATTGTCAGTTAAAAAATAAAAAACTGACAGAATGACAGGTTTATCATTCTTTTTGTGATTTGGCACACTTTTCTATGTTTCGGGTGTAAAGATAATAAAAAATTAAAACCAATATTATGTTTTACAGAAAAAGTATTTTTGACGAAATTATGAGAGAATTCGAATCTATGTTCGATAATGTGGAACCAACTTACTATAAGGTTGGACCTAATGGATTTTATTTCACCTACACCACTAAGTCTACTGAGGATGAGACAGACGACCTATTAAATCTTAAGACCGAGCTCCAAACGGCTGTTGAAACTCAGGACTTTGAGAAAGCAGTAGAACTCCGTGATAAGATTAAATCATTGGAGGAAAACGGTGAGAAAATTCAAAAGTTGAAATCAAAACTTCAGAAATGTATTGAGAAAGAAGAATTTGAAAAAGCGATTGAATTAAGAGATGAAATAAAAAAGTTACAGTCCTAATGTGAAAGACCCCGAGAAATCGGGGTTTTTTTATATTTATGGATATGAAAGAACCGTGGTTAGAATATATTACAAAGGTTGCGGATTTGGGACCCCTTGAGGATGCGTTCGCCAAATTTAGAACGGCACTTAAAGATGCAGGTTTCAAAGAAGAAGACCTATTGGCCGTTTCAGAAGCACCAAGAGAGGTGTTCGCAAGAAGATTCCAAGTTGTTCAAAGAATAGACGACTTAAGAAGTGAATTGAAAAAATATGCTTTATGGAACGAGTTTGATGTCAAAAGAAACTTTGATAGTTACATTTCTCGTAAGTTGTCTAAATTAGAAAAAAAATATCCTTTATAATATGGCAATCAAAAGTGAAAAAATCATCGGTAAACAAATCATCAATGAGATTGAATCTTCTAACCTAACAAAGACTGTCTATAACTTGGACAAGAAGACACTGGTGGCAACATTCAAAAACGGAGCGGAATACGAATACGAAGAAGTTCCACACAAAGTGTATACTAAATTCAGAATGGCGGAATCTCAGGGTAAATTCTTCAATGTTGAGATTTCTAAGAACTACAAGTATAAAAAAGTTATAAAGTAAACTCCATATATTTATATGTTATGGGGCAAAATGACAGAATCATATCAAGTTTTTATATCCAAGACGAATTAAATCCTGAAATATGGAATGAGTCTGAAGATGGTTCGTATACAATGAAAGAGGAAGTCCGTAATTCATTGTTGGCGATTGCCAACGAATTTGTGGATTTCTTGGGTATTGAAATTTTTGTTTCTGATATTACAATGACAGGTTCATTGGCAAATTACAACTGGTCAGAATTCTCTGACATTGACCTACACATCATGTATGACTTCACCGAAGCGGGTGAACAAAAAATTATTCAAATTAAAGAAAACACTATTCAACTCCACTCACGATATTAGAGTAAAAGGGTATGAGGTAGAATTATATGTTCAGGACTCCTCAGAACCACACTTTTCTACAGGTGTGTTCTCTGTGATGTTTGACGAATGGATTAACGAACCCACAAAAGAAAGTGTTAAGATTGACGATAAGAAGTTAGAGGAGAAAGCTCAACAATGGATGGATATTATTGATACTGTTATTGATAATGTATCGGATGAAGACCTCAACGTAGCCTTAGAAACCATAGACAAAGTAAAAGACAAACTTAAAAAATATAGAAGTTGTGGTCTTGAAAGAGAAGGTGAATATTCTTATGAAAACTTAGTGTTTAAGTTTTTAAGAAGAAACGAATATATCCAAAAGTTGTTTGATTTTACCAATGAGTTGGTAGATAAGAGATTGTCTTTGGAAGAAGAAATTAACTTATAATTATATCTAAATAAGGGAAAAAATGACAAATCCTTTGTTTGGGTATATTTATATATAAAAATGTATTATGGGACAAGGATGTGAACCAACAACAGAGTATAAAGCATTTTCAGGCTCAACTGAAACTATTCATGCAGTTTATAGTAAAGCTGATGGGACGGAAGTGGTACAATGTAATACTGTAAAACTCGGCGGAAACGGAGTTTTTAATTAATTTGAAAAAAACAAAATAGTAATAAAATGGGAGACTTAAAACCTATCGGAAGCGAAAAATTACAAGGTGAGGCTAAATTAAAAAGAATCATGGAAATTGCTCGCTACAACGAAGTTGAACGTACAACTTCAAATGTAAATGAAACTGTTGATTATACAAGACAGTTAGCAGATGGTAAATATTATAGTATCATTCACGAAAAGAATGGATACATCATTAAAGCGGGATTGAACGAGTCAGAGATGGACTACGTAGAACGCACAGAAAACAGAAGATATCATACTTCTTATTCTAAGGCACTTAAGAAATTAAATCTATTGGCTAAAGAATTAAACTCACTACACGAAAATGAAGAAGGTTTAGAATTGTTCGGTGAACAAGATAAAAAGTTCGTTTTGAAAACTCCAAAACCTGAAGTTGAAGAACCCGCAATGGAACCTGAAATGGATATGGACTTAGATTTAGGTTCAGACATGGGTTCAGAAGGTGGTGAAGAAGAACTTGACTTGGACATGGACTTAGGTATGGACGATGAAGGTGGTGAAGAAGTTGATATGGATATGGAATTGGATTCAGAAGCTCCCGCTGATGACGAAGACGTTTCAATCAAAACTATTCAGAAACTAACAGGTAAATTAGGTCAAAAATTAAGAACAATTGATGCTCAAGACGGTTTATCTTCAGAAGATATCAAATACGTTTTGAACTCAATCATATCAGCAGTAAACTTAGATAACTTAACTGAAGAAGATAAAGAAGATATCTTAGCTAACTTTGAGGAAGATGAAGTTGACTACGGTGTAGATGACGAAGCAGAATTAGACGTAGATGCGGGTGACGAGTTAGATTTGGATATGGACTTAGATATGGACATGGAAGAACCAATGGAAGAATCTGTGGACGCTGAAATCTCTGAAGATTACGAGGATATGTTATTATCTATCGGTGACATGATGGCAAATAGAAGAGACCAAATGGTTGACCGTGAAACAATTAACTTAGACGATTACGAGCAAACTGATGTTGAATCACTTGAGCACTTGAGGGATATGGCACCTAATGGACTGTGGTTCGATATGGACGGTGATGGAATGTTAGACCCTAATGAAGTCTTTAATATCTATAAAGAAAAATATGGTCAACCAAAACTTCATAAAAGAAGACCTGTAGATGCATCATACGATAATCTTGTAGGTGAAATCTTCGGTGAATCAAAAATTGATAAGGTATTATCTAAATACTTTGTTGTTAGTGACGAAGAAAAGACATTGACAGAATCAAAAAATATCAAAAAATTCTTAGTTGAAAAAATTCAAAAAGTAACAATCAGAAAAGAAATGAAGTCTATGTGTGAAACAGTAGAACAAGAATTGACCGCTGATTTCTTATTGAAAGAAAACGAATCAATTAAGTTTTTAGGTAAAACAAATAAGGGCAATTTAGTATTTGAAAATGAGGGACAACAAATAAAAGTGTCTCAAAATGGTGAATTGTTGTGAATTTAGTATACGTTAACGAACTCGGTCCCAACTATAAAGGGGATAACATTTACGAGTTTATTTTTAGTGACGTTGACGATGTATGGGGTGAAGATTGGGATAA
>Ga0255762_10004250_pt1 | contig 11053 bp, 9 predicted proteins | sample 101ome_16_FD_179962 | JGI IMG/M metagenome (GOLD analysis project Ga0255762, IMG submission 179962) | Coastal salt marsh microbial communities from the Groves Creek Marsh, Skidaway Island, Georgia - 101401AT metaG (version 2) | ecosystem: Environmental > Aquatic > Marine > Intertidal zone > Salt... | reverse complement strand
AACCCTGTTACTTAAAATTTAGCAGAAAAAGGATAATTTGTTACTTTAATTGACTTTTCTTGGCTTCTTCCCAAAGTGTTTCTATTGCAATACTCGGATCTGTGTTCTTCTCAACATATTTTGCACGTTCGATAAATCTCTGAGTTGATTTATTAAGTTGTATTTCTGGATCTGCCTCAAGATATCTGCAGATATTTACCACTGAAAATAAAATATCTCCTATTTCACTTTTTCTATCTTCATCGTTTTGTGATTCTTTTAATTCCTCTACTTCAGACAATAAATCTTGTAATGCTTCTTGATAGTTTGCGTACGTTAAATCTAGTTTTTTTGCTTTACGCTGTGTTTTAAATGCTTTGGTTATAGACGGTAATTTTTGATCAATATCATCAAATATAGAGTCGGAGCTTTCTTGCTTTTTAATTTCCTCCCATTGCTTTTCAACATCTTCAGCACTTTCTAGTTCTACGTCCCCAAAAACATGTGGATGTCGGTTGATAAGTTTTTCCTGTAATTTAGAAACTACATCTACAATAGAAAAATATTTGTTTTCCTCTGCAATTTTTGAATGTAAAAGAATTTGTAACAATAAATCACCTAACTCTTCATTCAACATATTGTGATTCTCAGGATTGGTTTGAATAGCTGCAAGTGCATCAAGAAGTTCATATGCTTCCTCAATTAAATGCTTCGCCAAAGATTCGTGAGTCTGCTCTCTATCCCAAGGACATTCTTTGCGTAATCGTGAGATAATATCAACCAAATCATCGAATTCTTTCATAATCAAAGAATACTATCTAATAATTCGTAGGTGCTATCAGGAGTTAAAGAGTGTTGAAAATTTAATACCAAACGTTTATTTCTAAAAATAAACCTTTTATCATATTTTTCGATTGAAAGTTTGAGATCTTCAGTCAAGTCAACAGGAAATAATTCAACTTGAAATTCTCTAATCTTGCACCTTAGTATTTCTTTTGTTTGTAATATTGATCTAATTTTTGCAGTTGAAAACAAATTATCAGTAATCTCTGGAACTTTTCCAAACCTATCAATAATCTCATTTTTAATCTCATCAACTTTATTAGGTTCAGAATGTTCAAGTCTTTTGTAGATATCTATTCTTTCAGAATCAGCATCAATGTAGCTCTTGGGTATTGAAGAACCCCAGTAGCAATCTAATTTAATTTCTGTTTCTAAAACACTACTTTTATCTTCACTTTTGCCCTCTATAGAGTCTATAACGTATTTATTGAAAATATTTAACCCAACATTGGCAATAAAACCGGACTGTATATCTCCAAGAATGCTTCCTGATCCACGCAACTGTAAATCTTTCATTGCTAGAGAATATCCTGTTGACGTCTGCCCTATGGACTTTATTGCATCGAGTCTTAATTCAGCATCAACGCCTAAATTTGTATTATGAAAAAAGTAAGCAAAACTCTGTTCTCTTCTTCTTCCTACTCTACCTTTCAATTGATACAGTTGAGACATTCCCAAAAGCTCAGACCTTAAAGTAATTAAAGTATTTACTTTAGGTAGATCTATTCCTGCTTCAACAATGGTTGTAGCAAATAAAACATCCACCTTTTTATCCCATACATCCTGCATTGTTTGTTCGATCTGATTAGTCGACAATTGCCCATGTAAAAGTTTGTGATTTAAATTTGGAAAGACCTCTTGAATTTTTTTCATCCAAACTTGTAATTCCTCAATTCGGTTCAACACAAAAAAGACCTGTCCACCCCTAGAAATTTCACGTTGGATAGCAAGAGCGATAGTTGACTCATCAATATTTCCAACATGTGTAAGTGTCTCTAAACGATTTTCAGGTGGTGTTTCAATTCGAGATGTTTCTCTAATTCCCATTAGTGACTGTTCGAGTGTCCTTGGTATTGGTGTTGCTGTCAGAGTGAGCTTATGAACCTGATTAGAGAGTGACTGAAGTCTATCTTTATCTTCTACACCAAACCTATGTTCTTCATCAATAATCAATAATTTGAGATTTTGAAATTCAATATCATCACTTAAAATCCTATGAGTTCCTATGAGAATATCTACAGAGCCATCTTTGACTCCTTCAACAATGTTTTGTACTTCTTTTTTTGTAACGAATCTACTTAAGTGTTTTATATTGAGTGGATAATCTTTCAAGCGATCTACAAAAGTATCAATGTGTTGTTGAACAAGAATTGTAGTTGGAGCTAATAATGCAACTTGGCCTCCTGAAAAAGCAACTTTAATTGCAGCTCTTAATGCAACCTCAGTCTTGCCAAATCCAACATCACCAAAAATTAGACGATCCATCGGTATATTTTTTTCTAGATCTTTTTTAACATCATTAATGGCAGTCAGCTGATCTGGTGTTTCAATATACTCAAAACTATTTTCTATTTCATTTTGCCAAGGGGTATCCTCACCAACAATTAATGAGTCGTTTCTTATATTTCGTAATTTGTATAAATTCAAGACTCTATCTGCAATAATCTTTGCATTTTGCTTGGCTTTTTCTTTTGCTCTTTCCCATTCTGCACCACCAAGATGAGAGAGTCTAGGGTTCTCGCCTCCAATGTAAACCTCGAGCTCATTAATTTGTTCTGATGGTACAAAAAGCTTATCGGTACCAGCAAATTTAATCTCTAGATAGTCTTTCTCAACTCCTTTTATTTTTTTTACAACTGTGCCTTCATACAATCCAATTCCATGAAAATTGTGAACAATATAAGTATTTGGAACAAGAATCGCTTGTTCGCTAATCTTTTTTATTTTTCTTTTAGATTTAATCATTTTTCTTTTTTGGAAAAGCGATTCATCAATAATGGCTAAATTTAGGTCTTTAAAAGATGCAGAAAATGAAAACGGATTATCAACAGTGATTACATTGGATAGCATTGAAAACTTTTCTGAAATAACTTTGTTTTTTGTTGAGAGATAAATTTTTCCTATTTCCTTTAGAGAATCAATAATATTTTCTGTGTTGATTGAATCTAAATAATTCGGAAGATTTTCTAGATTTATTAAATCTGATGTTGAATAGACATTAATATCATACTCGCCAAAATATTGAGAGATATCTTTGTAACGTGACTTAAAATTTCTGATTTCTAATGAAAAATATTGTTTAAGATTTTCAAAACTATCTTTTTCAATATCAGTAATTTCCTTTAGTTTATTATCTACTACATTTTTGTCGACTATGTGTAGGGTAGCCTTGCTTGTTAAGTCTAGAAGACACTTCTCTAATTCTAGATTTTGGGAATATTGGAACAATTCGTAATCATCTAAATTTTCTTTATTGTTAGAAGATAAGTTTAAAATATCTGACTGTTGTATTTGAAACAGTTCAGTTGCTGGTACTACAAGAATATTATTCTTTTCACTAATAGATCGTTGTGAAATTGTATCAAAGGTTTTTATTTCATTAACTAAATCTCCATCAAAAATCACTCGAAGTGGTAAATCATAATTAATTGGGAAAACATCTAATTGTCCTCCTCTAATCGCAAAACTTCCCTTTGATTCAACTCTATCTTTTCTTTGGTACTTTAGATGAATAAGATTCTCAATTAATAAATCAAAATCAATTTCCTCATTTAATGAAATTTTACAAATTTCTAATTCTTCAAAATATATTCTTTGAGAAATTGCCTTAATGCTAGTTGCAATATTGTAGGTATCAGTTGTGAGTAGTAGGTGTGCAATTTCTAATCTTTTTCCTTGAATGTCAAGAGATGGAGCAAAAGAATCATAAGAAAGAGTATCCCATGAAGGTAAATGATATATATTTTTGTTTAAATTTGAAAAATCTGTAGCAAACTCAATAGCCTCTTTATCGGTAGGAAAGATGATAATATTTTTATTGGATTTATTACTTAAAGCCAATAAAGGGACAAGAGATTCTCTAGATGTGTTAAACGATTCTAAATCCATAAATTAAATTTTTGATAATGAAATATAATCTTCTTCAATCAGCCAATTAATTGTCTTTTTAATAAAGTCATCCAGATTGGTATATTGAATATTTAAGTTTTCTTTAGCTTTTAAACCTTCATACTTATGTCCATGTGTAAGAACCCTTGCAGATTCTGAGCAAAGAAGTGGCGTTTTGTTTGAGATTAATTTATAAATATCTCCGAGTGGTGCAATTATCTTTAATAAAATTTTTGGAATATAGATAGGTCTTCCATCCCATGATGAAATAGTTTTTAATTTATTAATAAGATCTTCACTTGTTGTTTGAAAACTATTTAAAACATATCTTTCATTATTTTTACCAAACTCTAAAGCGTTATAGTGTCCATCTGTACAGTCATCAATATCGACAATTGAAATATTATTACGTATCAATGGTGGATTAGTTTTTGATAAAGTAGAAATTAATAACTTGGCAGTCCCAGAAACTCTTCCAGGCCCTTGAACTGAAGATGGATTTACAGAGACAAACTCAAAATTTTTTTCAAAATTAAAAGCTTCTTTTTCAGCTAAAAATTTTGATTCCTCATATTTGCTCAAATAGTAGCCTCTGTGAGTTGAGGATTCATTTCCGATACTGCCCAAATCTTCACCAAGTGTTACTGCAGAAGATGTGTAAACAAATTTAGAAATTCCTAATTGATTACCTAAATTTAAAATATTTTTTGTTCCATCAATATTTGCATCAAACATATATTGTGGATTTTTTGAACACATTTTATTTACTCCTGCAACATGAAATATTGCATCAATATCTATATTTTCAAATTGATCTATAAGATTTGAAGTCAAAATATTTCCACTAATAACTGATACTCCTTGAGACTCTAAAATTTTGTTATTCTCTTCAGACCTACTTAATGCATAAACATTGTGGCCATTTTCAATTAGTTTTTTGAGTAGCGGCTTACCAACAACTCCAGTTGAGCCAGTAATAAATATATTTTTATATTTCATTTTGAATGTTTTAAATAATTTGATAAATACTGATATCCAGAAACATAAGAAAATATTAGAGCACTTAGAACGAACAAATCTGCAATGCTAAAACTAAGGATACTTATTGAAAAATCCATCATTACAAATCCTATTGCCCAAAACTGAAAACTTGCTTTAGCTTTTCCAAACTTACTTGGAGGAATCATTATCCCATCATTGCCAGCTAAACCTCTCAATCCAGTAATAACGAATTCTCTGGTAATCAATAACGTTGTGATCCAAATGCTTACTCTATCTATATAAGTAAAGCCTATAAAAATAAACGTAATAAATATCTTATCCGCGATAGTATCAAGGAATGCACCCATTTTTGAAGTTATATTCCATTTTCTAGCTAGACGGCCATCAAAAAAATCTGTCCATGCAGCTATAAAGGCTATCACTGCTGGAACTAACATTAGTCCCTCACTAGAACCATCTAAAAGTAGTAAATATAAAATAACTGGTGCAGAAAATATCCTAAAAAGCGCTAAACCGTCTGGTATATATTTCTTCATTAAATCACATCAATTATTCTTCGTTCAGACGCCGCTTTAATGGCAGTTTCTTTGTCTTTTAAAAACATTTCAATAATATCTACAGAGTCTTCTATCAAAAATTCAACTTCTTCTTCTTCATTATTATAAAACCTGGATAAAACGAAATCTGCAGGGTTAACTTCTTTAGGGGGTCTACCTACTCCAACTTTTAATCTAAAATATTCATTAGATTGCAGGTAAGAATTTATAGATTTAACTCCGTTGTGTCCTCCATCTGAACTTCCACTTTTTAAACGCAACCTACCAAAACCAAGATCGATATCATCATGAATTACTAATATATTGGGGGCTACAACATTGCTATATTTTAAATAAGCTTTGAGGGCCTCGCCGGAGTTATTCATTGAAACCATCGGAAAAATGATATCTATATTTGAATTTTCAAAAGATACTTGACCTATCTTAAAACTGCCTGATTTGTCTAATTTCACTTCTATAGAATTTTTAATACAGAACTTTTCTAGAATATCCGCACCAATATTGTGTCTTGATTTTAAGTATTTTGATTGAGGATTCCAGAGACCAACTAAGAGAGTTTTATTATTCTCCAGATTCATCTGAGGACTCTTCGTCAACAGCTTCTTCAGAAGATTCACCTTCGGCTCCCTCTTCGCCTTCTACGAGTTCTTCACCCTCAAGACCTTCAATGTCTTCTTCCTCTTCAATTGCAGCTCTTGGAAGCGTTATGGTTACCAAAATTGATTCATCGTCTTCTGACGCTAGTTCTACTCCATCTGGTAACTCAACATCATTGGAAGTTGCATTTTCACCAACATTTAATCCTGAAATATCTAAATCTAATGAAGAAGGTATGTTTGTAGGAAGTGAAGATATAGTTATTGTTGCGTTAACGGTCTGTACAAGTCCGCCTTCTTCTTTTACTCCAACAGGTGTACCAATAAAATTAATCTGTACATCTGCTTCAACTGTTTTTGTAAGATCAATTTGAATTAGATCTACATGCAAAAATTCATTTTTATATGGATGTTTTTGAATCTCTCTCGCTAAAGCAGTATATTTATTTTTTCCAACTTCTAGATTCAAAATTGTGTTTGCACCGGCTTCACTTCTCAGTGCATTATTAAATTCTCTTGCATCTAAAACTACGGAGACTGGATCCATTCCCATGCCATAAATGACTGCTGGTAGTGAACCAGCATTTCTCAATCTTCTTGATTCAGCTGAGCCACTATTGTCTCTTAAGTCTGCTTTTAAGTTTGCTTCCATATTTATCCTTACGAATTATATAGAGTAATTAATTTTATTTGCTACTCAAAGCAGTATTTATGCTTTTTCTGTAGCCTTTCTTGCAGAAAGTACAGCAAATGTAAGTGTCAAAGCAGCAAATGACCCTGCAGCGATAAACCCTTTAATAATGACGTCATTTATCCATCCTTCAACCATTATTGCCCTCATTGCTTCAATCACATAAGTTGTCGGGTTATAAGCAGATGCTGTAGCTAGCCACCCTCGTAAAGCTTCTCGTGGAACAAAAGTTGGTGCTAAAAATAAAGCTGGAAAAAATAAAAACGATGCTGCCTGTGCGCCCTGAGAAGATCCAGATCTTACTCCAGCTGCGACTGAATATCCTGCAAAGCCCATTCCCCAAAGAAAAGCTATAGAGAGTACTATGAAGTAACCAATTGTGCCAACCGCTGGATCAGCGCCAATAATTTTTCCAATTACCATTATTAGACCTGCTTGAAGTAAAACTCTCATTGCTCCAACTATCATTGGTGCAAGTATTATTGCCCATTTGGAAATTGGCATGCTTTGATAACGCTTAAATACTCCAGATTCAATATCCTCTACTAGATAGATTCCCGAGGCACCACCGCTAACTGAAGCCGAAACTATAGATACTGGAAGAATGAAATTAACAAAATTTCCGTTGGCAAAATCGAAAGGCGTACCTTGAGCAGAACCACCAAAAACTCCACCTAGTGCTCCATCGTATACAAAAAGAAAGAATGCAGAAATAAAGATATTAGGCAATTCTGCTAACGGTCTTCTTATAACTCTCAAAACAAGTCTTTTCGTTAATATTTGAAGTTGAGTAAAGAAAGAAATATTAGTTTCCATATTTAATTTTCCTTTTGATCGCCTGTTGGTTGAGTTACATTTTCTGAAGTGCCTTCAAGTCTGTATCCTGTAACATTAAGAAAAACGTCATCTAATGTTGGTTTACTCGCAGTAACAGAGCTGACATCAATACTATTAATTGTAAGCTCATTTATATAAGAAGGAATCTTACTTGCGCCGTCCTCAACAGTAATTCTTAGTTCATTTTTTTCTTGTACAGATTCAGGAAACAATTCTTTTGCTAAGGTAAGTTCTTTTTCAGAGTTAAAGGATAATGTTACGACATCCCCACCAATGCTTGCTTTTAGCTCATTGGAAGTTCCTTCAGCTACTACGAGTCCTTCATCAATAATTGCAATTCTGTCTGCTAATTCATCAGCTTCTTCAAGATATTGAGTAGTCAAAATTATTGTTACACCACTATCTCTTAACCTTTTAATTTCATCCCATAAAACTCTTCTTGAACCAGGATCTAAGCCTGTTGTAGGTTCATCTAAAAATAAAACTTCTGGAGAGTTAACTAAACTGAGTCCCAAATCTAATCTTCGTTTCATACCACCTGAATATGTTTTTACTCTTCTGTCAGCTGCTTCAGTTAAACCCACGAGTTCAAGAAGTTCATTTGTTCTTGTTACAGAGTCCTTTTTAGAAAAACCCCAAAGTCTACCTGTGGTGAAAAACAACTCTCTCCCAGTAAGAAGATTGTCAATGCCGGTATCTTGAAGTGCTACACCAATTTTTTCTCTAACTAACTTGTCATCTTTAGTTACATCTAGATCGAGTATTTTAGCTTGACCACCCGTAACTTGTAAGAGAGTTGTAAGCATCAATATAGTTGTTGATTTCCCAGCACCATTTGGACCGAGTAAGCCAAAGATTTCGCCTTTTTTAACTTCAAAACTAACATCTTTTACTGCTTCAACCGTGTCTTGTTTCGTTTTGAATGTTTTCTTAATATTCTTTACATCAACTGCTAACATAATTTACCTATAAGCCGAAATCTATGATACTGGTATCAGATTTTTAAATGGCCTCGTAGCTCAGGGGATAGAGCACAGGTTTCCTAAACCTGGTGTCGCAGGTTCGAATCCTGCCGAGGCCGCGAGAAAATTAGAAACGACCCTTTAGTTCATCATGTATGTTTGAAAAGACTATATTTTTAAAATCATGATGAATTTCAGAATTAGATGCTACTAATAAATTTGACTCTGTAGAGGGAAAATTATCAGTTTCATCAACTACCTTTCCACCTGCTTCTTCCAAGATCAAGCTTGCACCTAATGTATCCCATGGCTTCATAAAAAATTCAAAATAAGCATCGAATTTGTTATCTGCAATCCAGCAAACATCTAATGCAGCACTTCCAAATCTTCTTATTCCGCCACAAGATTTCAATACAGCTTCAAAAGTTGGGATATATTGATCAGAATGGTGGACTCTGTCATATGGAAAACCTGTTGCAACAATTGCTTTCTGCATGGAAGTGCTTTTTGAAACCTCCAGTTTTTTGTTATTTTTAAATGCACCACTACCTTTATATCCCTCATATAAAATCTCATTGTAAATATCGTAAACATAGGCTTGTGTTGGCGAACTGTCTTCTATAAGCATTAATGTAATTGCAACCTGGGGTATATCATTTGCATAGTTTACAGTTCCATCTAGCGGATCAATTACCCAAAATCTGTCTGCTTTTGGATTAACTGTTTCTGACTCTTCAGAGATTATTCCATCATTTGGAAATTCTTTTTTAATTGCATTTACAAGTATTTCTTCTGATCTTAAATCGGCTTCTGTGACTAAATCTACTTCATGTTTTTTTGAAAATACTTTTACACCTTCTCGTAGGTCTTTGATCGTTGATGCAGATTCGTAAACTGCATTTTTTAATAAATGTATATCAAAAGCCTGATTCATATTTTATACAGAGTGTTGCTGTCCAGAATTAATAAAGTCTTGAGCATATATACCCGCTCTTGAGATTGACTTAAGCTCAAGCCAAGTAAATGGGTTTTCTGAATTATTTTTCACATAATCAAAAAATATTTGAAGAGATTCCTTATGCCCTTTTCCTGATGAAAATACTTTACTTTTATCTTGATTGTTTTCTAAGTATCTCAATAACTGGAAGTCCTCAATTATGTATGAATTTCCTCCACCATGAATTTCTATTCTCTCTTTTGCAAGGCTTTGATTTGTTTCAGAAAAATATTGAATTGCAGCATGAGAGCCATTGGCAAAGTTGACACTAATAAATACTTGGTTTTCATTGGCTTCACCGTTGTCTTTATTAATTGGGGCTGAAGATGCAACACTTTGGGGCAGAGAATCAAATAAATAGCAAGCTAAATCAATTGCGTGAATAGCTTCACCAACAATTCTTCCACCACCAATCTCTTTCATATTTGTCCAATGGTCTTTATCTAAAGGGGGTACGCTAAATCTAAAAGTTATACTGTTTGCACCTTTAGCATTGAGTTTCTGTTTAACAAATTGTGTACCGTCTGCAAATCTTCTATTAAATCCTACAAACAGCTTTGGATTCTCAGAGTTATAGATTGCTTCTTCAATTTCAATTAATGACTCTTCAGTCAGTGCTAAAGGTTTTTCAACATAGATTGCCTTTCCTTTATTAAGAGCTTTGATTACAAGTTCGCTGTGATTGAAATGTGGAGTCAAAATTAACACAGCATCAATTTCTTCAGAATTAAGTATTTCCTCTTCTGTAGGATATTTATTTTTTATTTTAAAATTCGTTGCAAGGGATTCTGAACTCAAACCTGTTGACGATGCAATGCCTAAAACTTGACAGTCTTTTTTCAATTCTTTTAAAATTGGTAAAATTGTCGTAGAAGCAAAATTGCCAGCACCTAGAATTCCCAAATTAACTTTTTCAGTTTTAGGTTCAAGCTCGACAGTCCTCTGAAGATCTATTTTAGGTTCTGACTTATTGTCATATCTCAAAACAATTGAAAGTGGCTTATCTTCTTCAGAAAATTTTTTATATATAGAAGGAGCGTTTTCAAATGGAACCTCCTCGGTAACTAAATCTAATAAGTGAATTTGATTTTGTGACAGTAGCTTAATAAAGGCCTCGAAATTTCTATTCTCAGTCCACCTAACATACTCAATTGGATAATCTTTTCCAAGAATTTCATATTGCTTATCATATCTACCTGGACCATAAGACTTTGAAACAACAAGCTCCAGTTCTTTATAATAAAAATCATTTCTTGAAATATTTAACGGTATATCTCCAACAACTACAATCTTTGCTTTGTTTCTTGCAATTTTAGTAGCAACCTCTATTGGTTCATTACTAGCTGTTGCTGCGGTGATAATTACAGAATCTACATTTGTCATATTTGCTTCTTCAACAGAAGTGTAAAAATTTTCACTCATATCAGTTCTTTTTGTATCTGGATCAATACCAATAACCTCAGATCCTTGTGCTTCAGCTA
>Ga0255762_10004233_pt1 | contig 11074 bp, 12 predicted proteins | sample 101ome_16_FD_179962 | JGI IMG/M metagenome (GOLD analysis project Ga0255762, IMG submission 179962) | Coastal salt marsh microbial communities from the Groves Creek Marsh, Skidaway Island, Georgia - 101401AT metaG (version 2) | ecosystem: Environmental > Aquatic > Marine > Intertidal zone >... | reverse complement strand
ACCAACACGCTGTTGTCATCAGCGTCGCTTTGCTTCAAGCCGGGCAGCGCCGCGCGTACCGCATGCCCCGTGCCCAGCTGTTCCTGTTGCGTTACCCAGTTGATGCCGGCGTGAGGATGCGCTTCTTCTGCCAGTGCGATCGCCTGCTCCGCACCGACACCGACCACCACGTGAATCGCGTCGGGAGACAGGCTCACCGCCGTGTCCAGAACGCGCAGGAGCATCGGTCTTCCCCCGATTGGGTGCAGCACCTTGGGGAGTGCGGAATGCATGCGGGTACCCTTGCCGGCAGCAAGAATGATGACTTCCATAGCTAAACCTGCGAATTCCCCTGGGTTCTAAAATCAATAATCACGGTAGACTACCAAAAAAAAAGGTAGCCTGAGCTACCTTCTTATCTGTTCTGCTGCTGGTGCAGAGCCGTTTACTGCGCTCTGTTCTTCAGCTGGCGCAGGGCGCGTAGCTGAGCAGAAGCCTCAGCGAGCTGCGCGGCTGCCGTGCCATAATCCATTTCCGCATTGGCATCCTGCATGGCTTTCTCTGCTTCCTGCATGGCCTCGAGGGCAGCAGCTTCATCGACTGCTTCCGCTCGCTGCGCAGTGTCAGCCAACAGGGTCACCGTGTTTCGCTGAACTTCGAGATACCCTCCGGAGACGTAGAAAACCTCTTCCTCACCGCCATCCTTGATCAGGCGAACGGGCCCGGGATTCAGCGCAGTCAGTAATGGCGCGTGCCCCGGAGCTACCCCCAGATCCCCCAGTGAGCCGGCGGCAATCACCATCTCAACGCGTCCTGAGAAAATGCTCTGTTCAGCGCTTACGATGTCACAATGCATTGTCATTGCCATAAAGTTTAGCTCCTATCCGCCTGCTCTTTGTGCCTGATTCCGGGATAGTCTCTGGGAACGTCCCCGGGACTGGCTGCTGTGGTTAAAGCGTCTTCGCCTTTTCCACCGCCTCATCTATAGAGCCGACCATGCTGAACGCCTGCTCTGGCAGATGGTCGTACTCTCCGTCAAGAATCCCCTTGAATCCGGCAATCGTGTCCTTAAGCGAAACATACTTGCCGGGCGCATTCGTGAAAATTTCCGCCACCGTGAACGGCTGGGAAAGGAACTGAGAGATACGGCGAGCCCGTGCCACGGTTTGCTTGTCTTCATCGGACAGTTCATCCATGCCCAGAATCGCAATAATGTCCTTCAGCTCCTTATAGCGTTGCAGCACCGTCTGCACACCGTTGGCCACATCGTAGTGTTCCTGCCCGATGACCAGCGGGTCAAGCTGCCGGGAACTGGAGTCCAGCGGATCTACCGCCGGGTAAATGCCCAAGGAGGCAATTTCTCTGGACAACACCACCTTGGCATCAAGGTGAGCGAAGGTCGTCGCCGGTGACGGGTCAGTCAAATCGTCCGCAGGCACGTAAACCGCCTGAATGGAGGTAATTGATCCTGTCTTGGTAGACGTGATTCGCTCCTGCAGCGCGCCCATTTCCTCAGCCAGGGTCGGCTGGTAGCCCACCGCGGACGGCATACGGCCCAGCAGCGCAGACACTTCGGTGCCCGCCAGCGTATATCGATAGATGTTATCGATGAACAACAGGACATCCCGGCCCTCATCGCGGAACTTTTCCGCCATGGTCAGTCCGGACAGCGCAACACGCAGGCGATTGCCCGGTGGCTCATTCATCTGGCCGTATACCATGGACACCTTGGATTCGCCCTCCAGGTCGATAACGCCAGACTCCTGCATTTCGTGATAGAAGTCGTTGCCTTCACGTGTTCGCTCACCAACGCCGGCAAAAACAGACAGCCCGGAGTGTTCGGTTGCGATATTGTTGATCAACTCCATCATGTTGACGGTCTTGCCGACACCTGCGCCACCGAACAGACCGACTTTACCGCCCTTGGCAAACGGGCAGACCAGATCGATAACCTTGATACCGGTTTCCAGCAGCTCGTTGGTGCTGGAAAGCTCTTCATAAGTAGGCGCTTTTCGGTGAATCGGCATACGCTCCTGCTCACCGATGTCTCCCCGCTCGTCAATGGGCCGGCCAAGTACGTCCATGATCCGTCCCAGCGTCTCCGTGCCGACCGGCACCGACACGGGGGCTCCAGTATCCTGCACGCTGAGTCCCCGGCTCAGACCCTCGGTGCTGCCCAGAGCGATAGTGCGCACAATCCCGTCACCCAACTGCTGTTGCACTTCAAGCGTGATGTCTCTGTCGTCGACAGTCAGGGCGTCGTATACCTGGGGCACGTCATCGCGCGCGAATTCCACGTCGATAACCGCGCCAATGATTTGTACGATGCGACCGCTACTCATGTTCGGTTCCTCTTTCAATGTGGCCGTTGCGACAGCCAGTTCAATCTAATAGTTAAATTCGTCTCTGCGTTTTATGGGGTCGCCACAAAACGCGTTTTATTGCTAAACCGCCGCCGCGCCGCCCGCGATTTCCGACAACTCCTGAGTAATGGCCGCCTGGCGGGCTTTGTTATAAACCAGCCCAAGCTCCTCAATAAGATCGCCGGCGTTGTCGGAGGCATTTTTCATGGCCAGCATGCGCGCAGCCTGTTCGCACGCATTGTTCTCCACCACAGCCTGGAAGACCTGTGACTCGATATATCGAAGCAACAGTCCGTCCAGCAGCTCTTTGGCATCAGGCTCGTAGAGATAGTCCCAGTGATGCTGCAGTTCCTCATCATCAGACGGCAACAGTGGTAACAGCTGCTGAACCGTCGGTTGATGCGTCATGGTGTTCACAAAGTCGTTGCTCACCAACATCAGACGATCAATTTCTTCCCTGTCAAACTTGTCCAGCAGTACACGAACCGATCCGATCACATCCGCCAGCTCGGGTGATTCACCCATGTCTCTCACCGAAGCAACCACGTTACCGCCGTAGCTGTTGAAAAACGTTGCGGCTCGACCTCCGATAGTGGCGATATCAATGCCCACGCCGGCATCAGCATATTCCTTCATCGATGCGACAGTTGCCTTGAATGAATTGATATTCAGGCCACCGCACAGACCTCTGTCGGTGGATACCACGATATAACCGACTCGCTTCACCTCACGCGTATCGAAATAGGCATGCTTATACTCCGGCTTGGCGCTCGCGATGTGACTGATGACCGCGCGAATACGATGCGCATAGGGTTTACCCAACTGCATGGCGTCCTGGGCCTTGCGCATTTTGCTCGCAGAGACCATTTCCATCGCCTTGGTGATCTTTTGAGTGTTCTTGATACTCGAGATCTTGTTGCGTATTTCTTTGCCGCCGGCCATGTGTCTTAGCTACCTTATCGCTTCTGTGATTGACTGCTTGTGTTCGTCGTGGAGTCGATCCAGCTACCAGGTCTGAGTTTCTTTGAACTTGTCGATCCCGGCCTTAAACTGCGCCTCGATGTCGTCATTCCAGTCGCCAGATTCATTGATGCTGGCCAGCAGGTCGCCATGCTCGCTATTCATATAGCTCAACAGGGCGGCTTCGAAATCCAGAACCTTATTCAGCTCGATATCTTTGAGGTATCCCTCATTGGCTGCATAGATCGATACCGCCATCTCCGCAATGGAGAGAGGAGAGTACTGCTTCTGCTTCATCAGCTCGGTAACGCGCTGACCGTGTTCAAGCTGCGAGCGAGTCGCATCGTCCAGATCAGAGGCGAACGCCGCAAAAGCTGCAAGCTCACGATATTGGGCCAGTGCTATACGGATACCACCACCGAGTTTCTTAATGATCTTAGTCTGTGCCGCACCACCGACCCGTGACACCGAGATTCCGGGGTTCATTGCCGGACGGATACCGGAGTTGAACAAATCTGTTTCAAGAAAGATTTGTCCGTCGGTGATTGAAATCACGTTGGTGGGAACAAACGCCGATACATCGCCAGCCTGTGTCTCAATGATCGGCAAAGCGGTAAGTGAGCCGGTCTTGCCCTTCACTTCACCGTTGGTAAATTTCTCAACGTAGTCTGCGCTGACCCGGGAGGCGCGCTCAAGCAGGCGGGAGTGAAGATAAAACACGTCGCCAGGATAAGCCTCTCTACCAGGCGGTCGGCGAAGAAGCAGCGCAATCTGTCGATAGGCAATCGCCTGTTTGGTCAGATCATCGAATACAATCAGAGCGTCTTCACCACGGTCTCTGTAGTATTCCCCCATCGTGCTGCCAGAGTACGGTGCGATAAACTGCATGGACGCAGGGTCCGACGCTGAGGCCGCGACAACAATGGTGTATTCCATCGCACCGTGTTCTTCAAGCTTCTGAACCACGTTAGCAATCGACGATGCCTTCTGGCCAACCGCGACGTAAATACATTTTACGCCCTTGCCCTTCTGGTTAATGATGGTGTCGATCGCAACCGCAGTCTTGCCTACCTCGCGGTCGCCAATGATCAGCTCGCGCTGGCCACGACCTACCGGTGTCATGGAGTCGATTGACTTAAGCCCGGTCTGCACCGGTTGAGATACCGATTGTCGCGCGATGACGCCGGGTGCCACTTTTTCGACCGCGTCTGTCAGCTTGGTCTCTACCGGGCCTTTTCCATCAATGGGCTTACCAAGAGCGTCGACTACCCGACCCTCAAGTTCGGGTCCTACCGGCACTTCAAGAATGCGGCCTGTGCATTTACAGGACTGACCTTCCTTGAGGCTGAGGTAGTCTCCCAGCACAACGGCACCCACAGAGTCTCTCTCCAGGTTGAGAGCCATACCGTAGATACCACCCTCAAATTCAATCATTTCCCCGTACATGACATCGGTCAGACCGAAAATACGGATAATGCCGTCTGACACGCTAACAATTGTGCCTTCATTTTTGGCCTGCACAGATACATCGAGGCTGTCGATGCGCTGTTTGATAATTTCACTGATTTCTGACGGATTCAGTTGTTGCATGCTTGTTTCCTTTGTTCCTGAAATGCCTTCGGTTTAGGGCTCAGGAATTCATTGATTCAACTAACTTGACCAGTTTTCCGCGCACCGAACTATCGATGACGGTATCGCCAGCACGGACAACGGCTCCACCTATCAGGCTGTTGTCCACGCTCGTGCTGAGGTTGATCTCTCGCGCTAGGCGCGCTTTCAGGCCCTGCACCAAATTGTTTAAGGTTTCTGAACTGACTTCGAAGGCCGTCGTGATCTCGACGTCAATGGATTTCTCCTGATTTGCCTTCAGTATATGGAACAGGGAGGAGATCGCAGGCAACAGGATCAGGCGCTTGTTTTCAGCGAGCAGTCGGATGAAGTTCTGACCCTTGTCGCTAAGCTCGTCACCCAGCAACCCGACAAAAGCGTCTGCCATGCTGTCAGTCGAGAGCGCAGGGTCGGTCAGCAACCCGATGACTGACTGCTCAGATGATACAGCTGCGGCCGTAGTCAGCATGGCAGACCAGTTATCCAGCGCGCTGTCGTCCAGGGCCGATTGAAACGCCGCTTTCGCGTAAGGTCTGGCTAATGTGGTGAGTTCTGCCATTGCCTGAGGTTACCCTTTACTCACAGTTCCGCTGCGAGCTTACTCAGAAGCTCTTCGTTCGCAGCCTGATCGATTGATCGTTCCAGAATTTTCTCAGCACCGGCTACCGCAATGGCGCCAACCTGTTCACGCAGTGCTTCGCGGGCCCGGTTCATCTCCTGCTCAATTTCCGCATTGGCTCCCGCGATGATCCGCTCGCCTTCTTCTCTGGCTTTATCTTTAGCTTCTTCGACAATCTGTGAGGCGCGCTTGTTGGCCTGGTCGATAATCGAAGCTGCCTGCTCCTTGGCTTCGCGCAGCTGATCGGTCGAAGCGTTTTGCGCCAACTCCAGATCTTTCTGCGCCCTAGCAGCAGCCTCAAGGCCATCTGCGATACGCTGCTTGCGCTCTTCCAGAACATTGGAGAAGAGTGGCCAGACCTTGGTAGAACAGAACCACCAAAAAACAAAGAAGGCGGCCGACTGTCCAAAGATGGTAAGGGTGATATCCACGGAGAATTCTCCCGCTAGTTAGTGTGGTTTAAATTCTGACAGAGCCTTTAACCCAACTGGCTGAGGAACGGGTTCGCAAACGTAAACCACATACCAATACCGATACCGATCATTGTGATCGCATCGATCAGACCAGCAACCAGGAACATTGAGCCCTGAAGCTTGGGTGCCATTTCAGGCTGTCGAGCAGAACCTTCCAGGAACTTGCCCCCTAAGATGCCGAAGCCGATCGCCGTGCCCAGTGCGCCCATGCCGAGCAGCCAGAACACGCCGATTACAGTTGCTGCCAATATAGTTTCCATTTTTTTCTCCAGTTCAGAAGGAAAGTGTTAACAAAGTGAGTTAGTGGTGGACCCCGTCATGAGCTGCGTTGAGGTAAACAATGGTTAACATCATGAACACAAACGCCTGCAGAGGAACCACAAGGATATGAAAGACCGCCCAGACAAAATGGAACGGCAGTTGGTAAAGTCCCAGCAATGCTGAAATCACCAGAAACAGAAGCTCGCCGGCATACAGATTGCCAAACAGTCTGAGGCCAAGAGAAATAGGCTTGGCCAACAGAGTGGGTATTTCAATCATCAGATTGAACGGCATCATCCACTTGCCGAAGGGGTGGAACGCTAACTCGCTGAAGAAGCCCCAGGCGCCCTTGTTTTTGATGCTGTAGTAAATAATCAGGGCGAAAATACTGAACGACATGCCCAGGGTGATGTTCGGGTCCGTTGTCGGCACCACCTTAAACGACATGTGCTCCTGCCCGAAGAAGTGTCCGATAAAAATTGCAACCTCCGGCAGCCAGTCAACGGGCACCAGATCCATCAAATTCATCAGCAGAATCCAGACAAACACGGTAAGAGCCAGCGGGGCAATAACCGGGTTTTTATGATTAAAACCTTCGGAAACTCGCTCATCCACGAACTCGAATATGCTTTCGACAAAGTTCTGCACGCCGTTGGGGACGTCAGAGGTGGCTTTTTTGCCGATCCAGCGGAAAAACAGCAGGGCGCCGCCGCCGAGAAACAGGGACCAGAATAGGGTATCGACGTGAAACGCCATGAAGCCCATCTCAGTGGCTTCTTCCATCGTATGAGCAAAACCCCAGTGTCCATCGGGGTGCTGGCCGAATGTCAGATAGGAGAGGTGGTGGGTAATGTATTCCTGAGCAGTTGTCTCAGCACCATGCTCAGCTGCGGCGTGTGCCGCATCGGCTAACTCTGCCATGAGGTTTTCCTGACTCTCTCAAATTCCAAATTTGCCAAATGCACGCCGGGTGGCTCAGTGTCGCCCGCCGTCTCACACCCTCTCAGGGTGATGGGGTACTCTTGTGCCCGTTCGGGGTGTAATCGATTCTGACAGCGGCAGCGACTCCGACCACGTGCACGATCAGAAACGCCAGTATCATGGCGCCTTCAACCACGTTGGGCAGTAAAGAGAAGCTCAAAGCGAACATCACAACGGTGATACAAAATTTGCCGATTTCCCCTGCCAGAAATCCCTTAACAATCTTCTGAGCGTTTCTCGCCCCCCGGTGCTTAAACGCCTGCGCTGCAAAAAAAGCGTTCGATCCGCTACTGACCCCACCCCCCAGCAACACAGAAAAGGCTGTAGAGGCATTGATCAGAACCAAAGAGACAACTGCTATAAAAGTGGTTGCCGATATCTGGGCAATAATCACTTTATGGACAGGCGGGGGTTTCAAGTTTGTCACGATCACGACAGACGGACTCGCAGTATGTCTGAGTCTGTCCCAAGGCCCCCCACGACACTTTTCTTGCTACGGTGGTCACCAAAAGCACGCGCATTATAGGGACTTTGCTGGGGTATCGCAACACTGCATCAGAATCATTTTGACTCTGAAAATAAAGGGTTTTTTTTGCCAAATGGCGGTATCTGGCAACGCCATTTCGACCAGAATTTCTGATTGGTTCTGGGTTGGAATTCAGACCTAACTGATGTGCGCCAGAATGCCGTCCAGTTCGTCTAGCGAATTGTACTTCACCACGACCTTGCCCTTGCCTTTGGCGGTGTGCTGGATCATTACCTTCGCGCCGAGTTTTTCGGCCAGATTGTCCTCGAGATTCTTGATGTCAGGGTCAGATGCCTGCTTGCTCTTGACCGCGCCCGACTCGGAAGTGAGCCGCCTGACCAAAGCTTCCGTCTGACGCACTGAAAGCCCCTTGCCCGAGACCACTCGCGCAGCACTAGTTTGCTGTTCATCGGGCAGCGCCAGCAGCGCTCTGGCATGCCCCATCTCGAGGTCCCCGTGTTCCAGCATCCTTCTGACATCAATGTGCAGGCCAATCAGACGCATCAGATTGGTCACCGTCACACGGGATTTGCCCACAGCGTCGGCGACTTCCTGCTGAGTGAGTTCAAACTCATCCTGCAGACGCTTGAGGGCCATGGCCTCTTCAATCGGGTTGAGATTTTCCCGCTGAATGTTCTCAATCAGCGCCATGGCAATGGCGGCTTCATCACCCACCGGTTTAACAATTGCGGGTATGGTGTCCAGGCCCGCCATCTGCGTGGCTCGCCAGCGCCGTTCACCGGCAATAATTTCGTACTTATCTGAGGAAATTGGCCTGACAACGATTGGCTGCATGACGCCCTGATTCTTGATCGACGCAGACAATTCTTCGAGGGCTTCCTCATGCATGTCGGTTCGCGGCTGATACTTCCCGCGCTGAATGAGATCTACGGGTATATTCTTAAGATCCCCATCCCGGTCAGGTGTCGGACTGTCGACTCGGGTCTGCGACGGCTCCGTGTCACGCGGACGCCCGCCGAGCAGGCTTGCCATCGTCTGCGAACTTCCGGAGGAAAGTAGCGCATCGAGCCCTTTGCCGAGTTTCTTCTTATCGTTCATTATGTGGTTAGCCCAGTTGGGAATTCCTGATGTATAAAGTTAGTGAGTATTTACTAATTAACATCAAGAAGGTCACGCTTATTGAATCACCCGGGCCGACTCGTCATGGCGGCGCAACATTTCTCCAGCCAGAGCCAGATAGGCGATGGCTCCCCGAGATTTACGGTCGTATTTAATGACAGGCTTGCCGTAGCTCGGCGCCTCGGCGAGTCGGATATTTCGCGGCACGACGGTTCGGTAGACCGCATCGCCGAAATAGTTAAACAGTTGGCCGTTAACTTCGCTTGTCAGTTTATTGCGCGGGTCATACATCGTGCGGAGTATGCCTTCTATTTTCAGTGTCGGGTTGATCCGGTCCTGAATCGCGCGAATGGTATCCATCAGCGCCGACAACCCCTCCAGTGCGTAATACTCGCACTGCATCGGGATGACCACACCATCAGCAGCCACCAGAGAATTGATCGTCAGCATGTTGAGCGCCGGCGGACAGTCGATGACGATAAAGTCATAACGTTCCCGGTTTGCTTCGATGATATTCCGTAACCGAAGCTCCCGGTTCTCAAGGGAAATCAACTCGACTTCCGCTGCCACCAGGTCGCCGTTTGCAGGAAGCAGATCGTACTCTCCGTCTTCTGGTCGTGCTACCACGCTGGCAAAGTCTGCCTGATCAGTTAACAGGTCGTAGATTGAATACTCGAGCCCGTTCTTGTTTATCCCCGAACCCATCGTGGCATTGCCCTGGGGGTCCATATCAATCAGCAGAACCCGGTTTCGTGTCACGCTGAGTGAGGCCGCCAGATTCACTGAGGTAGTGGTTTTCCCCACGCCGCCTTTCTGATTGGCAATGGCCAGTACTTTGCTCACAGTCACTCCCTGTCCCTTATGTTCTTATCGCGCGCTTCGACGACCCGAACAGTTTACCCTAATGAGGTCGCCCTGTGTGCTAAATCTTATTGATAACTTCCTTCTCTGCTGGGCTTTTTACGACGGTTGCCAGATGTCGCTGCTCGTTGAGAAATGGCACCGAAATTTTTTGCAGCGCCAGTGCTTCAAAGCCAGGAGGCAGATCTGCAACCTCGGCGCTGGCCAGCTGGCCTTTCAGGGCGCACAACCGGGTGTGACCCTGCATAAGAACGCCCAGCTTTTCGGTCAAATCCCGCAAGGATGCAAAAGCGCGGCAAGTCACGATATCCAGAGGTGCAACGGGTTGATAATGTTCCAGCCGGCTGTGCTCGATGCGGACATTTTCCAGGTTAAGCGCCACTTTCACCTGAAACAAAAACCGCGTTTTCTTGCCGTTGCTGTCAAGCAAAGTGAATGATGACTCTGGATGAAAAATTGCCCAGGGTACTCCCGGCAGGCCTGCACCCGAGCCGACATCCAGCACGTGCGCACCGGGAGGGATTGCGACAAGCGGCAGAGCCGACAAACAATCAAACAGATGCCTGATCAGTAGCGGCTCAGCCCTGCAATCAGCCACAAGATTGTAGGTCTGATTCCATTTATGAATCAGACCCAGGTAGGTTTCGAGCTGTTTACTTTGCCGGGCGGTAACAGGCAATCCGATCTGCTTTAACCCGTCTGACAATCGATCATGCAATAACATAAAGCACCGATAACCGTCCGGGTTGACGTGATGGTGTGCTGCGGGCAGGTGGCGACAAAGGCCTAGCTCGCTTTTCGAGTCGTCGCACCGTATTTCTTGAGATAGACCAGCAACAGAGAAATCGCAGCCGGCGTCATACCCGGTAAGCGGGACGCCCTGCCAATATTGTCCGGCCTCGCCGCTTCCAGTTTCTGCTTCAGTTCTGTGGAGAGTCCCTGAACTGATGAGTAGTCAAAATCAGCGGGAATGGTCGTGTTTTCCTGTCTTTTCAGTCTGGAGATTTCCTCAGACTGCCGGTCAATATACCCCTGGTATTTGATCTTTATCTCAGCCTGAAGACGAGCCTGTTCCGCTATCCGGCGTTCCGGGCTGTCTGCGTCTGCGTCTGATCCGGCCACTGGGCTCCCGAGAATTTCGAGCAGGGTGTCATAGTTCAACTGAGGTCTCGCAAGCAATTCAGACAGTCGGTATTCACGAGCAATAGGCTTCTCCAGAAAAGCATTCAGCTTAGCCGCGGCGCTGGAGTCCTTGTGAATGATATTTTCATTCAGATAATCAAGTTCAGCAGCAACCGCACTGGCTTTTTGCTGATAAAACGCCCAGCGCTCAGCATCAACCAGACCGAGCTCCCTGCCTGTG
>Ga0255762_10004221_pt1 | contig 11091 bp, 5 predicted proteins | sample 101ome_16_FD_179962 | JGI IMG/M metagenome (GOLD analysis project Ga0255762, IMG submission 179962) | Coastal salt marsh microbial communities from the Groves Creek Marsh, Skidaway Island, Georgia - 101401AT metaG (version 2) | ecosystem: Environmental > Aquatic > Marine > Intertidal zone > Salt... | reverse complement strand
GGTGTCCTCCTGAGCCTTGTGAAGCGCCTGGAGGTAGGACACGCCAATGGCGGGGTCGTGTTTGTAGTAGATGCGCCGGTCGTTCAGCACGAGGACGTTGGGGTGGTAGCCCAGCATCTCCCATGCTGCCTTGAGCAGCTGGTCGCGAATGCCAATGGCCGCTCGGATGGCGGCGTTGGCGTTCATGAACGTCACGCGACTCGAGTACGACCCAAGGTCGACAGGACTGGTGTCGCTTTCGTGACTTCGTACATGAATCATCTCCACGGGCAGGGCCAAGACCTCGGCCACCACCTGTGCCACCGCCGTGGTGGAACCTTGCCCGATGTCGGCAGCGCCGGTGTGGACCGTGACACCACCGTCCATGTCAACTTGGATGTGGACCGTGGCGTGCGGGAAATTCTTGGGGTCCCAATGGATGGGCAACCCCGAACCCGAAATGAAGAAACCGCAACCGATGCCGATGCCCTTTCCAAGCGGGAGTTGGCGGAATTTGTTGTCCCAATCCGACCCCTCTCGGACTTTCTCGAGGGCTTCACGCATGCCGTTGGAGGTGATGCGGAAACCGCTGATGGTGCGGCTGTGAGGTGGAAGCAGGTTGGCAAGGCGGAGGTCGATCGGGTCGACGGCGAGCTGCTCCGCCATTTCGTCCAAGCCGACCTCAACGGCGCAGCGCGTGTTGACGGCCCCGTGCCCTCGCATGGCCCCCGAAGCCGGCTTGTTGGTCCACACACGGGCACCCGTGTAGTGGAACGAACCGAGTTCGTAAGGGGCGGTGGCCAGCACGCCGTTGTAATAGGAGGTCACGTGCCCGAAGGAGGCGAAACCTCCACCGTCGATGAGCGCGTCGATGTCAAAGCCAGAGATTCGGCCCTCGTCATCGGCGGTCATCTTGACGTCGATGTGGCTGGGGTGGCGCCCACGGTTGATCCAATACACTTCTTCCCGGTCAAAGGTGATGCGCACCGGCTTACCAGCTTGCCGAGCCAGCAACGCAGCACACATTTCGTGAGGGAACGGATCGGATTTGCCACCGAATCCGCCGCCGACAAAGGTGCGAACGACGTTGATTTGGTGCATCGGGACGTCGAGGACGGTGGACAACGCACGGTGGGTGTAATGCGGCACCTGCTGAGGAGTGTACAACTGCAAGCGCCCGTTGGGGTCCCAATGCGCCACAACAGCATGGGGTTCGGTGAACCCGTGGTGAACCCCTTCCATGGTCCAAGAACCGTGCGAAGATGCGGTCGGTTTGTCGACCAGCGAGCGGTCACCGAACTCCTGGAACACACGCTTTTGCACGTTGGTTCGTGAAAGGTGGTACTTGCCCCGCCAGTGGATGGGCTCGTCGACATCCTCCAGACCCAGTTTGGGGTCAAACACCGGCTCAAGGACCTCCCATTCAATGTCAAACAGCGACAGGGCTTCAATCGCCGTGGCTTCATCAACGGCTGCAACACAAGCCACCAAATCTCCAACGTGGCGGACCTTCTCGACCGCCATGGCGTGCTCGTCCTTGGTGACGGGCAGCACGCCGAAACGGTTGGGAGCGTCCTTGCCGGTAGCAACGGCCACGACGCCCGGCAGTGCCTCAACCCGGCTGGTGTCGATGGATTTGATCCGAGCGTAGTGATGGGGCGAACGAAGGATTTTGCCGATGAGTTCGCCGGGAAGGCGGACGTCATCACCGTACCAAGCCTGTCCGGTCACTTTGGCGTTGGAGTCCACCAGCGCCATCGGTTTGCCAACTGTGGTTCCGGTTCGGTCTCGGTCGTGGATGTGGTCGCCGGCTGGCTTGGGTTCTCGCCCGCCCACCGTTTCGGGAATGAAGGCCAAATCACGGGGCGCCATGGTCGGGCGTGAACCCCCGGAGCCGGGCGGTGGAAACGCCTGTTTACCTGCCACACGCTTACCGTCTCGCCTGACCTCACCGCTGGAGGCACCGGGTTGTTGTTTGTATCCGCCCATGGTGATCACTTCGCATGGCCCGGAGGCATGGTTGGTTCTTCCGGCCCGCTGGGATGCGGATCGGGATGGGGCGAACTGGCGGGTGCAGGCGATTCGGATTCGCCGCGATGAAGAGCGGCGGCTGCCTCAACAGCGTCGATGATCTGCTGATATCCGGTGCATCGGCAGAGGTTGCCTTCGATGGCTTCAGCGATGTCATCACGGGACGGGTGGGGGTTGCGGTCGAGGAGTGCCTGCGAGCTGATGAGGAAGCCTGGGGTGCAAAAACCGCATTGCGAGCCACCGTGCGTAGCGAAACAGGTCTGAATGGGCGCCAGATGGGCCCCGTCGGAAAGGCCCTCCACCGTGGTGATGGACGCACCCTCGACCTGTCCGGCGAGCGTGAGGCACGACAGCACCGGTGTGCCGTCGACCATCACGGCGCAGCATCCACACGTGCCAAGGTCGCATCCGCGCTTCACGCCAAGCGTACCCACCTTGTCGCGCAGGACATCGAGCAGCACCGCGTTGGACGGTGCCAGCACTTCCACCGCTTGACCGTTGACCTGTGCAGCCCACCGTTGACCCGGAGGCGAGGGAACCATCGTCACGTGCTCGGAGCCCACCATGTTGCAACCTGTAGAGCGGTAGGTCATGTATTCTTTGTTGACAGAGGTTGAACCAACACCGCCATGGGTGCACAACGGTCATTCCGATTCATGCGCCAAAATCATCTCTGACTCCCGCTCTTCAATGGCATTTCGCAACACCAGGCCGTGGTACACGCGCAACTTTCGTTCCCGGACCAAGCGGTTCACGATGCGTTCCAACCCAGCGAGTTCAACCTTGCTTTCCGCTTGACGAATGAGCCCCAGACAACGGCGATGTTCGCGACGACGAGCAGCGTACACACCAACGTAGACGGGGACCAACAGCAGTGGAATGACCAACTCCTCGAACACGATTTCACTGAGCCCCGATAACGAGATCTCGAAGTGGTCAGCGTTGTATTCAAATCCGAACGAGCCAGGGCCAAGGCCGCCGAGATAGAAAATACCCGAATTGATGCCCATGTACAGCGTGAAGGGCGTTTCGTCCGCGTCAAAGGGGTCTGAACCGCGGTCGTACTCGACATCGTCGGGCCACCCGTCGTTGTCGTTGTCGTCATCCAGAACATCGGGAATGGTGTCCTGGTCGCTGTCGAGCGGCGTGGAGTCGGCGTTGAACGGGTCATACAGAACCAAACCCGATGAAGCAGCCCGTTCCAATTCGTTTCGAATCCCGTCACCGTCAGCATCGTCATCGTAAGGGTCCGGAATGAAATCCCCGTCGATGTCCGAACACCCCAGCAGGCGAATTCGGCTCGTACCGTGGACGTTCGGACAGTTGTCCGACAGGTCGTGCTGCCCTTGGTCGGCGTAACCGTCCCCGTCCCAATCCGACCAGATGCCGGGGTCATCAGGCCACACGTCAACATCGTCGTTCGCACCGTCGCCGTCCATGTCCTCATCGATGACATCGCCCCATCCATCACCGTCCAAATCGCGGTGTTCCGAGGCATTGAACGGAAACGCATCCGCACCGGATGATGCATTGAGGTGTGCATCGGGGTCGGACCAACCGTCCCCATCGCTGTCGAGGCACCCCTGACGGTCGTGAACCGAATCGCCGGGGGTTTCGCACTGGGAGGTGGCTTGGGCCGAGGCATTGGGCACCACCATCGAGGCAAGACCAAGCAGGAGCACAACGGCCCAAAGCATGCATCGGGCCATGGGCTTCAGACGGGTCGCCTGCAAATGAACGTGTGGTCACTTCGGAGGACGAGCGTTGAAATGCTTGTTTGAATCACGAACCATCCATGAAGGCCGTTCTTGTACCGTTGCTCGCCATGTTGATGTTGACCACCACCCTCAGCGGATGCCTGACGGACGAACAGGAAACCGTGACCTTCCCCGAATTCAGTGCTGTCGCAGATGACGGGCAGACCTACGATAACGCACGCATGGCCGAAAACGGGGCCTACATGGTGCTGTTTTCAGCCGAATGGTGCAATAGCCCCTGCTACAACACGATGCACAACATTTGGCAAGCTCAGGCCAACCTTCCGGTCCTCGTGATGTCCACCGACCCGGTGGAGAACATCGGCGGCGTCTCCCTCTCGGATTGGCACGACTCGGCCGATGCTCACGACGACGAAGGCAACGACACCGGCGTCAGCCTCACCAGTTACGCGTTCATGAAAGGGCACGAAGCCGGCAATGCGCTGGGCATCGACACACCCGGCACCTTGGTGTTCGTGAACGGTGACGGCGAGGTCACGGCGACGCACGAAGGGCGCATCGATTCCACGCAACTGATCCTCGATTATTGGAACGAAGCCCAAGGTGCTTGAGGCAGCAAGCGTGAGATTCGTTGAACCATCAGTTCTTCAATTCAGCCTCGGCTTGGTCGACCACGGCATCGATGTCCTCATCGGGAGCACCCCATCGGATCGATTCAACCTCCACGGCACCCTCGGCGCGGTTGATGAGCACCACGCCGCCGAGCAACAGCGCCACCAGGACGAAACCAGCAGCGGGCAACACCCAACCGGCAAGGGTGCTCAAACCGCCTTCGCTTTCCCCGAAGGTCTTGGCGTTGGCGGTGTCCATGAGCATGACGTTGACGGCGACGACCGAGGTCGCGCTGTGTCCGCCACTCTCGTTGGCCGTTAAGCCACGCAAGGAGATGGTGTGGTTGCCATCCACTTGAATGCCGGGTAGATGCTCCAACTGATGAACCATGGTGGTGAGGTCCAACACGGCTCGACGGTCGCCTTCATCGAAGGTGTGGAGGTTGGCCCAGTCGTCTCGGAGATGGTTGCTGCGCCATTGAACCGTGTCAAGGCTCCCTTGGATGTCAAACACGAGTTCGTCGCCGGGGCTCAGGTGAATCCGGTTGTCTTCTCCAATGTCGGTCGTTAAGGTCAGGCTGCTTGAGGTGTCCAGTTGGTAGTCGCGCTGAGCAGCCTCCATGACCGCTGCCAACGCCTCCACGTGACCGTGGCCGTAAACGTTGTTTTGCCGGTTTTTGGGGATGAGGTCTTCAGCACAGGGTTCGTTGGACGCCATGTAGTGGCATTGCCGGTAGGTGGCTGTTTCTTGCAGAATGTTGCGAACGTCGAACGGCGAGAGGTCAGGGTTCGCTTGGAGCATCAGCGCCACCGTACCGGCGGTACCCGGCGTGGCCATGCTCGTGCCGCTGAAGGCAACGTAGCCGTCGCCCGTGTTGTGAGCCACGGACATGACGTCCGAGCCAACGAACGCCACATTGGGCTTGATGCGACCTTCTTCGGTCGGACCTTGGCTGCTGTAGATGGCGATGCTGGTGTCTTTGTCGAGCGCACCCACCGTGATGACGTCCTCGGCAGAACCGGGCGTCCCGATTTGAGCGGAAACGGCGTTGTTGCCTGCAGCGATGAGCATCGTGATGCCGGCACGAACCATCTCGTTCGACATCCGATTCACGCTGTCCTCTTCCGAGGAGGTCCACTCGATGGCGCCGGGGCCGCCCAAACTCATGGAAGCGGCACGGATGTTGAATTCGTAGCGCTTGTCAACCGTCCACTGCATGCCGGCCATCACCACGGCAAAACTGCCCGAGCCGCCGGCGTCGAGCACCTTCACGCCCACCAGGAAGGCACCGGGCGCCATGCCGGGGTGTTCATACGTGGGTGCACCGGTGCCGGCCACCGTGCCCGCACAGTGGGAGCCGTGCCCTTGATCGTCGTAAGGGAAGACCTCGGTGCCGTTGGTCTTGTCGGGGTTGTTGACGGGGTCGTAGAAGCCGATGACCTTCGGATCGTTGGTGCTCTCATCGTCGTCCATGTCGTCCAGACCCACGTGCATGCCATCGATGCCGGTGTCGATGACCGCCACGGTCACACCGGAGCCGTCGTAGCCGGTTTGCGCCCGAGCGACATCCACCTCGTGAACGACCGCTGCATCGCCGTTTTGAGCTTCAAGGATGCCGTCCAATTCGAGCATCACCACACCGGGAAGCGTGGTGGTTTCGAGGATCATGTTGTGGGGAATGCGACCGGCGACGGCGTCGATGAGCGGCAGGTCCCACGCGTGGACGTAACCGACTTCACGCTCGAGCATGGCCACGTCGGCTTCGGTTGGCGTGTGGTCAAAGTCAACGATGATGGGGAGGGTGTTGGCTCCGTCAAGGAACAACGGGTGGTCGTGAAACTTCTCCACCATGTCACCAATGCCGTTCTTGTTGGTGTCAACGGTGGTCTCGACCCACCAACCGTCTTCGCTGGTTGCCTGACCAACGTGTTCGGGAGATACAGGCATGGCGGCTGCCATCATGGGCAACAACAACAATCCCAAGCAGACAAGACTGATGGTTTTCTTCAACGACACGGTTTCACCCAGCCACGCCCAACCAGAGCGAGGCTTTCAATGCATTGCCGATGCGAGCCAAACGGACCACGAGGCCCCCATTCAAGTGCGAATCCGGCTGAACAATTATAACATCATCCGCCGATGGAACACCGAGCATCATGCCTGCGCCACGACGACCCGGACTTCTGCAGCAAACCGTGCCGGCCAACTCGGTCTACACCACGCCTGGAGCGCTGGTGGACGGCGCCCCCGCCAACACTCGCCCCGTCACCATGGCCCGCCCTGGGGGGCCGGTCTCTCAGCACGAGATGGACATGATGAAGGTCTCGCAGACCGTCATGATGGCGTTCGGGTTCCTCACAATTTGGGGCGGTGTGTTCATCATTGCCTACGACGAAAACGCCACCAACACCAACATGCTGGTGGTCTTCCTCGCTGGGTTGCTGTCCTTTGCCGCCACCATGGGGGCCATCGAGACCCAAAGTCGCAAAAACGGAGGCCAACTCTACGATCTGCACAACTACTTTCTCGGCATCGCCTTCTTTTTCTCCACCATTGCTGCGATGTGGGGCGCCCGGTACGCCATGGCGTTCGCCACCGGAACGTTGGATATGTCGTTGTTTGGCGACCCGGATGCGTACGCCAACAGCGACTGGTCCCCCAACGCCACCGGGATTTACGCACAAACCTTGGCCGTTGTTGGCGTCAGTTTGCTCCATCTCCAGTTGCTCAACCGGTACGAAGGGGAAAAGTCGTTTGGCTACGGCGTCGCCACCTACGCCCCGATGGTCGTCCTCCTGGGCGGCGTTGGACCATGGATTCGATGGTCTGAGAATGTGGTGAGCTACGAACTCGGCATCAGCATGCTCGTGCTAACCGTGCTGGCGATGGAGATGGCCGTTCGCTCCAACCGATCGATGAACTTCACCATCGTGGCCTTCGTGGCTGGCTTGATGCCTGCGCTGTATGAGGTGCTCAACACCAACGCACCCCCGGGTGGCGAAGGCGGTGCGCTGTCCTTGATGGTGTTCGTCGTTGCCCTGCAAGGGTACTACGCCTCCCGGGAAGACCTCAGCAAAGAGGTGATGGAACGGGCGTCGGGTTACCTCATTGCTCAGGCGGTGCTCGTCATCTTTTTGACACGGGGTATGGATCTCAACCTCATTCTTGGCCCCCTGAACGTGGTTGAACAGCCGGAACTCCAGCCTTTCCTTTCCATACCCGTCATGCTGTGGTGCACCGTCCTGTTGGCGTATTTCCCCGCAGTGCTCGCCAACCGAGTTCCCTGGATGCCCGTTGGCTTGGCCGTTGCATTGCCCTTGATGCCGATGGACGGATCCACCGTCCCGTGGGCCCTCGCTGCTGCCATGATCCCCTACATGGTGTTCATCTCCAAAGTCGCCCGACCTTGGGTTGTCAACACCACGCTCGTCATTGCGGCTGGCGCCTACTTGATCACCGACATCGTGGGCTACCTCGACGGACGTTCCCCATTGGACACCTTCGGTGGCCACGGCGTTCACCTCATCCTGCCGTGGATGCTGGTGTTGGTGGCAGAGTTTGGACGAAGGGACGGCCGGTTGCAAACCACGACCTCCTTGGCCATGCTCACGAGCGTTCTCATGTCCCGAGCCTTTTGGGACCCAGCGTGGTTTGTTCCCTGGGCCTTCATCATCTACATGCTTGGCATCACGGTGAGCAAGGTTCAGCGCACACCCAACCCCACCCTCGATCAGCGTAAGGATGTCACGTACTCGATGTTCTTCGCCGGGGTCGCTGCAGCGTATTTTGGTGTCACCGGAGGGTTGACCTTCCCCACCAGCGAATTGAACGACGCCTTGCAACCCTACGGGTTTGGCGCACCCTACCTGGCCCTGAGCCTGGTGTTCTACGCCACCTCCAAATTCACGGTCAAGCATGAGCTGAGCCTCTTTGGCGTGGGTCGAGTTGTTGCCGGTGCTGCAGGTGCAGGCCCCCGCTACGACGCAGAATCCAACACCTGGGTGGTGGACGAGGCCAAGCCCATGACCTACGAAGACAGCGAATGGTCCTCGTTGGAGCGGGCCAGCATCATCACGTCCTTCGTGCTGTTCACGTGCTCCATCGTGGCCTTGGACCCAGTGGCCCTGCTCGATCAATCCCTGTGGGTCTGCTTAATGGTCGTCCCCGTAGCGATGCTGGTGAAAGAAATCAACGACATGGAGGTTATTTCGTCCCGCACTCGATCAACCGGCGTGTGGTTGCTGTTGCTGATGTGCTTACCGTTGACGTTCAAACTCATCGTTGCTAAGGACGCAGCACCGTACCTCGACAACGAATACGGGCTCGCCACCGGCGTGCTGTTTGACCTCATCGTGCTCAGCGGACCGCTGGCGGTCAACGCCATCATCAACCGACGAGGCATTGACGAATCGGCCATCAAACGAAGCGCCGACGTGGAAGCCTACATCGGCCTCATCCTGTTGGCCATGCTCGATGCCTCTGGCGGCCTGCTGTTCCTGACACTCACCGGATTCGTAGCGGTGAAAACACTGCAGCACAAGGTGTACACGACCGGTATGTTGGTGCCGCTTGCCTACCTCCTTCGGTCCGACGGTTGGGTCACCCAAGCAGGACTGGCCAAGTCGATGCTCGACCGGTTTCCTCCCAGCATGGGTGAATCGTTGAGCAGTTACACCGACGTGGGCGCCTTTGTGGGCCTGTCGTCCCTGGTGGTGGTGACCCACATGGTCTTCGCCCTCGGCATCATGGAGCGAGACAAGAAAACCGACACCTTCCTGCCTTCGTTTTTGGCCCTGGGATGGCTGGGTTTGGCCTGTTTGTCCTTGATGCCCAACGGTGCCATGCTGCCCACCTTCGCCACCGTGGTGGCGATGATCTTCACCTGGCAGCACGGTCGCGCTCAATTCCTCCCGCCACTGCTGGGTGTGCTCTTCTTTTCCATGGCCTTCAGCATCGGCTTTTCAGAAACGGGCGAGTCGATGATGGGCACGGAAATCTGGAGCCTCAGTGCACTGGGAACGGGCATCGTGGGCAGCTTGCTTCACGGACTGCACAACCAAGGCAGGCTGTTCCGTGAACCCACCGATGACACGCACGAACGCATGCGACGCGAAGACACCGCAGCCCTGTTGATTCAGATGGCTTCCGTGGCGTTCCTGTTGGCGTTCGACGTCACCTTCGGCGTGGGCCCCATCATCGGTGCGGCCATGTACGCCAAAGCCTCGTTGGACGCCGGAAGAGCGAACCAACTCATTCTGTTCCCGGTGCTCAGCAGTTTCGCTGTGTTCAACGCCTTCGGCCAGCTTGGGTTGGATGAAGGCAACCTGCGCACCATGAGCACGGGTGCCTTGCTCATCGCTCAAGGGCTTTTCATGACCCTCATGACCAACCGCGAAGACGAAATCTACGACAGCAGGACGTTCGAATGGCCCAACGATGACGACTTCTTCGCCTTCATGGACCGCATGGGCATGACCGCCGCGTTGTACACACTGGTGGGAGGTGCCATGGCGTTCGCGCAGTTCAACGAATCCGTCGCGTTCCTTGTTGCCACCGTGTACCTGGTGAGCGTCGGCATCCAGGGCTTCAGTGAAACGGGTTCGGTGAAGTGGCGCCGTTCCATCGGCGGTTACGGTTCCATTTTGACCGCCATCATGTTCACATCCACGGTCGACGCCAACATCTACCGAGGTTTGTCCGTCATGATGACCGGCGTCATTGCCCTTGGGTTCACCTTCCTGTACATGCAACGCACCGGTGGTGGCGGGACCCAGATCACCGGCGGCTCCGTCGATGGCGCATCGATGGCCGCACCCCTCACCCAAGCCCACGCCACGGCAAGTGCGGCTGCTGCCGTGTCAACCGGGGCCATGGCCTCGTCGGAGGGTGAAGCGTCCGACGATGAGCCTGCCCCCGTCAAAGCGGACCATGAAGCCGCTGCGATGGAGGAGGTGATCGCAGAGGAGGCGGATGACGACGCACATGAGGCGGCGGTTGAACCCACCGGAGCAAGCCCGATGTCCCTCCATGAACGAAAAAAGCAGACGTTGGAACAAACCAAGCGAGGGACTTTGCGCGAACCAGCGCACTCTTCAGCCGTTCGTGCACCGACCAAACAGGTGTTGATGACCGAGCACGGCCTTGGGATCGAACTTCCGGAGGGCACCCTCGAAAACATCCTTCGGGCGCTGGAAAGCACACCTCACGCCGGCTACACGCCCGTGCTGTCGTTCGGTTCAAGCGGTCAAATCATGTTGAATTTCGAAGAGATGTGAGACCGCACGAAGGCTGGTCGGAGGCAAGAACCCTTAGGGTTCCGCCCGGAGGGGTGTCCATGAGCGACGCTGCACAGCGCATGGTGTGGATCGACCTTGAAATGACGGGCCTTGACCTCGAACGGGAATCCATCATCGAGATCGCCACCGTCATCACCGACAGCGACCTGAATGTGCTGGCCACCGGCCCCAACCTCGCCGTCCAAGTCCCTCAGGCATTGCTTGACAGCATGGACGATTGGAACACCCGCCATCACCACGGCAGCGGACTCGTCGACCGGATTCACCGGGAAGGGGTGTCGCTCGAAGAAGCCGAGCGACAAACCGTTGATTTCCTCAAGGCATGGGTCGAACCCAAGACCGCCCCCCTGTGCGGTAACAGCGTGTGGAACGACCGCCAATTTTTGGCCAAGGAGATGCCTCAAGTGCTTGACATGCTCCATTACAGGATGGTGGATGTGTCGACGCTCAAAGAG
>Ga0255762_10004218_pt1 | contig 11100 bp, 4 predicted proteins | sample 101ome_16_FD_179962 | JGI IMG/M metagenome (GOLD analysis project Ga0255762, IMG submission 179962) | Coastal salt marsh microbial communities from the Groves Creek Marsh, Skidaway Island, Georgia - 101401AT metaG (version 2) | ecosystem: Environmental > Aquatic > Marine > Intertidal zone > Salt... | reverse complement strand
CGTCGAGGATGCGGATTTGGGCGCTTCCAGGGAGGGCAATGTTTACCTGCGTTTGAGCGGGGTTTGGATAGATCTCCAAGCCGTTCAACAGCTCTTCGTCTAGGCCAATGTTCACCACCGTGTAGGCGTCTGATACATTCGAACAAAGGATGTTCGAGAAGATGCGTACGTAGTAGGTACCATTGGCTGTCGGCAAGTAGGTAGCCGAAGTGGCTCCGGAAATTGGATCCATGTTATCATCTAACCACTCGTAGGTAAAGGTACCTGCTGGAGTAGCGGCTTCAAGCTCTCCCGTGGTCGGATTCTGACTCACGGTCGGTTGTGATGGTGCTGCCTGTACGCTAATGGCGCGCTTCTTCGTGTTCGTACATCCCGTAGTGGCATCCGTATAGGTGTAGTAGACCCAGTGCGATCCTACTCCGGCTATGGATGGGAAAATGGAATCATTCGTAATACCCGTTCCCGAGTAAATCCCTCCTGCCGGTTGACCGCCCGAAAGGGCCTGTGGACCGTCAAGCTCACAAACATAGCCTTGTGACCCGAGGCTCACTTGAGGACGAGCGTTGACCGTGAAGCTCGTAGAATCCATTACGGTAGGATTGGCCACACAGTCGTCCGAGCTGATCATGCGCACAGTGAGGACATCCCCATCTGCGAACTGGTTGGCGTAAGTCGTCGTGTTGGAGGCGACAACAGTGCCGTTGAGCAACCAATCGATGGACGGGCTCATACCGCCGTTCGTGAAGGTGGCAGTGGCAGTGGCGCTATCGCCATTACATAAGGTAGATGCCGATACGGCCATCGAAACAGCCGCCGAAGGTGCCGTCACGATGGTGATGTAATTTGTCAATAGGACAGAATCAATACCCGCTGCATTTGAAACCACGAGTTTAACATCGTAAGTGCCTGCATTTGCATAGGTCACCGTTGGGTTCGCCGCCGTCGAGGTCGCGGGAGTACCGCCTTGGAAAGACCATAGACGCGCTGTTGGAGCCGGCGCCGAGTAATCGTAGAACGTCACGGATTTACCTGTACAAGCAGCAGTATCGCCTCCGAAGGCAGCCACTGGAGCTACTTGGGCCTGTCCGCTAATATTGATGTTATCTAGGAAGGTGTTATTGCCATAACCATTCACGGCAACGAACTTCACTCGGATACCGCTCATGCCGCTGTAGGCATCAAGATCGATGGTCGGACACGTAACCGAGCTCGAACCGTGACACCAGTACGTAGAATCAGCCGGTGCAAAAGAAGAGGTGATGGCGCCTGCTGTAGTGAAGGAAGCATCCGTCGCATCGTATGCCGCCACTTCATTCCAAGTAGCACCACAATCATCACTCACATACACTAACAAGCTGTCAGAATATCCACTTGAGTAGTATGCTGAAGCATATTCAAAACTCATGCTCACGAGCGTGTCGTTCGAGAAATCAAGGGCTGGTGAAATGAGTTCATCACGCTGACCTGAACCACTGTAGGAATAGTGATTCATGAACATTCCAACCGTACCAGGACTCGTCCCGTTCACCGTGGTTGATGCCCAAGTAATACCGCCATCAGGGTTATCGATTTCCCAGCCATTTAGACCGTTTTCGAAATCTTCCACAAACGGCAGCACCGAACCGCCCACAGAGATCGCTTGGAATACCGTGGTATCGTCAGAACCATAGGCGTTGGTTGCGGTAAGGGTGACCGTATATCCTCCTGTAGCCGAGAAAATGACCTGTGGGTTTTGAGACGAATCCGTCGTACCGTTCACATAGCTGAAGGTAGATGGGCTGATTTGCCATTGCCAGCTTGTGGTCAAGCCTTGGCTTTGGTCGATCAATGAAATGGTATCCGTCGTACCACAAGGTGCCGCAGGATCCGCTATAAATGCCGCTACCGGTGGCGCTGCGCTTCCGGCCATTAGTGGACTCTGCCATACCCCACGGCCGTAGGTACCAATGCGCAGTAGATCATCGTCTTCATAGATTTCAAAATCTACGACGATCACGTTAGGTAGGTTTTTATTGTAGCTCACCCAGTTCGAAAATGCTGAGCTGTGGTAGTACACTCCGATATCCGTTCCCACGTAGATGCCGTCTGACGACCCGCTCTCGAAGGTCACACAGTTCGCAGGAATATTCGGCAGTCCCGAGCTCAGGTTCGACCAAGTCTGACCGCCATTGAAAGATTCCATCACCTTCTTGTTGCTGGTATATCCGCTGATCGAAATGACGATGTGTTGCTCGTCGTCCGGATCAATAGCGACTCCAGAAATATTATGTGGTGAAGGGCTCAACCCTCCACTAGGGGTGATGTTTGACCAAGTACTACCGCCATTGGTGCTCTTGAAAATATTGCTGTTGACCAGCACATAGATGTAGTTCGTGTTCGACGGAGCGATTTCGAATTCATCAATGTTCGACCCGCCGCTCACATTGGATGAGGAGGTAGCCGTCCATGAGGCACCCGCATTAGTCGACTTCCAAAGCTTAGTAAACCCGGCGTAGATCGTGTTGCCGTTGACCGGATCTACATTAAACGGCGTCACCCAGTTCCCCGAACCCGATGCGCTCAAGGTATTGATGGCCGAGAAGAATCCTCCTCCGTTGGTGCTCTTGTAGAAATCTCCATAGTAGATGGACGTGTACATGATGTTGTCATTGGTCACATCCACACCATTGTCCATCCCGTCGCCACCTGTGACGCGGCTCCAAGAAGAAGAGCTGCGAAGGTGTGAACCGTTGTCCTGGGCACCTGCAAGAATTACTGTAGTATCCGAGGTGCTCTGTGAGATTTTATAGTACTGGGTAATGTTCATGCCGTCGTTCAAATGACTCCATGAAGTACCGCCATTGGCTGTTTTATAGACTCCACCATCGGTTCCTACGTACAACTGAGACGTTCCTGGACGGAATGAGGCGTGGTGATGGTCAGCGTGAACATAAGGGATGGATCCAGCACCGTACCAGTGGCCGACGATAGACCAATTGGCACCACCATTCGTGCTCTTCCAAATATTCACCCCTCCTACGTAAATGGTATTCTCATCTAAAGGATCACAGGCAATACTCAAATCATACCATGCCTGGCCGCCTGAGCCTCCTCCGTTTGAAGCCCAACCCATGATGTTTGGCGAAGAGCTCATCAACGACCAATTCGAGCCTCCATTGGTCGAGCGATATAATCCACCAAAACCATAGTTACTACTCCCAAAAACGGCATAGAGTAATCCAGGTACTGAGCTCACTGCCACCTCACAGCGATAGACACCGGATGTCGGTAGTCCGTTGGACATTTGAGTCCAAGTATCACCTGCGTTCACAGAACGGTATACCTTTGGGCTAGAGCCAGAAGTGGTGGCAAACAACGTATCGCCTTGGCCCATGTGCACGCCGTAGAATAATCCAGATTGCTCTAGGCTGAAGGTCTGGCCGTAGTTGGTACTGCGGTAGATTCCGCCGTTCGTGGCAGCAACTACAATATTGGTGCTATCAGGGTGCACGACCACGCGGCCGATGCGGTAATTATTGCTGACGTTGAATGACAAGCCTGTCGGCGACCAAGTGACCCCGCCGTCTACAGATTTCATCAATCCATAACTGTAGGTATCCGCAGCATCGCGGTCCCCGGTCGCCAAATACATGGTATCCGGATGTTGTGGATCAATGGCTAAATCACTCACCCCAATGTTTGTCAACTCGTCTGTAAAGGTTTGCCAAGTTTGTCCGTCGTCGTAGCTCACCCATAAACCTCCTGCCGGTGCGCCTGCATAGATGGTATCGTTGTGTTGAGGGTGGAAGGCAACGTTGTTGATTCGGCCAATTCCATCACCGGAGGGCGCATCAAACGGACCGGCAGGGCGCCAATCTCCGTATTCATTAGAACTCGACTGGCTCTGTATGGCATTGTATAATACACTTGGATGTGGACGAACACCTGTCTCTCCGACGCGCTGGCCCATCATATATTCCCAACGCTTGAATTGTTTCCAACCGTGTCCTTTTTCATAAGGCTTGCCGGTAAATTCAGATTCGAATTTGTCTACCACGGTGTGGAAGTTCACGCGGTAATCCTGCATGGCTTCCACCCAGGTCATGTTTTCAATCTCACTCTTAGTCAGCGCATTAGAAGCACGATCTTGAGCAGTGACGAAAAGGGCAGTGGCAGAAAAGGTAAACGATAGTAATAGTTTACGTAGCATAGGGTAATCTTAATATCCCTAAATCTACAAAAACTAAGCTTTACTTTTCCTCCGGATTCGCAGTAGAAACAAGGCATAGCTCATTGAGCTGTGCTTCGTCGATGGTTGCAGGGGCATCAATCATGACATCACGACCCGCATTATTTTTCGGAAAAGCTATGAAATCACGGATAACCTCAGCGCCGCCAAGGATGGCTACTAATCGGTCAAAACCAAAGGCCAAACCACCGTGTGGTGGCGCGCCGTATTCGAAGGCACTCATCAAGAACCCGAATTGCTTCTCTGCTTCTTCCTTGCTGAATCCAAGCAAATCAAACATGCGGCTCTGCAATGCTCTGTCGTGGATACGAATAGAACCCCCACCGATCTCATTTCCATTCAACACAAGATCGTACGCATTGGCACGAACCATTCCTGGGTCTGTATCAATCAACGCGATATCCTCTGGCTTTGGAGAGGTGAACGGGTGGTGCATCGCGTGGTAACGCTCTGTTTCATCGTCCCATTCCAATAGTGGAAAGTCCATCACCCATAATGGTGCAAAGACCTCAGGATTTCTTAGGCCCATTTCCTCTGCGATGTGAAGACGCAATTCAGAAGTTGCTTTGCGCGTCAATCGCTCTTCACCTGCCAAAATCAGGATTAAGTCACCTGGCTTCGCATCCGCAGCTTTTGCCCATGCAGCTTGCTGCTCCTGCGTATAGAATTTATCTACTGAACTCTTGTACGTGCCGTCCTCATTGACTTTACAGTACACCATGCCCTTCATGCCGATGTCTGGACGCTTCACCCAATCGGTCAACTTATCGATCTGCTTACGCGTCCAAGAAGCGGCACCCGGTACCGCAATACCCAACACAGTTTCAGCTTGGTCAAAGACCATAAAACCGAGATTTTGAGTGAGTGCATTTAGATTGGCCAATTCCATCCCGAAACGGATGTCCGGTTTATCATTTCCATAGCGCTCCATCGCCTCTGCATAAGTCATGCGCGGCACACTATCAATCTCAACACCTTTCACGTCTTTCAACAAGTGAAGTAACAATCCCTCGAACGTATTCAAGATATCTTCTTGCTCTACAAAGGCCATCTCACAGTCAATCTGTGTAAACTCTGGCTGACGGTCTGCACGTAAATCTTCGTCGCGGAAGCAACGCGTAATCTGGTAGTACTTGTCGTAGCCACTAACCATCAACAATTGCTTGAAGGTCTGCGGGCTTTGCGGCAAAGCATAGAACTTACCCTCTTGCATGCGCGAAGGCACCACAAAATCGCGTGCACCCTCTGGCGTTGATTTTATCAAGAACGGGGTTTCAATATCCATAAAACCTTGCTCGTCCAAATACTTGCGTACCTCGATATTCACTCGGTTACGCAGCGCCAAGTTGCGCTGTAATGGACTGCGGCGAAGATCTAAATAGCGGTACTTCATACGAAGCTCCTCACCACCGTCGCTTTCTTCTTCAATAGTAAAGGGAGGCGTCTTCGCGGCATTGAGCACCTTTAGCTTCGCACTCTTGATCTCCACATCGCCCGTAGCCATATTGGCATTCTTGCTGTGACGTTCAATGACCTCACCTTCGATCTGTACGACCCACTCGCGACCTAGCTTTCTCGCCTCTTGCAATAACGTTGCATCCCATTCTTCATTGAACGCAACTTGAGTAATGCCATAGCGGTCGCGCAAATCCAAAAAGGTCATCCCGCCCAATTCTCTCGAGCGTTGTACCCAACCTGCCAAGGTTACTGTTTGTCCGATATGAGATGCGCGTAATTCGCCGCACGTGTGAGATCTGTACATGTCTTACTTCTTTGAACCGCAAAAATAGCCAAACTTGTGGGGCAAATCCCTATTTTGCATGGAAGATGCTATCAATGAACGATCACGAGAGATTTATGCGTGCTGCCCTTGCAGAAGCCCGCATTGCCGCTGAGGTTGGCGAGGTTCCTGTCGGCGCCGTACTAGTGGCTGGCGGCAAAATTATCGCCCGCACGCACAACCTCACCGAACGATTGGTCGATGTCACTGCCCATGCTGAGATCCAGGCGATCACCGCAGCCAGCAGCTACTTGGCATCCAAATACCTCAGCAAATGCACCCTTTACGTAACCCTCGAGCCCTGTCCCATGTGTGCAGGCGCCTTGTTCTGGTCACAGATTGGCACGGTCGTATACGGCGCTTCTGACGAAAAGCGTGGATTCGCTTTACATGGGGGTTCCCTGCATCCGAAAACCAAAATCATCACCGGCATTCTCGCAGAAGAATGCGGCCAAATTATGAGCGATTTCTTCGCCGCCAAACGCAAATAACATGGTTCTAAGCACCTTCGACACTGTCGTTCTCATTGCTTTATTGGTTCTTACCATTTCAGTAGGCCTATACTTCGGTCGCAGTAAAAAGAAAAGCCTGAGCGAATACTTCCTCGGCGGACGGAACCTTCCTTGGTACATCGCAGGGATCTCCATGATCGCGACTACCTTCGCAGCAGATACCCCTTTGGCCGTCACCGAGCTAGTTGGACAATACGGCATCAGCGGAAACTGGTTGTGGTGGAACCTCCTCGCCGGTGGTATGCTCACCACTGTTTTCTTTGCCCGATTATGGCGTAGAAGTGGCCTCTCTACCGAAGTCGAGTTTATCGAATTCCGTTATTCCGGACGCCCCGCAGCCATCCTACGCGGATTCAAGTCCATCTACCTCGGCGCCTTCATGAATGTACTGATCATGGGCTGGGTGAACGTCGCAATGATTACACTACTCCAAGGTTTCTTCGGCATCAGTGAACAACAAGCGTTCCTATGGACCGGTGCTGCACTACTTGGAGTGGTGGTATACGTAAGCATCAGCGGCCTGAAAGGCGTGGTCTATACCGATGTGTTCCAATTCCTTTTGGCCATGACCGGTTCCATTACCCTAGCCGTATACGTCCTGCGTGCGCCTGAAATAGGCGGGCTCGAAGGACTGAGAAACGCCTTACCGGACGAGACCTTCAGTTTCCTGCCCGAAGTAGGTAGCGGCGAGAGTTCCGGTCAAACCTACCAAATTGGATTAGCCTCCTTCCTGGCTTTCTTCGGAATGGTGTGGTGGACCTCGTGGTACCCTGGTGCCGAACCAGGCGGTGGCGGGTATAGTGCACAACGCATGCTCTCGACTAAGGACGAAAGAGATTCCTTCCTCGCCAGCGCCTTGTTCCAAATAGGGCATTATGCCATTCGTCCATGGCCCTGGATCATTGTTGCCCTCAGCGCTATCGTTTTATACGGCAACGGCGGAGACCTCAGCGGCACACCAGATTTCATTACCTATGAATGCATGACCGGCCAAGCAAATTGCGAGCCGCTTACGGCCAACCAACAAGCCGAATACCAAGAGTGGTTGGGACAATGGGAGCCCATGTACGGGGACCGATTAGCCGAAGCCCTTAAATACCAACGGGATTACCGCTTTGGCTACATTTTCATAATGCGCGACTTCTTGCCCAAGGGTATTTTAGGAATGCTCCTAGCCTCCTTATTCGCCGCCTACATGTCAACCATGTCGACCCAGCTGAATTGGGGCACATCCTACCTTGTAAACGACTTCTACCTGCGATTCATTTCGCCAAATGCCAAGCGCAAAAAGAGCATTAACATGTCCAGATTGCTCACCGTAGTTCTCGCCATCCTCGGCCTCTACATCACCCACCTCATGGACAGCATTGCAGGCGTCTGGCAATTCATTATGGAATGTGGCGCCGGACTGGGGCTGGTGTTGATTTTAAGATGGTATTGGTGGCGCATCAATGCTTGGGCAGAGATTACGGCGACAGTAGCACCTTTCGTCGCCTACGCCATTGCACATTACGGACTAGCCTGGGCCTTCCCAAACTCATTCTTCTTTACAGTGGGATTCACCACCATCGCCTGGATCACAGCGATGTATGTGACCTCGCCAGAATCTCATGCGACCTTGGTGGAGTTTTACCAAACGGTACGCCCAGGTGGCTCATGGAAACCAGTAGCATGGAAAGTGGAGCACAATGAGGGTGATACTCCGCCGTCAACGCTGCGCTTATTGGCCTACTGGCTGTTCGGAATCGCCGTGGTCTACGGCGCACTCTTCGGAGTCGGAGCGCTACTCTTTGGATAAAAAAAATCCCCGATGCCTACGCACCGGGGATCTGCTATATTCAAACTATTGGAGATTAATCCAACGTACGTTTTACTTCTACCATTTCGTAAGCTTCTACGACGTCGCCTACTTTGATGTCGTTGAAATTCGCAATGTTCAAACCACATTCGAAGCCTTGACGAACTTCTTTCACGTCGTCTTTGAATCGCTTCAACGAACCTAGTTTTCCAGTGTAGACTACCACGCCATCGCGAATGATTCTGACGTCGTGGTTGCGCTCGATGGTACCGTCTGTGACCATACAACCTGCAATAGTACCCACCTTGGAAATCTTGAAGGTCTCGCGAATCTCTGCAGTACCCTTGATCTCTTCTTTGATCTCAGCGCTCAACATGCCTTCCATGGCATCTTTCACCTCATTGATCGCGTCGTAGATGATTGAGTACATGCGGATCTCCACTTCTTCCTTCTCTGCCAACTTACGGGCTTGTGCAGAAGGACGAACTTGGAACCCTACAACGATGGCATCTGATGCTGTCGCCAATAGGATATCGCTCTCTGAGATTTGACCCACACCCTTGTGAATGATGTTGACCTGAATCTCTTCTGTAGTCAATTTTTGCAATGAATCTGAAAGCGCTTCTACAGAACCGTCCACGTCCCCTTTCAAGATGATGTTCAACTCCTTGAAGTCTCCCACCTGCAGACGACGACCGATCTCTTCGAGGGTCATCTTCTTCTGAGAACGTACACTTTGTTCGCGCTGCAACTGCAAGCGCTTGGCTGCAATTTGCTTCGCTTCCTTCTCGTCGTCCATCACGATGAAACGATCACCGGAAGTAGGCGCGCCATCCAAACCTAGAAGGTTTACTGGTGCTGAAGGACCTGCGACTTTGATGCGATTGCCACGCTCGTCGAGCATTGCTTTCACCTTACCGCTGTACTGTCCAGCCAATACGTAATCGCCCACTTTCATGGTTCCAGATTGGATCAATGCCGTACACATGTATCCGCGTCCCTTATCCAAAGAGGCTTCTACTACTGTACCGCTGGCGTTCTTATCTGGGTTGGCTTTCAAGTCCAACATTTCCGCTTCCAACAATACTTTGTCGAGCAGTTCTTCTACATTCAAACCTGTTTTCGCAGAGATGTCCATGGACTGAATCTGTCCACCCCAATCTTCAACGAGCAAGTTTAATTGGGCCAATTGCTCTTTAATCTTGTCTGGATTCGCTACCTCACGGTCCACTTTGTTGATGGCAAATACAATAGGCACACCTGCAGCTTGCGCGTGAGAAATAGCCTCCTTCGTTTGAGGCATCACGGCATCATCAGCCGCCACAACAATAATGGCAATATCCGTTACCTGAGCACCACGAGCACGCATGGCCGTAAAGGCTTCGTGACCCGGTGTATCCAAGAATGTAATGGTTTGACCCGTATGAACCTGAACACTGTATGCGCCAATGTGCTGGGTAATACCCCCGGCCTCACCGGCAATAACGTTCGCCTTGCGGATGTAATCCAACAAAGACGTCTTACCGTGGTCAACGTGTCCCATCACCGTTACGATCGGTGAACGTGGTTTCAAATCTTCTTCCTTGTCTTCTTCTTCTTGGAAGGTTTCTGTCACCTCCTCATCTACGAAGTTGACACTAAAGCCAAATTCTTCCGCCACCATTTCAAGCATCTCGGCATCCAAGCGCTGGTTCATGGTAACCATGACCCCAACACCCATCAAAGAACCGATCACGTCATTGACGCTAGCTTCCATCATGTTGGCAAGCTCCGTAACCGTTACAAATTCTGTAACCTTCAATACTTTGCTTTCTTCCGCCGCTTGCATATCTGCGAGCTCCTCTTTTTCGCGACGCTCAGCACGCTTATCACGACGGATTTTTGCCCCCTTGTTTTTCTTACCCGAAGTAAGCTTTTCAAGGGTTTCTTTAATTTGCTTTTGGATTTCTTCGTCTGACAATTCCTGCTTTTCAACTACAGGTTGGTTGCGACGTCCTTTTCCTTTGCCTTTTTTTTGGCCTTGATTGCCTCGTGCACCGCGAGCTTGTGGATCTGCTTGTACTTGCGTAGCACCGCCCGGTCCTTGCTTTTTGATGCGTACACGCTTCTTCTTTTCCCCTTTAGGCTTCTCTACAGGTAGCTCAATCTTCTGACCCGTAAACTTAGGGCCGTCGATCTTCACGTACTTCGTTCTGATCTCGGTTTCCGGCTTAGCCTCCTCTTTTTTAGGCGCCGGTGCTTCTACCTTGGGAGCCTCTGCCGGCTTGCCTCCAGACTTCTTGGTAACCTCTACAGGTGCCTTTTCTTCTTTGGCTTTAGGCTCAGCTTTTGGTGCCTCCTTTTTCTTAGGCTTGGCAACGTCAAGGTCAATTTTACCGAGGACCTTAGGACCCTTAGTTTCCTCTTTTGGAGCTTCTTCTGCCTTCGGTGCTGGCGCTTCTTCCTTCACCGGCTCAGGCGTTGGAGCAGGAGCTGGAACCTCATCTGCCACCGGTGCTGGGGCAGGAGCTGGAGCCTCATCGGCTCCGCCTCTAAGAAGATCCTTATCTTCCTTCACCTGGGCGCTTACGGCCTCAGAACGCTTTTTGCGAGCAAGGTCATCCGCAAATGCCGTCATCAAAACCTCGTACTGTTCGTCCGTGATTTTGTGGTTACGGTTATTAGGAATGTCATGACCGTGTTTGGCCAATTCCTCTACCGCCCGGTCTAGGGAGATGTTGAGCTCTTTTGTTGCTTTACTTAATCTGACGCTACTCATAGAGTGTCTTTAGGTATATTCTTA
>Ga0255762_10004199_pt1 | contig 11122 bp, 15 predicted proteins | sample 101ome_16_FD_179962 | JGI IMG/M metagenome (GOLD analysis project Ga0255762, IMG submission 179962) | Coastal salt marsh microbial communities from the Groves Creek Marsh, Skidaway Island, Georgia - 101401AT metaG (version 2) | ecosystem: Environmental > Aquatic > Marine > Intertidal zone >... | reverse complement strand
CGGCAAACGCGAGAGTGTACTCGAAAGCGTTGTCGGCCGACCAGGTCCGCGAACTCTACGAGTACGAGGCCGCGCGGTTCGACCACCGCGAGGATTTGGTGAGTTTGCACAAGGGCAACTTGGGCATAGGTTTGCGCGACCCGGAACAGAGGTTGGTCGTCGCCGGTAGTTTGCAGGAGTTTCCACCCGGAGCCATGACTTCCGAATACACGCATTTCACCGGGCATGGGATATTTAAAGCGATTTCAGCTGGTGATGAGACTGGTGGTGCGGGACCAGTTGACGCTTTCGATAAAAATTGGTCAACATCTTCGTACTGGTACAGCCAGGCGCCTACGTACGGTACATCGTCAACGAATGTGACCGGCGGTAGAAACGCATACACGAGCGACGCAAGCTTGAATGGTTATTCCGGTGAGTGGTTAGGTTTAATGTTTCCATGCGGTTTCGTGTGTAAAAGTGTGGTGATTGCAGCTAGAAACAATGAAATAATTTCAGCACCCCACGATTTCGTAGTTTTAGGTGCCACCAGCCCTTTCGACGAGACAGGCTGGGTGACTATCGGCAACTTTTACGGGAAAAGCTCGAATGACTTCTGGGTCGCAGGCGGCGTCGGAATGCATTTCCCAATCAATTATGATAAACCCGTCTACGGCATAGTGTTGGTGTTTACATCAGGCAATTACTACTACGCGATCACTGTAGGTGAAATCCAATTCTTCGGCATTCCCCAAATGAACGTCACCGACGGACGCCAACTGAACGTCGGCCAAGTCATGACGAGTTCGGTCGGAATTGGGACGACGGCACCGCACGTACCTTTGACTGTATACAACGACGCTAATGGTACCAATCACACCGTTACTGATGGCGCAATGCGGTACTTTAGGTACGACGTGAATCTTGCGAGCAACCCAGATTATGGGTGGGCTGGTCCAGTCAGTATTTATGCACGCCATTCGATAATGACGGGACAATATATGGTGTCGCACACTGGTACACTCCAAGCGTCCGATCGTCGTATCAAGACAAACATCGTGGACGTCAACGATTCGAGTGCGCTCGACACGTTCCGTTTGATACAGCCGAAATTGTACAATTACAGAGACGTCGTCGACCGCGGGACCTTACCCGTGTGGGGTTTCATCGCGCAGGAAGTTGGTGATACGTTGAACTATTCGACGGGTGAACGAACCGAATGGATTCCAAACGTGTACGAACTCGCGAACGTCTACGCCGAGGGTGCGGTGTTAGAGTTCGACACCACCAAGTTGGAAGTGGGCGCGCCCAAACTGCGTCTGTACGACCGAAACGACAGGGAGGAGGACGTGGACATCGACGAAATCATCGACGAGTACACGGTTCGGCTCACGAAACCCATCGAGAGTCGCGACCAAGTGTTCGTGTACGGACAAGAGGTTCGCGATTTCCACTTTTTGAAGAAGGACGCCATCTGGACGACGGCCGCGGCCGCGTTACAGGAGGTGGACCGGCAGTTACAAGCGGAAAAGGCCAAAGTGAAAACACTGGAATCCAAACTCGCGGGCGAACGCGTTCCGCTCGAAAACGCCGAGGGGTTAGCGATCGACGCGAATTACGCACCGTGCGTGTCCGAGAATGACCCCTTGTTTTACGGGATCGTCGACGCCGACGGGTACGTCGCCGCGAAGGGTAAACGCGCGAAAGTGTGGGTGACCAACGCCCGGGCACCGATCAGTGCCGGTGACATCATCGGGACGACGTCGAACGTCGCGGGGTACTGTTCGAAGCTCGCGGATCTCACGGAAGTGTATCGCGCCGTCGGCAAAGTTCTCGTCGACGTCGCGCTCCCACAGGTCACCGACCACAATTTCGTCGCACCGACGGTTCCGCGAAAGCGTAAAGTCACGCAGACGTCCAATGTGACGGTTTGGGTCCGGGAATTCAAATCGACGGCCGACCAGTACGCGACGCTCGGGGAAGACGAAAGGCGCGTGCGCGACGAAACGTATTACGCGAGGGACGAATTGGTCGAGGTCGTGCGAAACGAGTGGGTCGATAAAATGCCCGCGTACGATCTCGAGGCGTACCACCGAACGCAAATCGACACGTGCGATGCCGACGTGTACGAAGGACTCCCGGAATCCGAAAAGGTGAATTACGTGTTGAGTGACGATGGCGTCTACACGTACACGCACAGGGTCACCCTCACCACCGACGAGTGGAGTGCGCTGGAAGACGTCGATGAACGAAACTCGTACGTCCACGGGTACTTCAAGAATACGACGGAGACTCTGAGTGAAGACGAATGGACCGCCCTCGAGGATTCGGCGGTTCAGGCGAGGTACGAGGCGCGCACGAGACCGCTCTATTTCAGGTTGGTCGTCGCGTCGGAACAGCGTCACGGGTACGTCGAAGAAACGCGCTCGAAAACGGTGGACGTACTCGACGCGTACGGTCGACCGACGTACGAAGAAGTCGAGGGCGAGACCGAACCGGCGTTCGAGTTCAGGTACCTCACGACCGAAGGTGTGATCACGGACAGGCACAGCGGTGTACACATGGCGGCGCTCGTCGAGTGCCTCTTATTCTAACTAAACAACACATCTATACGAACGCGTGTCGCTGTTCGCGTGGGTGTGCGTGTGTTTACTATCTATTCGTCCTCGTCCTCGTCCCCGTCTCCCTCGTCTTCTTGCGCCGATTTACACATCGCACCCATCGTGCGCAATTCTTCCGCGTTCAGTTCGAGGAACTCGAAGTACAGTTCGTTTTTATTTCTCGGACCCCCGTCGATGGTGTACACCTCGTCCATCGTGCGCGCGTCGAGCACTTCCCCGGATTCCTTGGTAAGTTCAAGGAACTTGGCGCACTTAAATTTATCGATACCCTCTATGAATTCGCGAAGTTCCGAGGCTCCGGTCGACTCCGTGCGCGCCATGAATTTAGCCTGGAATTCATCCAAAAGAGGTTTGGCGAACGCCGCGGCTTTTTTCACAGCGGCGGCGTTCGTCGCGCGTAAAAGTTCGGGACCGGTTCCGGGAACGAATCCAAGGTTGTACGCACCGCCCGCGACCGACGAGGACATGGAACACAGAAAACACATCACAATGACCGCTGCGGCCATTACTAGTACTAATACTACGCGCGAATAAAATTGTGGGACTATGGTAGATAGATGTTCGCGCTCGCGTTCGCCCTGTGCGCCCTGGCGTTCAACGTCTTGGTCGGGTACTACGTCTCTTACAAAAGGAATGTTCGCGCATCTGACCGCATCTACGATATCGGGTACCGCGTGCTCCCCGATCTCAGCGCGTACGATTGGCTCAGTGATCTCGCACTCGTGGTGCCTGCGACGGCGCTCGCGTTCGCACTTCCGAAATGGCCCGCGAGTAAGCGCGATTCCATGTTCACGCTCTTGGCGCTCATGTTTGCGTTCCGCTCGCTCGTCAACATCGTGACGACGTACCCGTCACCGAAGAAGTGCGCGCTGAAACCACCTTTCGGGTTCTGTAACGATTTCATGTTCTCAGGGCACACGACGTTCAATATCGTCGCCGCGAATTACATCGGTGGAGCGTTTTGGCCCGCGTGGCCCGCGCTCGGATCGGTCCTTTCCGTCGCAACCCGCGAACACTACACCGCGGACGTCGTCATGGCGTGGATCGTTTTCGCGGCTTTAAAATGTCGCGTTTAAGTATGACCGTCGAAGTCGTCACGTACGCCAACAAAAAGTTTGGACTCTTCGACAAACTCGTCGATAACGAACACGGCGTGCCGATCAAAGTGCTCGGCATGGGCACGGAGTGGACGGGTTTCAACGATAAGTACAGGGGCGTGCTCGCGTACCTTAAGAAACACAAGAGCGACGACGATATCATCGTTTTCGTCGACGGTTTCGACACGCTCGTCAACAAGGATTTGTCAGGATTCGAGGAAAAGTTCAGGGCGACGGGCGCGGGCATCGTCGTTTCGAAAGACGTACTCGTGTCGTGGGTCCCGACAGTGCTCGGACGGCACATAAATAGGACGGTTTTCGGCACGTGCGATGGAAAGCACGCCGCGAACACGGGCATGTACGTGGGCTACGCGCGCGATATCAAAACAGTGCTCGCACACGCACTCGACATGTCGTGTGAAGACGACCAGGTAAACATGAACGCGCTGTGTTCGGCGTACGATTTCATCTCGGTCGACGAGGATTGCGTTTTTTTCGAGAACGTGGGTGTGGGACGTCAGAAATCATCGAGTGCGTATTTCGTCAGTTTTCCCGGGACACCGTCCTTGAGCAGGGTCCACCGAGCCGCGCGCGAGTACGCGCAGTTCTTCAGGGTACAGTTTGTCGTCCTCGCGATCATCGCGCTCGCGGTTTCCCCGCGAACAGTAAAACCACGCATCATCATCGCGGTCGCGGCGATCACCGCGGCGTACGTCGCTTTCGCGGATAAGTCGTGCGCCTTAGAGAAATAATCTATGTTAACTGTATACGAAAAAACATGTCCGGGGGCATCACGCAACTCGTCGCCATCGGCCAACAGGACTCGCACATCACGGGTCAACCCGAGGTCAGCTACTTCAGGAGCACTTTCAAGAGACACACGAACTTCGCTCAATCCGTTGAACGCCAAGTCATCCAAGGCAACGTGTCCAACAATGGCATGTCCACGGTGCGCATCGAGCGCAAGGGTGACATGCTCAGCTACGTGTACCTCATGCCGCACACGGGCACCCAAGCGACGTCCATCGCGAACTGGGATACCGTAATCGAGAAGGTCGAGCTCATCATTGGTGGACAAGTCATCGATGAACAGGACTCTCTCTTCACGCAGCACATCGCCCCGAAGGCGTTGGCGACGAACATGTCCAAGTCGCGACTCGGTGGCTTCTACGGTGGAGCGTCCTCCAAGTTCTACCCGCTCAGGTTCTTCTTCTGTGAAGCGTGGGCGAACGCTCTTCCGCTCGTCGGTCTTCAGTACCACGACGTCGAATTGCGAATCACGTGGGGTGGTTCCGCCGCGTCGCACACGTGGGAGTGCTACGCCAACTTTATCTACCTCGATGAAGTCGAGCGCGCGCACTTCGCGTCGTCACCGATCGATATGCTCATCACGCAAACCCAAAAGAACATCGGGTCCAGTGCGACGACGCAGGAATTGAATTTCAATCACCCGGTCAAGTTCTTAGCGAGCGCGAAAGCGCAAGGCGGGGCCTTGCCCATTCTCGCGGCCACGAACAAGCTCAAGCTGCAAATCAACGGGACCGATATCGCTGATTTCAAGTACGCATCGCCGAACTTTACGGCGATCCCGGCGTTCTACAACATGACGCACGCGGATAACGACGACGATGATGCGCTCATGGTGTACCCGCACTGTCTCGAAACGTCTAAGAGTCAACCGACGGGTACCCTTAATTATTCACGCCTTGATTCGGCGCGTCTCGTGTCCTCGTCCGCTTCGTTCGCCGACCCGATTTACGCCGTTAACTACAACATCTTCTCGATCGTCAACGGCATGGGTGCTCTCCGATACTCCAACTAAATTCTCGGTGTAATGTAATGATCAAGACTCTGTTTCTTCTTGGCGTCGTCTTCGTCCTCACGTATGACCCACAAGCGGGTGGCCTCGATAACGTCGTGCGTCACCACCAACAGTCACCGACATCGGCGGTCGCTGCGTCGCAACATGGACAGGCTAACGCTCCGGCCCCACCGCCTCTTAACAAGCATCAACACTACGAGGCCCTACAGCTCGGACAGGAAGGGTACCAGTACCGAACAAACATGCCGGGTGCGGCATTATATTAGAGAATAGATCTCACGTACCACTAGAACATACCATGGTGCCAATTCAACGCGAAACGCTCCTCACGGGGGCGGTCTTTGTGTGCATTGTTGCCACAATCTTCCTATTCAGAGAGCTCAACATCGTCAGGGATCAGCTCAACGAAATCGGCACGGTCAGTTCCAAGCTCGTGCACCACGCGAATTCCGTTTCCCAGGCCATCGCGGCCGCGACGGGTCCGAACGGCGATGACGACGAAGACGAAGAAGAGGAAACAGAAGTCAAGGTCATCAATGTCAACGCCGCCGAGGAAAAAGCTTCCGAATAAAAAGAGGACATATCTTAGATTGCATCCAACGCCGATGCATCATGTCCGAGCAGACGACGAAAAAACATAAAGCCATCGCAGTTCCGGTCGTTTTCGACGAGAACGGAGAACCGATGTTTCTCGTCGTGCGCGATCGAAGGTTTAAGGATTGGATATTCGTCACGGGAGGGTGTCGACGAAGAGAGATAGTGAATCCGATACGCACGGCCCTCCGCGAACTCGAGGAAGAGACGCGAGGGGTCGTCGTTTTGAAGAGGGGCGAATACAGTCACTACCAATTTACGGTCCCGGAAGAGCCGGGTAGTGACGTCGAACTCGTGTACAATGTCTTTGTGTTCTTTGTCGATTTCGACGCGAACACGCGAGCGGAAATGATTCAACGGTTCTACGAAGAAAAGCAAAAGTACCTCGTCGCGAAACTCAATAAACGACCGATCAAACGAACGTTTGATGAAAACGATCACATGGCATTCGAGGGACTCTCAGTATTCAGGGAGCGCAAACAGTGGGATCTCATTGAGCGAAACGTCCTCAAAAGCAGACATTTCACCGAGTGCCTGGAAACACGCGAAAGAAAAACGTTCGCATTCAAGTAGATATGAAATCAAAGAAGTACATTTTAATGCAAATAAGAGATCTTATGGTTAAAAAATTCGATAACTCAGAAGAAGACGCGGACGCGTACATCGACCAGGTTCAGAACAGGACAGTCTACGAACTTCTCGTCTTGAAGAAGGAATTGACACAGAAAGAAGTCGAGTTGCCAGACGTATCCACGCGCCAGTGGTTTAGAGGATACTTCAGTTGGGAACAATAGCATGTTCAGGAAGTGGTGTCGCGAACGAAAACTAAACAATGGGTCGAACCTATCGCACGTGCTCATGGACGGCGGTGTCCTGAGTGTCCCGTTCGATACGTTGGACGAATTCTACGATCGGTACGTTGAGTCCGTCAAGAGTGGCGAAAAAGTGTTCGTGGTCGAACAGAAAACCGAGCTCTACAATTTCTTCATCGACATCGATTACAAGGACGATCGCGCGTTGACCGTGGAAGAAGTGGAAGACGTGTGCAGAATCATATGCGACAAGGTCAAGAATCTAGGTGGTAAAGACGCGCTCGTCTCCGTCGCACCACCGAAAGAAGCCGGTTCAAAAATCAAGACAGGGGTTCACATCAATTGGCCAGGTTTCGTCGTCAATCAAAAATCTGCGATCGCCGTGCGCGAACACGTGCTCATAGCGCTCGTGACGGCAAAGGGCGGCGTCGACTGGGACAAAGTGATCGACCAATCCGTCTACGGCGAAATCAAGAAAGATGGTCGAAAACGGTCTAGGGGGTCGGGATTTCGCATGCCGTGGAGTCACAAGATTGGTAAACACGACGCGTGTGAAGGCAAAGGGTGCGACGAGTGCTCGAAAGGCCGAACGACGCAGGTCGCGTACCTACCGCTCTTCAGGTACAGACAGGGGCCCGTGTTCTCCATGCTCGAACGCGTCGACCCGCAACCGAACGTCGACGTTCTGAAAATGGCAACCGTGCGCACGGACGCGACGACGGCGGTCGTCGTCGATTCACCGAATAGGGCCGCACGGGAAGGCACCTTCGAGGAAATGGAAGAAGTGCTCGCGGGTGAAGAAATCACGGATCTCGAGATACACGACGCGCTCGAGCGCAAAATCCAAACCATACCGGGACAGGAGAACGCCACCGTCAAAAAGGTCATCAAAATAGAGGACACGTACCTCATCGCGAGTGACTCCAAGTACTGCTTCAATATCGGGCGCGACCACGGGTCAAATCACGTGTACTTCGTCGCGTCGAATGGAGGCCTGCGGCAGAAGTGCCATTGTAAATGCGAAACCATGGTGGGTCGCCGCGTGGGCTTTTGCAAAGAGTTTTCAACCGAACCGACAGTCATCGCGTGGTCCGACAGCCTCTATGCAAAACTATGGCCCGACGGTTTGAAGCCACAGGAAAGACTCGAGAAGAAGAAACAGGAAGTCGCCGTCGACCGAGAGACCAAGAAAAACGTGGAAGGTATCATAAACCAGTTCGCCGGACACCAAAACACGAAAGTCACGCGCATGCAGAAAAAGGGCAAGGTGTGGCTCGTTTTCACAAACACCCAGTACTGCGCCATTCGCGGCACGAATCACGAGGCAATGATGCAATTCGCCATCGAACGCGGATCAGGGGGGAGCGCGTACGTGCGACAGGACTGTGAGTGCGTCCGAGACAAGAAAATGCGAAGTCGCGCGACGAAAATAAGACTGGACCATGGAAATGGAAACGAGGCGTACGCGCGGCTGTTTAGATCTTCCGAAAAAAATAGAATCATGTAATTAGTATAGAAGAGATGTCTCTGGCACTCACGGGCGCGGCGCTCTTTGCGATATACAAAGTATCATCCCTAAAAAGCGTAAATACGATGCCAATGATCTTCGACCCTGAACTCTACGCACTCAAGCGTCGCGCGCACGCGTTCTCGGGTATCGATCCACCAGCGTACGAATCGTTTCGGTCGAGTCTAGACGCGTGTGAAGCGCGCATCAACGATCCAGAACAGTCCGCGAGAACACTGTACGAAGCGCTCGAGCACCTCGACGGTATCGCCATGCTCAGCGACCAATACGAGGGCGATTTGCGTGAAACGATTGAAAATCTGTCCATGGAAATCGCGCTTTTCATGGAGACAAAAATACTCAATCGAGCAAAAAGAAATGGTATGCGATTTCACTCGCGATACTTAGAGAATAAGGGAATATCTTAATCAGGAAGCAAAAATGTCCACCACGAAGAGATCGAGATCAGGAAGACTCATTCGACGACCGAGTGAGGTGTACGTACCCGAAATCGAACGGTTCGAGGACGATTTCGCGGAACACGAATACGACGATGGGATCGACGGGTCGGATATCGACACAGAAGACGAAGGTGATTCGGACGACGAAAGTGATTGCGACGAAGACGATGAAGACGCAGGGTCTCTGTGCGATTTCATCGTAGACTCGGATGAAGATTTCGAGGGCGAAGACGAAGACGAAGGTGAATCATCAGAGGAAGAAGAGGATTTCTCGTGCGACGACGAGAGCGACAGCGACTGAGTAAATGTGCGCATTAGAAAAATACCTTGTAAAACCAAGAGAGATGGAAACAGATATCGGTCAACCCATTGATTACGACCCGAGCAATAACGTCTCGCCACCACCCGTGCGTGACGATCGCGATTCGTCGTCGACGCCCATCGATGCGACGGATCCACGCCAAGGACCGCCCACGACACCCGAAGAGTTCATGTACCATCAAGCACTCCAAGAGCAGCAGCAGTACATGTATGGACAACACGGCGGACTCGATCACGTACAGGCACCGCCACAGCCACAAAAAGAATTACTCGCGTCCGTAGATAAGATCACGATCATCGTTCTATTTGCAGCTTTTATCGTCGGTTTCTTTCTCGGGTCGAGTCGTCAACCCGTCATCTTAAAATATGACTAGCGTGTAACGATACATCCATCATCTTGTCGCATCCACGACAACTCGATGTTTTACTTAGTAATCCCGTAGTACGCGGTCCAATCGCCCGTCGGTCCCTTACGCTTCTCCGTGAAGTAGGCACGACTGACGATTCGCGGATCTTTGGTATTTATCTCGAACGCGCGAGTCGCGCTTATGAGCTCAACGGTGGACGCGTCGTCGTTCAATATGGCGTCTGTGGTCTTCTTCTCACGCGAGAACCACGAAGCGTCGGGGCGAACGACGTATACGACGAGGAGCACGAATGATAAAACGATGAGACTGATTTCAAACTGTGACATCTTATATTAAAACGGCAGAATTATTTACTCCTTGGTGTCGGTTTCCACGGGCTCGACCTCGGACTGACGGGCCTTGCGTCGCTCCTCGATCTCATCGGCGACGATTTTATTCGCCTCTTCGACCAACTCCTCGATCGGGGCATCGGGTCGCTCCTTCTGGAGGCGCTCGAGTACTTCACCCGGAGTTGATACAGGTGCTTCGTCCGGTTTGGAGTAGAATTTGCTGTTCTCGTCCCCGGGTTTGATTGTCGTACCAGCCGTCATGTCGCGCTTCCGCTCGTTAAATAGCTTCGCCGCTTCGACTTGAGACTCTCGGTACGATACCATCAATTCCTCGAGTTTCGCGTCCGCGTAGTGAGAGTCCTCGATGTCCTTCGGAGGCGGCAGGAGAAGCCACTTACCGACGTCAACCACGTAAATGTCAAACGTCGTGTCTTCCTTCTGCAGGCGCTGCGCGTGCTTTGCAGCCTCGGCCTGGGTCGGGAAAACGCCGCGGATTTTGATGCCGAAGTGGTCGCATTTTTGCGGTGCGTCTGGCCCGACGTACGATAGACAGGCAAACAGCTGACCTGGCGGAAGCGTGTAATCAGATTCGAGCTCGGATGAAGGCATTTCTAGTATGTATCTGATTACATGTGAATCGATTTCTCTAAATCACCTGATAAGGAGATGTTCTTTTTTGAAGTATTTTAAAAGGTCTTCAGGATCCCATTCTCCATCTAAAAACTGCTCGAGCCACATCTTTTCATGTTTTTCGTAAAAACCTTGCTTGTCGACGACAGCTAAAGCGCAAGCTCTCATGTTCGCCAGCAGCTTGAGGTGTTTTATCTCCTTGAGTTTTTCCTGAAACTCGATCTCATTTGCTTTTATGCGCTCGCGGTGTTTCTCTTTCAACTCCTGGAGTTGATTTTCTGAATCTTGTTGTTTTTCGCGATGTTTCGCTCTGACTTCCAGGAGTTTATTTTCCGATTCTTGTAGCTTCTCGTAAAGTTTTTGGTTTCGCCTCTGCGCGGCTCGGTGTGCCTTCTGAGCGCGATCGACCACGTTCTGCTTACGACGAATCCGCGCTTCGTAGTCCTCCGCTGTGACCTTCCTTGGCATTACTTTCGTCACTGTCGTCGAAAAGTGAGGCTGGTTTTGGTTTTCAATGCGCGAAAGACTCTTTTAAAGATTAGAGATGATTTTCAAGATTGGCACGTGGGCACTATGGTAAC
>Ga0255762_10004197_pt1 | contig 11133 bp, 9 predicted proteins | sample 101ome_16_FD_179962 | JGI IMG/M metagenome (GOLD analysis project Ga0255762, IMG submission 179962) | Coastal salt marsh microbial communities from the Groves Creek Marsh, Skidaway Island, Georgia - 101401AT metaG (version 2) | ecosystem: Environmental > Aquatic > Marine > Intertidal zone > Salt... | reverse complement strand
GATTGGTTTGGTTGGTATGCTGGAGGGTGATGGCCCCCGAGATGCAAGAGATATGGCTACGGCGCTGCGGCAGCTTTCTCATCAATCACGCCCATCAGATAGTGTTGTGCCAGGTCTTTTAGATGGCCTCGAAAGTGTCAAACGACTCGTTGGAAGATCATTTGACAAAGGCCGAAGCAGCAGACTTCGGTTGGCTGGTGCAGGCGAATAAGTGAATGGCTGAAATCGCGGTCCTGCTGAAAGGTTATCCGCGCCTTTCTGAAACATTCATTGCCCAGGAAATTAGGGCACTGGAGCAGCGTGGGGTTAAGCTGCGGCTTTATTCTATGCGCCATCCAACGGATAAACACCGACATCCAATTCATGATGAAATTGAAGCAGAAGTAATCTACCTTCCTGAGTATCTGTATCAGGAAGTTAGAAGGGTCTGCCGCGCGTGGTGGATTGTTCGGCGACTACCTTCTTACCGAAAGGCTGTCCGATTATTTCTGCAAGACTTAATTCGTGATTTTACTCCCAATCGGGTTAGGCGTTTTGGACAGGCTCTGGTTTTAGCCGCGGAAATGCCCTCTGACATATCACTTATCTATGCGCATTTTCTGCACACTCCAGCCTCTGTTGCGCGTTATGCGGCGACAATCACTATGACGCCTTGGAGCGTTTCCGCGCACGCTAAGGACATATGGACTTCAGTGGATTGGGATCTTCAGGAAAAGCTTTCGGCATGTGACTGGGCCATTACATGCACGAATGTCGGTGCGGCGCATCTAAAGCAACTTGCAGTCGACTCTGGAACTAGTTCGAACAGGGTCAGTCTTGTTTACCACGGCTTGGACTTGTCCCGTTTTCCAACTGCGCCGCCTCGGCCACTGACTAACGGTTCTGATCCAACGCATCCAGTCGAAATTTTAACTGTATGCCGAGCAGTAGAAAAAAAAGGCCTTGATGATCTTTTGGTTGCGTTAGCAGCCCTGCCTAGTGAGCTTCATTGGAGAATGCGTCATGTAGGGGGAGGCCCTTTACTTCCTAAACTAAAGTCAGATGCAAAGGCACTTGGCATAGCAGATCATATTGAATGGTCGGGAGCGATGGCTCAATCAGAAGTTATTGAGGCTTACAGAGCTGCAGATTTATTTGTCTTGCCATCAAAGATTGCCGGTGATGGTGATAGAGATGGCTTGCCGAACGTTTTAATGGAAGCAGCCACTCAGGGTTTATCTGCTGTTGCAACAAATGTTTCTGCGATTCCGGAATTTATTCGAGATGGTGAAACAGGCCTTTTAGTGGAGCCATCTGATACTGCCGGCCTAACCAACGCGTTAAAAATAATGATTACCCAGCCAGATAGAAGGCTTCGTATAGGACGTGCATCGGAAATTTGTATCCGAAATGAGTTTGATTCTGGTGTTGGTGCTGATGCGGTGGCTGCTCTTATTCGACAATCTATCGATACGGCAAAAGAGGGTGGTACATAGTGAATGCGCGCTGCCTTCTACGCCCCACTTAAGCCTCCGGGACATCCTGTGCCTTCTGGCGATCGTAGGATCGCACGTTTATTTCAGCAGCTTTTTGGGCGCATCAACATTGAAACCCCGCTCGCGAGCCGTTTCAGAAGTCGTGATGGGGCAGGTGATAAGCTGCGCCAGGCGCGCATGGCAAGCCTTGGTCCCTGGTTGGCTCAACGGGCAGTTCGGGAACTTGGACCGAAAGGCGCTGATATTTGGTTTACTTATCACCTTTACTACAAAGCGGCGGATTGGTTGGGCCCTGAAGCAGCAGCTATTCTAGATATTCCTTATATTATTGCTGAAGCAAGTTTCGCTCCTAAGCGAGCCGATGGGCCATGGAGCATTTCCCATCAGCGAGTTGCTGATTGTGTGGCTGAAGCTTCAGCTGTCTTGTGCCTAAATCCTAATGACATACCGTGTCTTGAACCATTAATAGAAGACGCTGGGAAATTAATTCCATTTCCACCCTTTTTGGATATTGAGCCCTATCTCAAATTCAAAATAGAGCGAGACGCATATCGGGCAGACCTATCAAATGAGTTGGGTATTCCTGCCAACGCAAAGTGGCTTCTGGCAGTAGGGATGATGCGTGATGGTGAAAAAACAATCTCATACATCAAATTAGCAGACGCTCTGGGGCAATTGAGGCCAGAGCGGGACTGGCGTCTTGTAGTTGTTGGTGATGGCCCTAATCGTGATGTCATCCAAGAAACCCTTCAGGCAGCGACTATGGGGCGAGTGATTTTTGCGGGTGAGAGAAACGACTCGGATTTAGCTAAATTCTATGCAGCTTCGGATTGCATGGTGTGGCCAGCGCATGGTGAGGCGTTTGGAATGGCAATGCTGGAAGCTCAGGCAAGTGGCTTACCCGTGGTGGCATGTAATACAGGCGGCGTGCCAGCTGTCGTGGAGGACGGACTTTCAGGAACATTAGTCAGAGCCAACGATGCTTCTGCTTTCGCAAACGCGATTGATGTATTAATCCAGGATGATGGTCGGCGTGCTTCATATTCCTCCGCAGCTCACATAAGAGTTAGAGATAAACAATCGCTTGAGGCCGCAAGCTTGCGTCTTGAAACAATACTTTCCAGGATTGGAATTCTATGACCCTACTTGTCCTTATTCGTCATGCTCCTACCACCTGGAATGCCGAAGGCCGTTTGCAAGGACGCAGAGATACCCCTTTGTCTGAAGAAGGTGAGGCGATGCTGCAGACGTGGGCACCACCTAAGGCATTTTCAGGATTTGATTGGGTTTCTAGTCCTCTTGGTCGAACAATGAGAACTGCTAGGGTGCTTGCTGGTCGGAATGTCGCCAAGGACGATCGTATCATCGAGATGGACTGGGGTGACTGGGAAGGGCGGACGCGCAATGAACTTTCAGAGACTCTTGGTTCTGATTTTCATGAGAATGAAACCCGTGGTTTAGACTTTTTGCCTCCTGGTGGCGAAAGCCCGCGTATGGTTCAAAATCGCTTGAAGCCTTTTTTTGCAGAACTTGCAATGAAAAATAGGCCTTTAGTTGCTGTGACACATAGAGGGGTAATCCGTGCGGCTGTTGCTTTGGCCACTGGCTGGGACTTTATGGGAAAGCCACCAGTAAAGGGAGCTCATGGAACATACAACTTACTTCGGATCGAACCCAATGAAGCCCTGACCGTGCAGGCACTCGATGTGCCGTTAGATTGGGATCCTGAATTGTGATACGTCCACGCGTTCTTATTTGGGTTCAACACCTTCTTGGAATTGGACATCTAGCTAGGGCTGCAACTTTAGCAAAGGCAATGACATCAGCAGGAATGGATGTTGTTATTGCATCAGGGGGTGAACCAGCCTCTGTTATCGATGTTGGTGATGCAAAATTGGTCCAACTTCCATCTGCGCGCGCTGTAGATATTTTTTTCAAAGTGCTTCACGACGCAAATGACTGCCAAATTGATGATGAATGGAAAAAAATCAGATTAGAGGCAACTCTCAACACGTATCGTGATTTTGCTCCAGACATACTTTTAACAGAGTTGTTTCCGTATGGCCGCCGGCAGTTCCGCTTTGAGATGGAACCATTGTTGGAAGAAGCAAAAAGAGATGGATGCAAGGTCGTCGCATCGGTTCGTGACATATTAGTTGCTCCAGCAAAGCCAGAACGACTTGATGAAATGCTGGTGCGTATCAAAACATGGTATGATCTAACTTTAGTACACGGCGACCCCGAACTAGTTCCCTTTGAACGCACATTTCCACATCTGGACAAGATTTCTGGTAAAGTTCGTTACACAGGTTATGTGGTGGACGAACGAGAGGAAGCCAACGGTAAAGATGGTTTGGATGAAATTTTGGTCTCGGCTGGAGGAGGTGCTGTAGCTGAGCCTTTGTTGAGGGCGGCTATGGATGCAAGGGCATTAACCCAGGTGGCCCAAGAGCGATGGCGGTTTTTGGTGGGTCATAATCTTTCAGATTTAATTTTTGAAGATCTTCAGCGTCAGGCCAGCTCTGGTGTTATAGTTGAACGGGCGCGCAAAGACTTTTCAAGCCTTCTTAAGCGATGTCGGCTTTCCATCTCTCAAGGAGGTTATAACACAGTGATGGAGACATTGGCAGCTGGCGCGCGTGCTGTCATTGCTCCTTACGCTGGTGGTTTAGAGACAGAACAGACGCTGCGGGCAGAAGCATTACAATCGAGGGGAGCGTTGCAATTAGTGCATGAGGAAGATCTTTCCCCAGAAAAACTTGCAGCTGCCATCGATAGAACCCTTAATAACCCTCCAAGTTCTGCCGCGGGCGTGAAGATTGACGGGGCTCAGGAGACTGCTCGGATAGTGCAAGAACTGGTGCACGCTTAAAATGCTGTCTGGGTGGGAAAATTTAGACGCTGAACTTTCACGATGGGCGCTGATGGGGCGTAAAGCAGACTTTTGGCTTCGTGATGATGATGCAACAATTCAGACACCTGCTCTTGATCGCCTTTTATCTTTGGTAAATGTTGCCCATGTACCGCTTGCTCTGGCTGTGATTCCAGCGTCGGCCACGACAGGTCTTGCTCGCTATTTAGAGGCCTTGGGGACTGTGTCAGTTATCCAACATGGATATGCCCACCTGAATCATGAAAGCAACGGCGGTAAAAAATCCGAATTCCCGGAAACAAGGTCTTTAGACACGGTAATTAGAGATTTAGTGAGAGGACGCTCTGTCATAACGGACCTTTTTGGTAACCAGTCGCTGCCAGTTTTGGCTCCTCCGTGGAACCGAATATCATCGCAGGCGGTCCAGAGTCTTTTTAACTGTGGTATAACAGGTTTGAGTGGATTCAAGCCAAGGACTTCGAGCTTCGCAGCTACTGGAGTGAAACAAATCAATACTCATATTGACCTTATTTCGTGGCATGATGGCAAATTGGGTAAAGCTGGGCACAAAATTGCTGCAGAGATTGCCAGTCACCTGGCTGCGCGCCGGACTGGTGAAGTTGACCCGAATGAAGCCACTGGCATTCTCTCACATCATCTAGCCATGGATGAGGCTGCGTGGAATACTCTTGCTGAGATTTTAAACATACTTAGCACGGATGGTCGCGTGCGTTGGAAAAGAGCTAATCTTCTCTTTGCGGAGCAATAAATTAGTGGCGGAACATTACTTTCACTATCCAACTAAAGCGCTTTTCAAGGATTATATGCAGTCCCTATTGGGGGCAGCACTTTTTTCTGCTCCCTTGATTGTTGCTTGGAGCAACCCCTACGTGGCAACTGTTCTTGGTGCAATCGTTCTAATGTTTCTAAGTTTTGGCTTCGCAACCTGGCGACGGCATCGCTCGGCAATCGTAATTACTGATGATGCAGTTGGTTCAGTTGGCGCAAGAGTTGTCAGGTTGCCATGGGATAAAGTTGAGAAGGTTGATCTTCGTTATTTTTCCACCCGCAGGGAAAGAGGTAAATTGAATGTGGGTGATGACAAGGGAGGCTGGATGCAGATGAAGTTGCATGGTGACGGAGTTGTGCTGCGCGTCGACTCTTCCCTTCAGGATTTTGAGAAGTTTGCAAGGTTTGTCGTAGAGGCGACTGACCACTTCCGCATTGAAACGACACCAGTGACTAAAGAAAATTTTGCCGCTTTAGGTCTGGTCCTTAATAACCCATCGGCTGATGGGCCCTGATTAAAATCATGAATAATCTCTTGGAAATAAAGGACCTTGCAGTTGAATTCTCAGCGCAAAGTGGTCCGGTTAAGGCTGTTGATGGAGTTTCTTTTCGCATCCGGCCTGGAGAAACAACCGCAGTTGTTGGGGAATCTGGTTCGGGTAAAAGCGTTACTGCTCAAGCAGTCATGGGTATTCTTCCAAAGAATGCATCTATCACCAGTGGACAAATTCTTTTTCATGAACCAGGCACGACAATAATAGATATTGCAAAACTTGGCCGTGACTCTAACGAGATGCGTAATATTCGTGGTGGGAGAATTTCCATCATTTTTCAAGAGCCAATGACGTCTTTGTCACCTCTGCATACGATCGGCAATCAAATTTCAGAGGCTTTAACGCTGCACCGAGATGCATCAAATAATGAAGCCAAGAGATTAACGCAGGAAATGTTGGGTTTAGTCGGGTTTCCTTCACCAGAGCGCGCGCTTGACTCATATCCTTTTGAGCTCTCCGGTGGTTTGCGTCAGCGTGCAATGATTGCGATGGCGCTTGTTTGTAGGCCTAGTCTACTCATTGCGGATGAACCTACGACTGCCCTTGATGTTACCATCCAAGCTCAGATCCTAAAGCTTATAAAAGACCTTCAAGCAGAGTTGGGTATGGCGGTCTTGATGATTACTCATGATTTAGGCGTTGTTGCTAACGTCGCGGATGAAGTTGTCGTCATGTATCACGGCAAGGTCATGGAATCTGGCCCTGTGGATGAGATTTTTCGTAATCCAGAACACCCTTATTTAAAGTCTCTGCTGGCAGCAGTGCCACGCTTTGACATGGCGAAGGGACAGCGACTTACACCAATCCGCGAAATTAAACCCTCAACCGGTCATCTCCTTGAAGGGGCGAATGAAGCGAAAAGTGCCTCCTTTGAGGTGCCGCTTCTGGAGGTTAAGGGTTTAACAAAGCGTTTCAATTCACGCCGGTCTCTTGGCGCCGAGCAAAAGACATTTTTAGCTGTAGATGATGTCAGCTTTGGAATTGGTCGCGGCGAGTGCTTAGGCCTCGTTGGAGAATCTGGATGCGGCAAGTCCACCACATCTAAGATGATCATGAGTGCTCTTAAGCCAGATGATGGTCAAGTTCTTTTCACTGATAATGGAACTCAAATAGAACTCTCTAATCTTCGTCAAAAGGAACTTTTCCCTTTCCGGCGACGAATGCAGTATGTTTTTCAGGATCCATTTAGCGCTCTAAATCCGCGTATGACAGTCCGAGAAATTTTAACGGAGCCTCTAATAATCCATGATATTGGTGACTCTGCCTACAGGCTAGAGATGGCTCGCGAGTTAATGCAGCTGGTTGGGCTGGATGATAGGCATCTCTCTCGTTACCCACACAGTTTCTCGGGAGGCCAACGTCAGCGAATTGGAATTGCACGCGCTCTGGCTTTAAAGCCAGAACTTTTACTCTGCGACGAACCAGTGTCTGCGCTTGATGTTTCTGTTCAGGCTCAAATTTTAAATCTGCTTAAGGATCTGCAAGATAAGCTTGGTCTGACGTACCTATTTGTTTCCCACAATCTTGCGGTTGTTGATTACATGGCAGACAGGATAGCTGTTATGTGCGCGGGGCGTTTAGTGGAGATTGCAAAGAAAGAAGACCTGTTTGCTGATCCGCGTCATCCTTATACCCAGGGGCTTCTGGCGGCGGTGCCAGAGCCAAATTTGGATAATCCGCTCGACTTTTCGAAGCTAATGGACGAGCGCGCCTCTGATCCTGCAAATTGGCCCGGCGCCTTCGGTATTAGAGTCGGTGAACCTGCTCAAATGAAAGAGGTGGCCCCAGGGCATTTTGTTCGTGTGTCAATTCTGGCTCGAGAGGCATCTTAATTAACATGCGGACAATCATTTTTTTTCTAGCGGGATTATTTATCTTTGGGCATGCAAGCTCAGGAGAAGTGCTCAACCTGAAAGAGGTTGAATATTTTGCAAAACCTATTTCTGCTGGGGCACTGCCACCAGTGAATGGACGTGTGCCGCTGGAACCGGCGATTGTTCAATTTGAACGAGACGATACACTTCCTGGTAAATCAGGAGGCACTATTAGAGTTTTGATGGCTAAGGCTAAAGAAATTAGGCAGATGGTTGTTTACGGCTATGCTCGTTTAGTTGGCTATAATGATCGACTTATTTTAAAGCCAGATATCCTGAAAGACTTCAAAATTGAGCAAGGCCGGATCTTCACCCTCGTGCTTAGAAAAGGACACAGGTGGTCAAATGGCGATCCGTTTACCACTGAGGATTTCCGTTATTGGTGGGAAGATGTAGCAACTAACAAAGAGTTATATCCTGCAGGGCCACCTGTTCAGATGCTGGTTAATGGAAAATTTCCAACTGTTGAAATTATCTCGGAGACTGAAATAAAGTATGCTTGGGAAGGGCCCAATCCTGAATTCATTCCAGCTCTGGCTAAAGCCTCGCCATTATATATCTACGCGCCTAGCGCCTATCTAAAACAGTTTCATCCACGTTATCAAAACGCAAAAAAATTAGCTGCAATGGTTGTAGCCGAAAACAGGCGTAATTGGGCGTCTCTTCATAACCGTAAAGATAACGCCTACAAGAACGATAACCCAGAATTACCAACGCTTCAGCCTTGGGTTGTCCAAACTGCTCCTCCGGCAGAACGTTTTGTCTTTTCCAGAAATCCCTATTATCACCGAGTTGATTCAAATGGTGTTCAGCTGCCATATCTAGATGAAATTCATATGGACATTGTCGCCGGTAAATTGATACCCGCTAAGGCAGGCAGCGGTGAAGTTGATCTCCAAGGAAGATATCTCAATTTCAATAATACGCCTTTTTTAAAACAGAATGAGGATCAGTATGGATTTGTGACTCACCTGTGGCGAACCGGAAAGGGCGCGCAGCTGGCTCTTTATCCAAATTTGAATATCAAGGATGAAGTTTGGCGAAAACTTTTTCGTGACGTTCGATTTAGGCGTGCGCTTTCAATTGCTACTAATCGAGAGGAAATTAATGAGGTAGTCTATTTCGGGTTAGCCCTTCCTCAGAACAATTCGCTCCTTCCAGGCAGCCCTCTATTTGATAAAAATGCAGCTTATAATTATGCCAATTTTGATGTATCGGGTGCAAATAATCTCTTAGACGAAATAGGCCTTAGGTATGGGCCTGGTGGCATCCGCCTTCTTCCTGATGGTCGTAAAGCTGAAATAATTATAGAAACAGCTGGAGAGAGCACTGAAGAGACAGATGTCCTTCAGTTGGTGCACGATTCGTGGCTGCAAGCAGGAATAAAAATTTATACTAAACCGCTTCAACGAGAAGTTTTGAGGAACCGGGTTTTTTCTGGGCAGACGCAAATAGCAATTTGGTCGGGTTTGCAGAACGGCCTTGCAAGTCCAGAAATGAGCCCAGCTGAACTTGCTCCTACGTCCCAACAACAGCTTCAGTGGCCAATGTGGGGCCAGTATTTGGAAACAAAAGGATCTGCCGGTCAGGAAATAGACCTCCCCTCAGCTAAGTTGCAATATGAACGTTACATTGCTTGGCGAGAGGCTCCTTCATCAGAGGTCAAGAGGGAAATCTGGTCAGAGATGATTTCAACATATAACGATCAGGTATTTACAATTGGCCTGGTTTCAGGGGCGCTGCAGCCGGTTGTAGCTAACGCTCGACTGAGGAATCTTCCTGCTGAAGGATACTACAATTGGGACCCAGGCGCACACTTTGGCTCATATCGTCCTGATACATTCTGGCTGGCAGCAAATTGAGCGAAATGGGATTGGCTAAATGCTAAAATATATTGCCTACCGGCTGATGGTCATGATCCCAACGCTCCTTGCGATTAGCGTGTTAGTCTTCGTCATCATACAACTTCCACCAGGGGATTTTCTTACAACTCAAATTGCCGAACTTCAGGCTCAAGGCCAGGAGGCAAATACAGCTAAAATTGAATTTCTGCGGGAGCAATATGGGCTGAATAAGCCTCTATGGGAGCAGTATTTCATTTGGCTACTAGGAATGTTGCAAGGCGATTTTGGCTATTCCTTTGAGTACGATCTCCCTGTTACGGAAGTGGTTGGCGATCGGCTCTTTCTTTCTTTCGTGCTGTCTTTCGCCACTATTCTGTTTACTTGGGCTATGGCTTTTCCAATCGGTGTTTATTCCGCTGTGAATCAATACAGTGCGGGTGATCATGCTCTGACTTTCATTGGTTTTCTTGGATTGGCGACGCCAAACTTCCTATTAGCATTGGTTATGATGTACTTGGCCAAAGTCCACTTTGGGATATCTATCGGTGGTTTGATGGATCCCAAGTATCTCAATGAGCCATTCAGCTATGACAAGTTTATCTCGGTTCTTGAACACTTGTGGGTGCCCGTCATTGTGATAGGAACTTCTGGCACCGCAGGTATGATAAGGCGTCTGCGAGCAAATCTCCTTGACGAGCTCCAAAAACAATACGTAACAACGGCTCGTGCAAAAGGTTTAACGCCTACTCGAGCTTTGATTAAGTACCCTCTGAGAATGGCTCTTAACCCTTTCATAGCGGATATTGGAAATCTATTACCGCAAGTTGTTTCGGGTGCTGCTGTTGTTTCAATGGTGCTTTCCCTGCCCACTACCGGGCCAATGCTCATAGAAGCTCTACAAAGCCAAGATATGTACCTTGCTGGTTCGTTTCTGATGTTTTTAGCCATGCTTACGGTAGTGGGAGTTTTGGTTTCTGATATTGCATTAGCGGCGCTTGATCCACGCATTCGCCTGGGTGCGGGGACGGATAAATGAACGATCCCCGTATGCCGAAAGACAGCCTTGAGCATTATGTCTCAAAAGAGGCCTTCGACCCTTACTCAGTTGAAGTGCTGACGCCGGAGCAGGAACGATATTACCTGGCAACGCAATGGCAGTTAATATGGTGGAAACTGAGGCGTCACAAATTAGCGGTTATTTCAGGCATCTTTCTGCTTTTAATGTACTTGATGGCACTAGTTGCCGAAACCGTCGCTCCATATGCATTGGAGACTAGAAATACAAAAGCTCTTTTTGCGCCACCTCAGGAAATACATTTCTTTCACAAAGGTGAATTCGTCGGGCCCTTTGTCTACGCATACAATAAAACGCTTGATTTAAAGAAAATGCAGCGGGTGTATTCAGAGGACAAAACCCGGCCACAACCTATCCGATTTTTTTGTTCAGGAGATGAATATAGCTATCTTGGTTTATTCAAATCCTCATTCCATTTCGTTTGTCCGGCAAAGGATGGAAATCTTTTCCTGTTGGGTACGGACCGCCTGGGCCGGGATGTGTTCAGTCGGATCATTTATGGTGCCCGTATTTCGCTCACAGTGGGTCTTTTTGGGATAATAATTAGTTTCGCAATAGGCATAACGTTGGGAGGTTTAGCTGGCTATTACGGTGGGTGGGTCGATAGCTCAGTACAGCGGATGATTGAGGTGGTTAGGTCATTCCCCGAA
>Ga0255762_10004192_pt1 | contig 11139 bp, 10 predicted proteins | sample 101ome_16_FD_179962 | JGI IMG/M metagenome (GOLD analysis project Ga0255762, IMG submission 179962) | Coastal salt marsh microbial communities from the Groves Creek Marsh, Skidaway Island, Georgia - 101401AT metaG (version 2) | ecosystem: Environmental > Aquatic > Marine > Intertidal zone >... | reverse complement strand
CTGCAAATCTTTTGCTGGTATCTTTGCTCTCCCAGCCCCCATTTTTAAGAAATCGAATAGGTAGATCCCAGTGATATAATGTAGGGAAGGGTTCTAAATCATTTGCAAGAATTTCTTCTAAGAGTCGGTGATAAAAATCAACCCCAGATTGATTAATTTGATTGTCATTTTCTGGAAACAATCTTGGCCAAGCAAATGAAAAACGATAAGCCTGAAAGCCCGCATCTTTGATTAGTTTTATATCCTCTTTGAAAAAAGAGTAATGATTGCAAGCTTTTTGACCATCTACACCCTTTAGTTTTCGCTGAGCAAAGTCATCCCAGATTGATTTTCCGCAGCCACCATAAGAATTGCCTTCAATTTGGTAAGAAGAAGTAGCAACACCAAATTTAAAATCTGAAGGAAAATTTTGAAGAAGAGATAAATTACTCAAGGATACTAAGGTTTTGTGAGTTAAATAAATGAGTTTTTTCTAAATCTAGTTTTACTTTTACAGTATCTCCTACTTTAATCATAGTATCTCCAGCAACTTCCATCACTATGGGCTCTTTTTCACCTTCTAAATATATAAACGTGTTTGAGCCTAACTTTTCAGTAACAAAAACTTTACTCTCCCAATGATAATCATTGTCTGATCCAAGATGCATATCTTCAGGTCGAATTCCAAAAATTAATTCTGGTTCTATATTTTTATCTTTTAATTTTTTAGGAAGAGTAAAATTCGATCCCAGAGCATTGATCTCTAATTGACTTGAAGAATTTGATAAAAACTTCGATGGTATGAAATTCATTTTTGGCGACCCAATAAATCCTGCAACAAATGTGTTACTAGGTTTATTGTATAGATTTAAAGGCTCACCTTGTTGAGAGATTTCCCCTTGATCTAAGACAACAATTTCACTAGAGAGTGTCATAGCCTCAGTTTGATCATGGGTAACATACACCATTGTTGTATCTAAATGTTCATGAAGTTTAGCAAGTTCAATTCTCATTTGTACTCGAAGAGCCGCATCTAAGTTAGATAAAGGTTCATCAAATAAAAATACTTTGGGTTTTCTCGTAATGGCTCGACCAATAGCTACTCGCTGACGCTGACCTCCAGAGAGTTGCTTAGGCTTTCTCTGAAGATATTGTTCAATCTGCAAAATCTTTGCTGCCTCTTGAACTCGATCTTGTATTTCTTCTTTAGGTCGTTTCTCTAATTTTAATCCAAAGGCCATATTATCAAAAACAGTCATATGGGGGTATAGAGCGTAAGATTGAAATACCATGGCAATATTTCTTTCCTTAGGAGAGAGGTTATTTACAAGTCTTCCATCAATAGAGATATTTCCAGAGGTAATACTTTCCAACCCAGCTATCATTCGCAGCAAGGTTGACTTCCCACAACCTGAGGGACCCACTAAAGTTGTAAAGGATTCACTTTTGATATTCAGTGAAAAATCTTTAATAATCTGAGTTTTACCGAAAGATTTATTGAGATTTTCTATTGAAATATCAGACATTATTGAAGGTATCCTAAAAAGTCTTTTTGGCTATCGATCATGGTATCTAAAAGAGAAGCCGCTGCTTTGACATTATCTACTACTGGGTCTGCAAGCAAAGCATAGAAAGCATTTTGTTTTGATTTAGAAAGCACAGCTTCGGTAGTCATTTGAATAGCCCCAACTTGAGAGTTAAGCAACGTACCAAACGCTTTTGGATAATTTTCTAATTTTTTTCCATGAATACCGCTTTTGTTAATAATGGCAGGAACCTCGACGACAATATCTTTTGCAAGACATTCAATAAAACCATTATTTGGAATATTAACAGCATGCTCTAAAGCATTAGCATCCGTTACAATATTTTCGATGATTGGGATAACTCTTTCATGAGGTTCAGGGTCATTCATATCAAAGAATTGATGATAGCTATCGTTGTCATAATAAGTCAGACATCTTTTTTTATAATTATCATAAAAATCTAATATCCCATCATGGTCTGCCACACTATAAGCCCAAGCTAAATATTCTCCTAAATGGGAGTCAGTAGTAATAGGTAGGTAGCCATATTGTTTATATAATTCAAAAAAGACTCCTCGCTCTGCTCCTGGCTTTGAGTAAAAACCTTCGTGATCATTAACTAATTCTGAAAAATAATTATGAAATTTTTGTTTAATAATAGGATATCCATCTTTGCCACTGTCTTTATATTTAGCATATAATAAAATACTAAAATGGTTTAGGCCACCTGCCTCAAAGTCAATGTTAGATAAGTCAGTTTCCATTAAAGATGGAAGTTGACGGTCCATTGATTTAATTTCATGACAAAGGCCAGTAATTTTTAAGTTTGGAAAACGAGTTGTCAAAGCATGACAAATCCTTTGCATTGGATTGGAATAACTAAATACAAAAGCATCTGGACATATTTTTTCAATATCTTCACATATTTGAATAATGGGTGGAATTTGGCGCATAGCATGAAAAAGTCCACCCGGACCGCCATTTTCTCCGTAAACTTGTTTGATGCCATACTGTAATGGCGTCTTCCAATCTTGATCCCATAAGTCAAATCTTCTTCCAACTTCAATAGAGATTAAACAAAAATCTGCCCCTTTAAGAGCGTCTGGTCGAGATGTTGTTGCTTCAATAGAAAAATTTACTCCAAGTTTTTCTTTATAAGAAAGGGCTATATTCTTAGTATTTTCAAGGGTTTCTGCATTAATATCATGTAATACCAGTGTTGACCCTTCTAAGATTTTTGATTTATAGAAATCTCCAACAATACCCAAACCAAAATTTGTGCTTCCTGCACCTATGATTACTATTCGATTGCTCATTTTATCCCTTTCTTTTAGCCTTTCACCGAACCCGCAACTAATCCTCTTATAAAATACCTTTGTAAAGAAAAGAAGATCAACAATGGCACACTCATCGAGATGAACGCACCAGTAGTAAGTATTTCCCAATTCTCTCCACGAGAACCAAGAAGCTCTTTTAACTTAGCAGTTAAAATAATCTCACTTGGGTGTTTATCTAAGAACACTAGACCTACTAAGAGGTCATTCCAAACCCATAAAAATTGTAATATGAAAATAGAAGCAAAAGCAGGAATAGAGAGGGGGACTACAATTTTGATAAAAGTATCATAGTGAGTGGCACCATCAACTCTTGCAGCCTCCATCATCTCATTAGGAAGTGACTTTAAAAAATTCCATAATAAAAAAGTTGTCGAAGCGAGACCAAATCCAGTATGCGCCATCCATATTCCTGGAAATGATTTTGCAGCGACTCCAAATAGAGCGCCAATGTCATTGTAAATGGAAAGGATAGGAATTAAGGACATTTGTAATGGAACGACTAAAGCAGCGATAACAGTTGCTAATAATAAATCTCTTCCAAAAAATCTCATCCACGTCAGGGAGTATGCAAAAAAAGAACAAATAATAAGCGGTATTAAAGTCGAAGGTATTGCCACAGCAAATGTGTTGATAAAAGCTTGACCTAACCCTTCCTTGAAAAGTACTTCCTTGTAGTTATCGAGAGTAAAACTAGGGGGGCTTGTGGCAGAAACAAAAATTCTTTTGCCTTTCTTTTTAGTAAACTTTTCTTTTGATCTCCAAAAGTAGTTTCCTTTCTCATCTATAGAAATCTCTGAACCATCTTTGAATACCGCTATTTCACCTACCTCAAATTCATCAATATTTTTAGAAGTAATTCCAAAACGAGAAATAAGCTTCCCGCTTCCTTCTTCAAAAACTTTTCCCTTGATAATGAAATAACCATTTTCCTCAACTTGGGACTCCATTCCCTCTGTTCGGTAGATTTCATTAACATTGGTGGTAGTAAAAGAAGTCCACCACCCACTAATTGCCAAAACATCTTTGTCTCGAAGGGAACTAATAAAAAGACCAAAAGTAGGGGATATCCACACAAAAACAAAAATAAGGAGCAATAACTGGGCAAAAATTGATGAAATCGAGAATTTTTTGATCATACTTTCTGCTCTTTTCTGTGCTGATAAAGGTTCCAACCAAGAATTGGTATAACCCCAATCATAATACAGAAGGCTAAGACACTTCCTCTGCCTGAGTCACCACCCCCCCTAAACATCCAGTCGTACATAAGATTAGCTAAAACTTCAGTTTGCCATTGTCCATTTGTCATAGCATAAATAATGTCAAAAACTTTTAAGACTAAAATCGTAATAATTGTCCAAATCACTAAGATTGTCTGTTGGAGGTAGGGGATAATAATAGACCAAAATATTTTAAGTTCACTCGCCCCATCTATTCTAGCTGCGTCAAGGGTTTCACTAGGAATACTTCTTAATGCGGCACTAAAAATTACTAAAGCAAGACCAGTTTGAATCCAAATCATAATGGCCATTAAAAATAAATTATTCCATATTGGTATGGTCAACCAAGCTTGAGGCTCAAAACCTAAGGCTACAACGATGGCATTTAACAAACCTATTTGTTCATCTCCGGGGCCACGATAATCATAAATAAATTTCCAGATAACACCTGCGCCTACAAATGAAATAGCCATAGGCATAAAAATTATAGATTTAGCAATCGTGCCCCACCAAATCCGATCAGCAAGATTAGCAATAACTAATCCAAAAAAAGTACTTAGTGTTGGAACAATTAAAAGCCAACCAAAATTATTTAGTATACTTCTTCGAAAATCAGGATCTTTGATTGCCCAAGCATAATTTGACCAACCTAGAAACTCTCTACCTATTTTATCGTAAAAACTGAGACGAATAGTTTCAAAGACAGGATAAATAATAAATACAAACAAAACTATAAAAGCCGGTGCAATAAAAATTATTACACGAAGAGAATTTTCTAATTTAAATATCTTGGAAGATCGCTTACCAAAATGATCTAAAAGGAAGTTAGATACATGAAAAAAAAGAACAAAGACTAATATTCCTACTAGAACTGTTAGGGCTAGAGAAAATATTGTCATAAGAAATAATTAGTAATGAAGTATTTAGGGCGAATAAATAAAATTATTCGCCCTAAAAAATTAGATATTATTCGCCAGCTTCCCAGCTTGCCTGAATAGCATCAGCGACTTCTTGGGCTGATTTTCCGTTAGTGTAGTCAACCATTCCAGTCCAAAATGATCCTGCACCAACCCAACCCGGCATTAGATCTGATCCATCAAATCTAAATGTTGTAGCTTGCTGAAGAATTTCATGCAATCCTCTGAAAGTATCACTAGCATATTTGCTAGTATCTACGCCAGTATGAGGTGTTAAAAATCCACCTTTTTCCATGAATCTCTCATGTGCTTCAGGATGCATCAAGAACTTCATAAACTCAGTAGTAACTCTGTTCATGTTAGTTGCTGTTAAAACAGTTCCACCACCTAAAACAGGCTTTCCTAGATCCTTGTCAGCATATGCTGGGAAATAGAAAAAGTCATAGTCTACTCCAGCTTCTAATCCCTCAGGGAAGAATGCAGGAATAAAGCTAGCTTGTCTGTGCATCATACACTCAGCTGGTGAAGTGAATAATCCGTTAGGTGCATCTCTAAAGTCAGTTGTTGCAACTGCCTTCGCACCACCATTTACATAAGAGTCATTTAGTGCGATTGAACCAAAGAAGTCCATTGCTTCTAAAACTCTAGGATCATTAAACTTCATATCATTAGATACCCACTGATCGTAAACTGTTGGAGAGTGTGTTCTTAACATGATATCTTCCATCCAGTCAGTAGCAGGCCAACCTGTTGCGCCACCTGAACCAAGGCCAATACACCAAGGTGTATTTCCATCAGCTGCCATCTGATCAGTTAAAGCTAATAACTCTTCCATTGATGATGGTACTTCGTAACCATTATCTTCAAAGTTATCAGGTGAATACCAAACCAAACTTTTTACGTTAACACGATAAAATACACCATAGAATTTATCGAAACCTGATTCATCTTTATAGGTTGACAAATCAATCCAAGATTGAGCTGCAGCATAATTACTTTTAACTAAGCTTTCAACATCCGGTCCTAAAGGTTTAAGACATCCAGTAGCTGCTATATTAGCCGCAAGACCAGGCTGTGGGAAAACAGCGATGTCTGGTGGACTACCTGCTTGACAGTCAATGTTAATGATCTGTTCAAATTCATCAGATCCACCGTATTCTACAGTAGCACCAGTTGCATTTTCAAAAATTGAGATTACATCTCTGAACGACTCATCTTCTGGAGCCATCCATGGTCCAAGAATAGTCAAGCTTTCACCTGATAGGTCTGGACCTGTGTAAGCAGAACTAGCATTACCAAAGCTTGAAGTAAAAATTGATAATGTAAGTACGCTTACAATTAGTTTAATGAGTTTCATAAAACTCCTCCTTACAGAAATAATAGTGCCCAGATTTTACCAAAACGTTTTGGTTGTCAAACAAAAATTACTCTCTATTCTATGCATATTGTGAATATCATTGAATTAGCCAAGAAACTCAACCTTTCTATCACCACTGTATCTAGGGCTCTTGGCGGGTATTCAGATGTTAGTGAAGTTACAAGGAAACGAGTAATAGACTTCGCCAAAAAACATAATTATAACCCCAACCCATATGCAAGTAATTTAGCTTCTCACAAATCTAATGCAGTTGGTTTTGTCATCCCTCTTTATGGATTAAACAATAATACCTTAAATCAAATTTCTTATTTTAAATTTGTTGCAGGGATGTCCACAAAAATAAATCAAGATAATATTTTATTTTATATGTTATTTGCAAATAGTGCTAAAGAAGAAATGGATTCATATAGGAAGCTAGTAGAAGTCAATAAAGTAAAAAATATTATCATCCACAACGTTCAAACGGATGATAAACGTATTGAATATTTAAATTCCAAAAAAATTAATTTTGTAGCCTGGGGTAGATCCAAAAAAATTAATTATTCATGGGTAGACTTGGATAATGAGCTGGCTACAGAGATAATTGTTGATTATCTTTACTCGAAAGGACATCAGTCTTTTGCATTTATTAATGTTTCTGAAAAATATAATTTTGCTCATTTAAGAAAAAAAGGATTTCAAAAAGCATTAAAAAAATACACTCTAAAATTTGATAAATCTTTATATCAAACAACAAGTTTAGAGGACCCTTCATTTTCTAAAGAAATAACAATAAACCTTTTCAAAAAAAATCCAGAATTGAATTGTATAATATGCTCAACTGAATATTCGAGTGTGGGAGCTATTCAGGCATGCGCAGAGTTAAATAAAAAAATTGGTGAGGATGTTTCGATCATTACCTTTGATGGTCCAGTGGTGGAGTCGCTTACTAACCCTAAATTATCTGCAGTCTCCCACCCACTTGAAGAATTAGGAACCAATGCCATTAATATTCTTCTGGGTACTCGGAAAAGGAAACAACTTTCCAATTATTTAGTTAAACCTCACATTATTGAACGAGGTTCTGTAAAATCTCTTATATAGTTATTTCCAATTAAGAGATTTATATTCTTCAAATCATCCCTATATAATAAGTAATGAAGCAATCAACCCTACAGCGTACTATTAATCTTTTAGCTCCCTTTTTATGGCCAAAAGATAAAAAATCCATGAAATTAAGGGTTATCGCCGCTGTTATATGTTTGTTGCTAGCCAAAGCAGCCAATGTTGGGACGCCTCCCATTTTGGGTTACGCAGTTGACTCCCTGACAGAGCTATCTCAAGGCTTGAATATCTACATGTTAATACCACTCGCCTTGATCATTTCTTATGGAATAGCACGTGTTGCTGCTCTAGCATTTGGTGAGCTTCGAAATGCGATCTTCTCTAAGGTCGCTCAAAATGCAATCACTCAATTAACCTTAAATACCTTTAAACATTTACACTCTTTATCTCTACAGTTTCATTTAGGAAGACAAACCGGTGCCTTGAGTAAATTTATTGATCGTGGAACCAAAGGGGTAAACTTTCTTCTTACCTATGTTCTTTTTAATGTGATCCCAACTATCATTGAAATTTTTTTAGTTGCTGGAATTCTAGCTTACATCTATGGGCTGAAATACGCTCTCGTTACCTTAATTACAATCAGTCTTTATATAGCTGTGACTTTTACAGTTACCCAGTGGAGGTTGCAGTTTCGTCGAAGAATGAACGCAGCTGATAACGCGGTGAGTACAAAGTTAGTAGATAGTCTTTTAAATTTTGAAACTGTTAAATACTTTAATAATGAAGAACACGAATACAGAAGACTTTTTGAGTCGCTTGATCAATATGAAACCGAGTCTATTAAAAATCAATACTCACTAAGCTATCTGAATATTGCCCAAACGATTGTTATTATGACAGGGATTACGATTATGTTAGTGATGTCCGCATTTGATATCCGAGCAGGCAGTTTAACGATTGGTGGTTTTGTAGTAATCAATGCTTATATGCTGCAGCTCTACCAACCACTTAATTTTTTTGGAACGGTTTATCGAGAAATTCGACAGTCCTTAACAGACATGGAAAATCTTTTTACTCTCTGGGAGGAAAAACCTAATCTCACAGATAGCGAGATGGCTCTTCAGAAAACCGAAGAGGCCTCTATACGATTTGAAAATGTTAGCTTTGATTATGATGCGAGAAGAGCCATTATTCAAAATATCTCCTTTGAGGTTCCCAACGGAAAAAAAGTAGCCCTTGTTGGTCCTACGGGTGCTGGAAAATCCACGATTAGCAGGCTTTTATTTAGATTTTATGATCCCAAAAAAGGGGCTGTTTTTGTGAACAATCAAAACATCAAAGATATATCCCAGAAATCATTAAGAAAAATGATCGGTGTTGTCCCTCAAGACACGGTGCTCTTTAACGATACGATTTACTACAATATCTCTTATGGAAACCCTGAGGCATCAGCAGAGCAAATTTATGAAGCTGCTAAGAGTGCAGACATTCATAACTTTGTTACGAACCTACCAGACGGATATCAAACCATTGTAGGAGAAAGAGGTCTAAAACTAAGTGGTGGGGAGAAACAGCGAGTAGCAATTGCCAGGGCCATCTTAAAAAATCCTTCGATCTTCTTCTTCGATGAGGCTACCTCTGCTTTAGATAGCACGACCGAAAAAGAAATTCAAAAAAACTTACAAACTATCTCTCAAAATCGAACAACCTTAGTCATTGCTCATCGCCTCTCCACAGCCGCCGATGCCGATGAAATTTTAGTTCTTGATCAAGGACAGATTACGGAGCGAGGAACACACGATGAACTTCTAAGACGTAACGGGAAGTATGCAGAGATGTGGAATAAGCAAAAAACTGCCGTGGATGCTATTCATGGATAAATTAAAATCAGGTCCGATGATTGCTTTAATTACAATAGTTGTGCTAATTAATCTATTTGCTGCTTATTATTACTACAACCATATTACTGGTCGAATAGATGAAGCCAGACAGTTATATGAAGCAGCGTATGGATCGAGTGCTGATTTTAATTCTATTTTTTGGCTGTGTCAGAAAATCTTTACTGGAGGGCATTAATTAATTTAATATTAACCTAAATGACAACTGTAACATCAAATTTTCATTGGAAGTGTAAGCATACTTGGAAGAGAAGTGCCCATAATACCAAGTGGTGTTTGATTGGATGCTCGATTGGAGATTTCGGAACGATTTTGTTTTTTCAAATGACCCAAATCCCTTGGCCAACCATGGGAATTATGACATTGGCCATTATCAATGGTCTTTTAACAAGCATCGCTTTAGAAACCATAATATTGATACGTCAGGAATTCAATTTTCAACAAGCACTTAAAACCGCGCTAGGTATGAGTTTTATCTCCATGATCTCGATGGAGGCCGCTATGAATATCACCGATGTTCTTTTAACAGGAGGAGCCATGCTGACTTGGTGGGCTGTTCCTATTATGCTGCTTGTAGGATTTATTACTCCATGGCCTTACAACTATTGGCGTTTAAAGAAACATAATATTGCGTGCCATTAATTAAGCTATCTTTAACTTTTCTTTTTACCTTATTTTTTACTAACTCTGTTTATGCAGATCAATTGACTGTTACAGATGGAGATACCATCCGCATAGGAGAAGAGAGAATTCGTTTTAGTGGAATTGACGCCCCAGAACTAAAACAAACATGCCTTTATCAAGAAATAGAGTTTAAATGTGGGGAGTTTTCTAAAAATCTTTTAATCGAAAAGATAGCTAACCAAGAGGTTAGTTGTATTAGAGAAAGTAAAGATCAATATGGAAGAATTTTAGCTGAGTGTTTTGTGGGAAAAGAGTCCTTGAGTAGTTATTTAGTCAGAGAAGGATATGCTTTCGCTTACCGGAAGTACTCCGATAAATTTATTGCCGATGAAGAGCATGCTCAAAGCAAAGGAAATGGAATGTGGAGTATGGAATTCCTTTTTCCTTGGGATTATCGAAGACAAAAATAGTCAAATCAAATTTTCAGGATAAGAAATGTTAAAATTACTATTCCAAATTTTATGGTGCACAGAATTTTGATAAATATTATTTAAGGCACGATCAATTTTTTCTTTTAAAGGAAAGTTATTTTTTTGCATTGCAATCCCCCATGCATTTTTTGTCTCCACAGTAAAAGCTATTTTAAATTTTGGATCTTGAATAGTGCCGCCAAAGGCTGGTTCATCATCTACGACACCATCAATTTCTCCATTGGATAGGGCATCTATCATTTCTTTAAACACATTATCCGAGGTACCGTCAAAAGCTCGATACTGACAACCTTTCCATTGTTGGGCGAGGGCCATATTTGTGCTTTCGTGAATTGCTCCTAGTATTTTGCATTGAAAGTCCTCTGGTTTTTCAAAGTGATCTTCGGAACGGATAAGAACCGACTCATTAAAATAAGCATAGGGTTTGGAGTAGAGAAATTGTTTTTCTCTTTCTGGCGTTATCGCTGAGCCACACATTATGGCATCGGCATTCCCACTCAATAAATACGTTGAAAAATCTGCCCATTTGAGAAAAACCCACTGGAGCTCTTCCCCCATTTCTTTTGCAATAGCTTGTGCTATTTCGGGCTCAAATCCAAAGCGCTTATTATCTTCTGTCCAAAATAAAGGCCTGGCATCAAGGTCAGCACAAATGAATTTAAGCATCTGGAATAATATTATTGGACTTGGGCTTTTTTGAAAACACTTTAAAATTTTATTTGTGAGTC
>Ga0255762_10004191_pt1 | contig 11140 bp, 15 predicted proteins | sample 101ome_16_FD_179962 | JGI IMG/M metagenome (GOLD analysis project Ga0255762, IMG submission 179962) | Coastal salt marsh microbial communities from the Groves Creek Marsh, Skidaway Island, Georgia - 101401AT metaG (version 2) | ecosystem: Environmental > Aquatic > Marine > Intertidal zone >... | reverse complement strand
CATAAGAAGAAATGTACTTATAAGACACAAGAAGAATTGTTAGCAGAAACACTGAAACATCAAAAGGAAGAGCAACTGAAACTATTACAAGAACAAAAGGAAGAACAGCGAAAACGTGATGAAGAACATAAACAGCAAATTGAGATATTAACAGATAAGATTTCCGGAATGTCAAAAAGAATACAACAATTATGTGGAGAACCTAATATCTGAGTATTACACCTTTGAACATTTAAAACGCCGATATTATTTAAAATATATATAAAGATTTAACGCTAATATAATGAATTATGAGTTTAAAAGAACGATGTTCAAATATGGCACAGGCAAACAGATATATTGGTAATATTATAAGAACAATAAATAATGAAGAAATTATAGAAGATAGAATAATTAAAGAACTAGTTAAATATCATCCTACCAAAAGAATTGATGTTAATAAAGTTGAGTGGTTAAAAATAAAATCACGACCACCATTTAACAAACCTGCTTTATTTTACAAATATAAAAATAGTAGAAATGAAGATGATATTTCTTGGAAATTATGTATAAGAAACTTATATGGAAAATATAATCGTGATGAAGAATATGAAAATGATGTCAAAACTGCTTTTAGAAATGAAAGTCATATAGGAACAAAAAAGCAATATTTCATTAATAATACAACGATTAAAAATAATATTTTTATGGGTATATGTAATAATTGTAATAAGAAAACAGAAAATATAACTACTGACCACAATAAGTTATCATATAAAGAAATCTTTGATAATTTTATTAATATAAATAACATTAATTTAAGTAATATTGACATTTTTGAAAATGAAGATAATGAGATTAGAATAAAAGATGAAAATTTAGCATCAAAATGGTTAAATTATCATGATAATAAAGCACAATACAGATTGCTATGTAGTTCTTGTAATAGTCATTTTGGTTCTTATGGATATATTAGTAAATTTAAATAATATCGGCGTTTTAAATGTTCAAAGGTGTAAAAGATAATGGTATGTAGTGTAAAGAGGTTCTCCACAAGTATATTAATATATTTTCTGGGAGGATATAGAGAGGCCACCCATAAGGGGCGCTTCGCGCCCCGGCTGAGAGGTTATTAGAGTAGGATTCAATAGTACATTATCATATCTTTTATACGAAACTATAGTTTATGTAGTGGTTAGGTTCCCTACATAAATTTTGAAAACCTATAAAACAATGTATCTAATAAGTTGAGATGCAATTTGTTTCCCCTTCTATAGTAAATCCTCCCTCCTCCCTATGAAATAGTGAAAGAACTAATTTATAAAAAGTGGAAAATATGGGTATTTTGGAATTGTGATTGTAACCGTCTCAATAATGAAAATCTTAGAAAACCAGGAATTTTCTTTGAAAAAAAAGTAGATGGAAGAATTGAAAAATGGACAATTCTAGAATTGTCCAAAAGTGGCCTCCTTAGGGAAGAGTTTTGTATAGCAACTGAAATGTCATATTTGAGAGGGTGATGCAGTGAAGAATGAAAAGAAGGAGGTAAAGTGTTGTATAAAAAATCCCAATAAAATCCAGAATTGTCTGGACAATTTTCTAAGTATTTAGTATAAAATGGAAACAGTAAAAGGTCCCTTGGGTCCAAAAGAATTTATCTGTGAAAGTTGTAATTTTAAATGCTATAAATATAGTAAATATGAAAGACATTTAGGGACTGCAAAACATCGTAGGAAACAATTGGAAACAAAAAAGAACGAAATAAAAATACACTGTGAGTGTGGTAAGGAATACTCAAATCGTTCAGGTTTATTCAAGCATAAGAAGAAATGTACTTATAAGACACAAGAAGAATTGTTAGCAGAAACAATGAAACAGCAATTGGAAGAACAACGAAAACGAGATGAAGAGCAAAAGGAAGAGCAACTGAAACTATTACAAGAGCAAAAGGAAGAACAAATAAAAATATTACAAGAACAAAAGGAAGAACAGCGAAAACGTGATGAAGAACATAAACAGCAAATTGAGATATTAACAGATAAGATTTCCGGAATGTCAAAAAGAATACAACAATTATGTGGAGAACCTAATATCTGAGTATTAAAAGATAATGGTATGTAGTGTAAAGAGGTTCTCCACAAGTTTATTAATATATTTTCTGGGAGGATATAGAGAGGCCACGCATAAGGGGCGCGAAGCGCCCCGGCTGAGAGGTCATTTGAATAAGATTCAATAGTACATCATCATATCTTTTATACGAAACTATAGTTTATGTAGTGTTTAGGTTCCCTACATAAATTTTGAAAACCTATAAAACAATGTATCTAATAAGTTGAGATGCAATTTGTTTCCCCCCCTTCTATAGTAAATCCTCCCTCCTCCCTATGAAATAGTGAAAGAACTAATTTATAAAAAGTGGAAAATATGGGTATTTTGGAATTGTGATTGTAACCGTCTCAATAATGAAAATCTTTGAAAACCAGGATTTTTCTTTGAAAAAAAAGTAGATGGAAGAATTGAAAAATGGACAATTCTAGAATTGTCCAAAAGTGGCCTCCTTAGGGAAGAGTTTTGTATAGCAACTGAAATGTCATATTTGAGAGGGTGATGCAGTGAAGAACAGAAACTGGGATACCAAGTTTTGTAGAAAAAATCCAGAATTGTCTGGACAATTTTCTAAGTATTTAGTATAAAATGGCTGACAAAAAAACGCCAAAAACGCCAAAACAATTCATTTGTGAAAAGTGTGATTTTAAATGCTATAAAAATAGTGATTATGAAAGACATTTAGGGACTGCAAAACATAAAATACTGACAAATACTGACAGAAAAAGATACCATTGCAATTGTGGTAAGGCATATAAACATCGTCAAAGTTATCATAAGCATAAAAAGATTTGCGATAACAAATCTCACGAAGAATTGTTAGCAGAAACAATGAAACAGCAAAAGGAAGAGCAACTGAAACTATTACAAGAGCAAAAGGAAGAGCAACTGAAACTATTACAAGAGCAAAAGGAAGAACAGCGAAAACGTGATGAACAGCAAAAGGAAGAACAGCGAAAACGTGATGAAGAACATAAACAGCAAATAGAGATATTAACAGATAAGATATCGGGAATGTCACTGGTAACAAATCACATTACAAATAATAACAATGTAAATAACAATAATACTATAGTGATAGACAACCTAAATCATTTTTTGAATACACAATGCAAGGATGCTATGGATTTAAGCACATTCCTAAGATCAATAAAGGTAGTGAAGGAAGACGTAGATTACTTTTTAAAACATGGTTATTTGAAAGGAATGGAAATGATGCTTCAGAAGTATCTATATAGTTTGAAAGTGGAAGATCGTCCTATTCACTGTACCGATAAAAAACGCAAAGTAATTTATTACAAAGATGGAGATTGTTGGAAGAGAGACACCAAAAAGCTACAACTGAAGCATATTATAAATAACATAGAATGCAAGAATGTAATGTATATAGAGAACATACATAGTAAGCGTAGACCAGAAGAGTTGGAACGTTTTGAATCTAAGGCATATCAGTGGTATTTGAAATCAATAGAAGCAACAACAGGAGGCACCCACGGAACAGCAAATATAAATCATGCTCGTGCGTTGAATAGGATAACGGAAGAAATTTACGTGAAGGTAGTAGTAAAACAAGATTTAATTAGATAAATGGGTGACTAAAAAAAGTTATTGTAGTAATTGCTGTGAATAATGTAAAAGTATGATGACCAAGTATTGTATAAAATATTCCCAAAAATCCAGAATTATCTGGACAACAATTAACAAAAAATGAAGCAAACAAAAATATACTGCGACTATGGTAAGAAATATAAAAAAAGAACATCAAAAGGAGGTTCTCCACAAGTATATTAATATATTTTCTGGGAGGATATAGAGAGGCCACCCATAAGGGGCGCTTCGCGCCCCGGCTGAGAGGTTATTAGAGTATGATTCAATAGTACATCATATTTTTTTGTATAAAAAGTATAGTAAAAAGAAAACACCAATTGTGTGGAGAACCTTGGGACAAAGTTTTATCCAATACAATGGTAAAGCCCCTCAAAAAGTAAAAAACAATATATATAATAGGATGAATGTGTGTTGAAATTATACAAAAGTATTTACCAAGGGTTATATTGTAATTTATTCTTGGGAGGCTTATCGTATCCATATCTATACGTGTTGTCCCACTTGCGTCTGTTTTTCTCCTTTTCAGCAGGATTTGACCATTTGTTTTTCTTTGTATGATAATGCATCTCCTTCTTAAACGCTCTATTCACTTTCGCAAAGACCTTGTCGCTTGTAATGTCGTATTTATTGCGGATATAGTCTTGCAGAGTATGCCACGATACACTGTGGTTGCTTACCGCATTCTTTATCATTTGCTGGGATGGAAGTGATGACATAGTACTATAACTCTTTTATATATCATTCAGCTTATCCCCCCAAATCACGAATCAATTTTTTTAGAACATATATATTAAAAATAGGTTCTCCACATGAAGGTTCTCCGGAGAACCTATTTTATATATTTTTTAATACCATATAAAGAAGTCCTGTGGTGGGATACTCCGGGGTGGGTTGGTCGGGTTCGGGCTACGGTTATTGGGGACACATTCCATAATAAAACAATCTCAAAAAGACATACACAAATATTTATCTCCAAGCAATCTCAAAAAGACATACACAAATATTTATCTCCAAGCAATCTCAAAAAGACATACACAAATATTTATCTCCAAACAATCTCCAAAAAGACATACACAAATATTTATCTCCAAACAATCTCCAAAAAGACATACACAAATATTTATCTCCAAACAATCTCAATCCCTAATCCAGGTTCCCTACAAAAAAATAGAAAACCATTTTAACAACAAAATAAAAAATGTATCATAAATTGTTTAATCTATAATGCATTCACTAATCTAAATCCAATCCCCCATTTCTACATTCTTTCCTCTTTTTATGCATCACAAGATAGAATCACTGTTATATAATCAAAACAAAGCACTCACAGAAAGGGTAAATATCAACAAATATTTACACGAATCTTTAGTAGTCATCATACAACCACTGTAGTAGTCCCCCGGACACCACTATAGTAGTCATCATCAGACATTGTGAGATAAAAATCCGTGTAAATGGAATTGGTAGGGAAAATCTCCAAACCAACCGAACCCATAATAAAAATCTCCAAATATAGTATAATATAACCATATCCTATTATTTTACCAATGTCAAAAATATCATCATCACCAAATTTAAACAGTAATGTTCCCGAAATATTAATACGCGAGTTGGGATGTGGAAATAATAATTCACACACCAAGCGTCTAAAAAAATTGGGCAAATTAACTGTCGGAAATACTTACAATGTAGATACCCCAAATAGCATTGTACCATTCCAAAAAATCATAGACAAACATGGTATAAAAGAAATAGTAAAAGACAAACGCAACCATCAAATCACTGGTGATTATACTGTGACAAAAATAAAATACAGTTGTTCAAACTATAATACAGAGAAAACCCCCAAATACAATTTCCGTGTGGATGTATATGTAAAACCGTCAATGTTTCAGACTCCAACATTGTCTCAAACTCCGTCTCCGTCGCCCCGTCGTAACAATAATGAAACAGAGATATCGTATATGTTGCAAACAGATAATGGCGGAAAAATAAAAAACTTTACAGAAAATACAAACACAACATTGTATAGATTTATAGACCAGTTTATGGAGATCCAAGACTCAACACCGTCATCAGCCCGAACACCGTCATCAGCCCGAACAACGTCATCATCCCGAACACCGTCATCAGCCCGAACACCGTCATCAGCCCGAACAACGCCATCATCCCGAACACGACGTATTAGTGGAGGACAACAAGACCAAAAGAGAAAAGACGAAGCCAAAGCATTTAATCAAACAAAACTACAAAAAACGTTGAGAAAACAAAAGACAATGCAGAAAATGGGCAAATATTCATCTCCAACAAAGCAACTCAATCCAGAAACAAATGAGTATGAAAACGTGAGTTGGATACCCAATTTTATGTATACTGACCCAGACGGTGTAAAAGAACGTCAATCAATGTTCAATGAAGATATAGAAACAGAAGGGGAATATCAAGAACGCGAACAAATCGGCTTGACAATAGGTGGTTTAAAAACTAAAAAACAAAGCAAACGCCAACAACGTAAAAACAAAACACACAAGAAAGAACCCAAAACCAATAAAAACCATATGTAGGTTCCCTACAAAAAATAAAAATATAAAAATAAAACAGAAACAAAGAAACACATATAATAAAAATTGATATACAATCACAATATATATGAGTGTATATCCAACCCCCCAGACCAAGAGACCAAGAGACAAAATGGAATATATCAAAGAAACCATCAACAATTACGACACTGCTTATCGTGCCCTGGTGTATAGTGGGTTTGTAGATCTTGCGTGCGTGTATTGTATCAACATATACACCCAAACAAAAAAATCCCCTCCAATCAAACAATATAACAATACAATCATATGTAAAACGTGTAACCAAGCGTGTGTGATACCAATCACATCAATGTCAAAGCTGGTAACAGACTGTAGTGATAATATAGACCGCATAGACAAACTGGAACAGTGGCACACCCAAGGATTCACCGAAATAGAAGATGACGAATACTATAGTGATTATGAATATTCCGAAGAAATGAAAGATGGATGCGTATAACATCCACGTCACAACCATAAGATAATAAGTGCAATTTCATCACCCCATTATAACATTAACCTAATAACCTAATCAATTCCTCTACCTTTTTTATTTCCTATCCTCATCCCGATCCAAATCATAAACCAGGTTCCCGAATATAATACAAACATACATAAAAATAAAAAGATAAATAAACTATAACAAAGATGGAAACCCTCCAATCCCCAACAGAAATATACAGCACTTTATTAACATTAACGAAACCTCAGACTCAGCCTCAGCCCACAACCAATCAAGGACAAACACAAGATTCCAATGTCTCAAAAGAAACCAACCTCCCCAAGGACGTAATCACAGACATATACATGTACTTGCACGACAGCATCATATACGAGAACAATAAGAAGTATATAGAAAAAAGGATAAACAGCATCACGAATGTAAAAGAGCTATTTACAATCCACAAAAATGACTTGCCCCATCCAAAGAACATAACAATGGATAATCTACGAAAACAGTTGGATGAAGAACTCAACGTAAGGTCACACATACTCAAGTTCTCGCATTATTGTTGTAGTGGAAAGGGACTGGTATATAAATCACACACCAACAATCCATATAATCCCAAACTATTAAGATATATTTGAGACCACAAAGCCAAGCCAAATCCAAGCCAAAGCCAAGCCAAATCCAAAGAAAACAAAAAAAGATATCCCCCAATTATATAAATTATACAACAAAATGGGAAACCAAATGTTTGATATTGCCACATGAATAATGGAATATTTCTGGGGTCTATAACTCATTGTCTGGATAGTTCTCCACACATTATTTGAATGGATAGAGAACACAGACATTGGAATCTACGCAATCAATCATTATATGGTATTCTGGCCAGGTGGAAAGCCATATGCATACAGTAAAATCAATTCAGTTGGAGATACAATCGGAGCATTATTGGGATGGGCAAGTGCGTATGGTTTAGATAAATACGGTGAAACCCGTGGATGGTATGTTGCACATTTATAAATAGACATTAACCCTCACTCAAATCAGTGAGATCACTCAGATCCATCATGTGGAAAACATGTTACAACTAATAAAAATTGAAAGAAAACAGCAAAAAAGATAAAATACATATAAAGGAAAGATATAAACATACAATAGAAAATGGCCTGCCGAACGGAATCAATTATGCGAAACAAGATGGAATCATATGGATGGTGTAGAGTAAATGACACGCATCGCAGTATCAGAATCGGATTCCAGAGCAACTGTAATGAAGACGGAATAATCGTCGACCCTAACTTGAAGACAAAGTTGGAAAACGTATTACAAAAATACAACGTGTCAGACTACCAACTGACACCGACATCAAACAAGTGGGAACATTCGTATGAAGTCAGAATCACGAATAATGAATATACCAAGCTCCAATCTGAGATGTTGAACAAGAACTAAGCACTAAGCACTAAGCACTAAGCACTAAGCACTAAGCACTAAGCACTAATTAAACAAAAAAATACGGACAAACCAAAAACAGTACATTGTTTTTTATTGAAAAAGATGCAAAAAAGATGCCAAAAAGATGTAAAATTGAATAGCTTACATCTTTGAGAATATATACAACCAAACATCATACCAACCCGACCCCATAAAGAAAGAATGAATATCCAAATATATATGATAGTATTGTGTTGCATAGTGATACGTCTGGAACACTTAATGAGTCATTATGACACAAATACTACAATAAATGAAACATATCGCCAAACTCACCCCCATTCGCATCATTCATTCATGTGGATAAACCAATATGTGTCAAATGACAACAAAGCATATTATGATGACCAATTATTAACAAGACGTGCGATGATGTTTCTTCTTGAATAGACAGTCTTTCACAAAAAACCAAAAAACCAAAAAACCAAAAAAACCAAAAAAATCAAAAATAAAATTCTACAAAAAGGGGATAATGGTCGGAGTTCATGGAGCCACAAAAATTATCGTAGTCGTGGAAAATACGAACATCGTGTATTTTTTCATAGAGCAATGGTGAAATGAGAATATGGTCAATAAGCACAAATTCGTCTGAACTGGAAACACAATTGTTATTTTTATCCCACCAATTGGAGTAGCGTTCGGATACATCAACCATTTCATTAACATTGTAAAGGGTATATCCAGAAGAACCAGAAGAACCAGAAGAACCAGAAGAACCAGAAGAATCAACAACAAACTTCCCTTTAATGATATCCAACACTTTAGAAGTAGGAACACTGCCATTCAAGTCCAACACATCGCCGTCGTAGTCATTAAAATCGCCAAGAACAACAATCTCATACCCGGAATCAACATAATGCTGTATCATCCCTTGTATAATGACCGCCTGTGCCTCGCGTTTAGCACACCGCGAAGGGTCAGTGGGATACGCAATAAGATGAATAGAAATATACGCAATCTTGTAGTCTCCCCAATCAAAGGTAGTAACAAAATGTTTTGATAACCCTGTAGTGTCCAAGTCATCTCCATCAGCAGAATATCCACATTGCGATCCGGGAATAGGATAAGACGCCCTTGAAGAATTAAACATCAAATCGGAGGTAGGGTCAATTTTCGTCATCATTCCAACATTCTGACCTGTAGAAGTGTCGGTTCCAAACATCAAATAAGGATGATAATTGGAGCTGGTAGAATTGACTAAAAAATCAAGTTCGTCACAGCCTTCAATTTCGCAAATATTGACAATATCGGGATTATATTTATTAATAATAGTGGAAACATAATTCAAATGTGAAATGGATTGTTCGGTGGTATTCCAAGTGCATCCATTCCCAGGGCAATCAGCATTCTTATAGTAGTCAATGAAGGCCCACTCAACATTATATTGCATAAGGGAGAGTTTATCAGGATGAGTGCGTCTATCACTACCTTTGGATTGTGTAAGAGGACATTGACTATCATTGGAAAAAGCAGATGTCAAAAGAAGTAAAGCAGCAAAAAAATATCGGAAACCAAATAATCTAATCAATATACCCATATATACTATATGGATAAATCGGAAAATTGCATGAAAATACAATGAAAATACAATGAAAATACCCAGAAAATCTCAAAACTGTTATGGACCGTCAATACAGTTGAGTTCTTCAATACATTCAAATAGTTTGATACCACACATTTTAATGGAATTTGTTTTTTCAGTTTGTGTAACGTGTTGCGAACCCGAGCCAGATTCCGATGTGTTATTTAAGTCTTTAATTTGCTCACGTCCAAGGCAGGACAATATAACATTAATAGCATTACCAGCACGTTGTCTTAAATGTTCTGGTCCAAATAAGAATAAACCTAAAAGGATCCCAAGGGCACCACCGGCAGTAATGCCACTAATCTCAAGTACAGATAATTCTACCGCCATGTATGAATATGAATAATCCAACTATGAATAATTTTATTTATACTTACAAAAAAATCCAACGAAAAAACCAAAAATCCAACGAAAAAACCAAAAAGAAAACTCAAGAACATAAAATACGAATATCAGAATTCGTCAAAACAGAAGCAGAGCGAAAGCATTTCCAGCGTCGGATAATCTCATTTTTCTGTTTATATAAAACCAGATGAGAATACGAAGACGCACCACCTGATTCATCAAAATCAAGAATAGCATTAATCATATGGTAATTCTGTAATGACGAAGGATGAGAAATGCAGTGCCGAATAATCTCGCTTTTAACCGAGTTGAAATTCCGCGAAAACATGATTAAATCGTGTAAGTGATTCAAATTAGACACTGATGTATTGGAGTCCGTCGTCGTAGTTGTATTTGAATATGAATGTCTCATAACTTAATAATCCAAGAAAACAATAAACCGATAAAAGATAATAAAATCCAATAAAATAAACGATATATATTATAATAGAATAAGTGTTTGTATTGTTATAATAATGAACTTGGTGAGTATAGAAAACGAACAACAGAAAATCATTGAGCAATCCGAAATAATAAATTACTATACAAAGCAAATAAGCAGATATAAAAAACACATTTCCCAAGTAAAAGAAAATATAAGAACGCAGCGTCTTATCATCGCCCAAGTGGATATATTAAACGCAAGTGTAGAGAATGGATTGGTCAATGGTTCAACAATAGAAATGATACAGCCAACGCAAAACATTGCTGATTTAGTGGAAGATATTATGATGTATCACCAAGAATTGAAAATGTATCGGGAATATTTACACGACTATATAATAAAAAAGCTGAATGTAATAAATACACAAAGAATCATTGAAACGTGTAAAATAGAAAAGGAAAAACATAATGTTCGTGAAGTATGTAATTACAAAAACATACATTGTGAAAATATACACCACATTATATGTGTATATGTAGGATAAAAAACCAGAAACCAAAAAAACA
>Ga0255762_10004171_pt1 | contig 11171 bp, 4 predicted proteins | sample 101ome_16_FD_179962 | JGI IMG/M metagenome (GOLD analysis project Ga0255762, IMG submission 179962) | Coastal salt marsh microbial communities from the Groves Creek Marsh, Skidaway Island, Georgia - 101401AT metaG (version 2) | ecosystem: Environmental > Aquatic > Marine > Intertidal zone > Salt... | reverse complement strand
ATCAGTTTCACTCTTCTCTTCTCGCTCGTCGATGCTTGTTCTTCTTGTTCTTCTTCTTCATCTTCTCCTCCTCTTCCGTTCTGCTTCCGGAGACGTCCCAATCGTTTCGCTAAGCTCAGCGAAAACGTCAGATCTCCGTCGCCGACGGTTAAAATCCGGTCGCCTTTCTCGTACAAACCGACGACAACCTTTCGTCGTCGCGAAGTTTCATCATCCGCCGACGAATGCCTAGCAACAACACCAAAATCGTTGTTTTGTTGGCCTCGTTGATAATAGCGCTTATACCGTTCGCACTCCTCCGGTCTTTTCAAACGGATTACGCTCTCCTTCTTAGCCTTTTTCTTCTTCTTCTTCTCCTCCTCCTCGTTATCCTCCTCGTTATTACTGCTACACTCGCTCCTCATCTTCTCCACTTTCCTTTTGCACGCGTCGCACGCTAATGCTTCGGCGCAAAACAGTTGCTCTCTGAACGCGAACGTCGTCGGAGGCGCCGGCGAAGAAGACGAAAAAGTCTTTCCTTTCTTTTTCTTCTTCTTCTTCTTCTTCTTCTCGTTCGCCGAGTCAACGCGAAAGTCTCTCCTCTTCCGCTTCTTCCGTTCGTCTTCGTTCATGTTTATCGCATATAGTTGTTATCGTTATCGCGACATGATCTTCGTTCTTACATTATATATTCGCGCAAAAGAGAGTGAATACGCGCTCTTCTCTTCTCTCGCGCTTTTTTTATTTTTTTTTCCTGTTTTGATGTTTGTGTGTGTGTGAGGAAGATTTTTGGATGTGAAAACATTCTTCACTTTTTTATATATCATCGAGAAAAACGCGCGCGCGTCGGTCACTTTACATCATTGAAATAAACACTCAGAGATGACGACGACGACGGAGAAGGAAGAGAACGGTTGTTCTTTATCTCCCGCCGAGGATGATGATGCCGCCGCTGCTTTTCTTCGTCTCGCCTCCGAACAGCCAGAGAAGAAGACGAACGATGATAAAGACGAAGAAGAGACGGCGTCTTTTTCGTTGCACTCGCCGAGAACGGTCGCGCTGAATCACTTCAGAGACGACCGGCTTTTACAATCCGCGAGACTGCTCCGGAAATATTGCCTAGACGACGATTACGAGAGGAAGAAGAAGAATGATGATAACGATGATAATATAAAAGAAGAAGAAGAAGAAGAGAAGGCAAAATTGGTGGAATACGTTCTGCAGAAAGCGAAACAGTCGGAGACGTTCATGGCGATGTTGCGAGAAGACGCGGAGAAGGACGAGAGTTGGGAAACGCAAAAATCTTTACTGTCGACTTCGTCGTCGAGAGACCAGACGAAAATTTATTACAAGACGATTGAAAAAGACACGAAGTTAATTTTACGGGTGGACCAGTCGATTAAGCGGGAGATGCTCGTGCCGGTGTTGGCGACGCTGAACGAGAGTCAATTGTACGCGTCGTGGCTGCCGTCTTGGACGATGCCGAAATTGAAGTTTTCGCGAACGGAAAAGCTCGACCAACGCGGCAGATGTTCGCAGCTTTTACTGGTGACGGTGGAGTGTCCGTGGCCATTTTCAACCAGGGAGGTTGTGTTGGACGCGCTCGCTTTCGACGATATCGACGAAAGCGGCGTGGTGGCGGTTTTGTTGAACAGTTGCGATTGCGACGACGACGAGAGAGTGCCGCCGATTGACCATAAGTACGGCCAATGCACGAGGGTGGACTTTCACGGCGGGTTTTTGTTTCGAGCGATTCCGAGCGAAGGCGAGGCTTGGAAGAATGCGAGAGAGAAGCACGAAGACGAGATGATTGTCTCGTTTATATTTAACATCGACCCAAAGATTTCGTACGTGCCCGTTTCAATCATTCAGTTCGTAACGAGGACGGTAATCGGGACGTTATGGGGGATGTTTATGAAAATCGCGAGTAAGGTGAAAAACGGAGAGATGAAAGATCACGCCGAGGCGATACAATCGAAAAGACTCGTTTTGTACGACTGGGTCGACGAGCGCGTACAAAGCATGTTCGCGCGAATCTTTTGAGAAGGATTTATGTTCGTAGTAATGTAGAAGACGTGTTAGAACAATAGTTTTTGTTTTAGTAGGAGTAGCCGAAGCAACGCAGCGCGCGCGCGGGTTTATATAGTTGCATTCGAGCTGAAAAGTTCGTTTCGTTGTAAAAAAAAGCAGGCGAGAGACGCACTCTATAAATATTTCATCACAGTTCTTTCAAAACTACTTTCATAGACGGCACCTCTCCTAACGCTCTGATTTGTCTTTTTAGAGACAACATCGTGCTCGTACAAATCAGCATGCTCGTAAACCCGACGTTCACTCCGTACGTGCCTCTCACGTATTCGTCCGCGATGGAACATACGCACGCGATTAATCCCAACAAAATGCCGCCGAAGAATTTCGCACCGTTTTGTAAATCGCGCAAGTACTTTTCCGTTTGCACGCCCGGTCGAACGTTTGGTATTCTCGCGCCTATTTTCGTGATGTATTCCGCGACTTCTTTTGGTGTGTTTTGTACGTCGATGTACGACCCGGCGATGCAAAAGACGAATAAGAAAACGTAGTAACTGAAATCAGTCGGGTCGCAAATAGACACTAACGTCTTCCCGATTGCAGCTGGCATGGCTGGCGCGACTTGTTCGCGAAAGAAACCACACAACATGCTAAACGCTATAATCATAGTCATACCACCCGGGTTCACGCGAATGGGAATTTCCGACGACTCGGATTGCGCAGATTTTGGAAGCTGCGACGCGTCCGGGCCTTGGAAAAATTGAAGAGGTATTTTGCACGTCCCTTCGTTGAGCAAAGCAGACGCGAAGGTTAACAAAACAACGAACCCAGAAATCGTCAAGAACGCTGGATTCATCACTAAACCTTTCACGGACTCCAAAAGACTACCGGATGAGACAAACGCGGCCGCCGCGGCCGCCGCCGTGCCGCCGCCGCTCGTCACTTTTTCTACGAAGATTGCGTTCTTCACCGTCGACGCGTAGGACGCACAAATGGACATGGTTATGATCATCCCGCTCCCTTCTCCAATCCCATAATCGGTAATTTCTTGCGCAACCCACGTGATAATCATCGCACCGGCGGCAAAGAAGCACGTCGCCGTCATGTAATACAAAAATCCCGGAATCGCCATGGCGCATAAATACTTCAACTTGTGCGCCTCCATCGCGCCTAAAATTAACGCAATGATCAACGTCAAATACCGTCCTTGTTGTTTCAACTTTTCCATCCCCATTCTATCTTTCTTCATCTCTTTCATTTGAGGGTCTATGGCCATCAATACTTGCATGATGATGCTCCCAGCTACGAAGGGACCTATGCCTAAATGAAAAATAGTCACCCCGCCGTGTTCGGTAATCTGCCTGGCGCCGCCGAGCACGTCGCCCATGTGCGCGAACGAGGGGTCTTCCATTAATTTCTTGGCGACATCCGCCATTGGACCAGCCGATTGCGTCACGCTCCCTACTTTCGACGCATCAAACAATCTCGATTGCCCTATGTACCCAGCCCTCAACACCGTCAACATCCCCGTGCACGCGACGACTCTTCGCACGATGTCGCTCGTAAACGGTTTCAACAGAAACCGCGCGACGGGATGCGCGTCTCTCTTCAATCCTAAGTTATACCATTTATCCTGGTCTATTCTCTCCCCGTACTCGTTCAGAGTCTCTGGATCGATCGTCGACTTCTCCGCGTCGAAAAGATTCCGAAATCTCTCCTCGTCCGATACCGGCGCGTCGTAATTGTCTTTCGGTAACAACCGCTCCAACTTGTTCTCCGCCGATAACGGTCTCGGAATGAATATTTCTTCTGGACCTCCGCTGCTTGTGTATTTTGCAATGCGCGTTTCTTCTTCTTCTTCTTCTTTATTCTCGTCGTCGTCATCTTCCTCCTCGTAATCTTCAAACGCACCGGCGGCGGTAGCCACTCGTCGTCGTCGTCGTCGTCGTTTGTGCGCGGACGCGAAAAACAAACGCGGGCCCTCTTCTTCTCGCAGTCCTCGACGTTCCTTCTTTTCCTCCTCTTCTTCCCGAAATGCGCTTCGAAGTCGATGTCGATTTGTTTTTCTTCTTCCTCCTCTTCCTCCTCCTCCGTCGCACGAGAAGAAAGAAATCCGCGAATAAAATCTCGACGACGAAGTCGACGTCGACGTCGCGGCGATGCCGCTCCGAGCGAGCGAAAGCGGTGGTCGCGAAGAAGACGCAGACGCAGACGCAGACGCCGAAGACGACAACAACATTGTGCACAACAACAAAAAAAAAAAAACTGAAGAAGAGAAACCTTTTTGCTTTTTTGGAGTTCCGAGGGAAAACAAAACAAAGAAAAAAAAATACACGACGACGACGACGAGCGTTACACAAAAAAAAACTCTCTCTCTTTTCTATATAAAGGGAGGCACGACGAACCCGCGCGCGCGTGGACACACACACACACACACATCTCTCTCTCTTTCGCTTTTTCTTCTTCTTCTTCGTCGTTTTCGATCGTGGATTAAAAAATGCCGAAACTGGGCGCGTATTTATCCTCCTCGAAAAGGAGAGGAGAGGATGGGAGCAGCAGCAATAGCAGCAGTGGCGATGAAATAGAAGAAGAAGGAGGAGGAGAAGAAGAAAGCACGAGGACGACGACGTCGTCGTCGAAGATGAAAACGAAAACGCGTTCTTCTCCTCCTTCGATGTATCCGCCTCCGAAACCGGGGAAAACCGGGAAGGAGATGTACGACGAGATACCGAAGTACATACGAGATAAAATCATCAATCCGGAAGTTTTGATCAATTGGAAACCGACGGAGGACGGCGAGGAGATGCCAGAGCCGGAATTCGAGCCCGTCCCGGCGCATCCTCCTCGAAAAAAGTGTCCCGAAGGCACCGAGTTGCCGTATCCGTGGGAAAGCGAAGTCGGAAAACCTTTGCCAAACGAACGTATAATACGAAAAATGCTCGCGGTGCCGAAAAGGTACAGACAACCGGACGGGTCGTTAGGTCCGACGCCGAGACCGAAAAATCCATGGACCGTGGCGAATAGAAAAGAATTTTCCGATTTGGTGCACTATTGTCGCACGACTGGAGGATTAAGCGAAGCCGACGGGTATAAAAACGGCGTCTCGTATCGATACAACATCGGATGCACGTGGACGCAACACAGATTGTACATGGAGCAAATCCACCAATATCCGGAAACCAATGAACGCGGCGAATGGTTCGGTTTTGATCCAAAAAAGATCCATCCGATTGACGATGATCCAACGCACTTCATCACCAAAGCCAAGGCGGATTCGTACCGCGAGCTCGAAAAGCGAGGCATCAACGGTACCACGCTCGAGGAGATGTTCAAAGAAAGGACTCTCGACAAATCCGGCGGTTGGCATTGGAACGACGGCACCGTCCCGTCCCACTCGGACGGCGGCCCGAAAAACGTACAAGACAACGACATCGACAGCGAACCGGAAGATCCAGAAACCGCCGAGTGCCCGGAGTCTCTCAAGTGGGTCGAAGAACGCATCGCGCGAGAGAAGGAAGAAAAACAAAGAAAAGAGCGAGACGACTACGTCGAGGACGGCCCGCGCGCGTAGATGAACAGAACGCGTAAAACTATAGAATCGTTCAAGGTGTCGTCTTTTTTTTCCCACATCGCGTCGTTCTCTCGTTCTCCATCTCTTTTGTGTGTATATGATTTTTCTACTACGAGTATAAACGACGACGCATAGTAAAGCGAACGGAGAGCGCAGAAAGGAATTAGAGAAAAGAGAGCTTTATTGTGTTTTTTTCTTCTTCGCGCGTCTCTTCGTTTTCCCGCTTTTTTTGCCTTTTTTCAATTTTTTTGTCGAACCTTCTTCATAATTTTTACACATCACGCGCACTTTCTTCGACGTCTTACGTGATACAGAACACACATCGCACGCAGAGCGAGAAGAGAAGAAAGCAGCACGCGAACACACACACACACAAAGAAAGGTAAGACCGAGAACTCCTTCTCGCGTTCGGTTTCGCGTAGCTTTTCTTCCTGTTTTCATTCTCTTTCCAGAAGAGAGAGAGAGAGAGAGAGAAGAGAGGTTTGACTTTGATAGTCTTTGGCGGCCGCCTTCTCGTCGCTTCGAATTCTGTGGCTCTCTTTCTTCGATCCGAGAAATTTCTTACACATACATTCTTCTCGTTGACTCGCGCCGAGGAACGAGAGAAGGAAGAAGAAGAGAGGAAGTCGCGCGCCTGCGCGCTCGGTCCGATCGCGGCGAATTTCATTTTTTTACTTTCTTTCGTATTTCTTCACAGCGCTCTCGCGCGCGTTTGGTGACCTTTTTACTAATCTCAACTCTCTCTCTCACCAAAAAGACAAGTTTATGGAAAGTGGACAAAATCAAGTAATAAACGTGAGCAAAACAACTTCTTCGTCGATTAACAGCAATAATCAGAAAGAGAATTTCGCAGAGGGTAGCGGTAGTGGAACGACTGCTGTTAATACCACCGGTTCGTTAAAGTCCGGCGTACCTCTGCCTAAACCAAACTTGAATCCTACGAGTACTGGGAAAAAGGTTGGTTCGAAATCGAAGAAGAATGTCGAGCAGCACAATAATAACAACGGAAGCAGCGGCGACGCTGCGACAAGCAACAACGGAAAGAAGAAAGGAAATAATACTATCAACGGACGAAAAAATAGTAAGAAGAACGGGGAAGCGGCGGCGACGTCGGAGAGAGCCGGGGATGGAAGCACGAGCGGGGACGTGTTTCATGACGCTTTAGCGCCAGAGGAAGCACAACAGAAAGCCGCAAAATCGAAAAAGAAAAAGCAACCGAAGAAGAAAAAAGAGCACGCTTTGGAAGATGGCGTGTCGCGATTATCGTTGGCAGATGGTGCGGAGGGAACGATGAGCATTCCGTCGCCTTCGATGCCGGGAGGGATGCCGCCGCCGCCAATCGGGAGACCGCCCAAGTCACCGATTAAACCAGAACAATCGTCGAAGAAGAGCAGCGCGAAGCCCCGCGGGACGCGTAAAATGGTCGCCGCGCAGCCAATTGCTCCACCGCCGTTGCCGTCGGGTGCACCGCCACCACCACCGAGTGACCCGTTGTCTGCCAACGCGGAACAAAGGAAATCGGTAGGAAAGACGCAAGGCGGGACATACGTTCCACCTTCTCAACGAGAAGGAAGAAAATCTGCAGGAAAGACGCAAAAAACAGCGGCAAAATCACCGTTAGGAAAGAAAGCAATTACGTACGACGACGCCAGAGGAGATCCAGATTACGATCGCAACGATCCAAGTTTAATTCGAGGTGGTGCCTCGCATCATCGCGAGCAGTTTGGACACACGAGTTTGAGTGGACGCTCGAGCCCAAATGCGCATGCTTCGCTCGCCGAGGAGCAAGCAGCGCAAAAGCAAGCGAAGAAAGAGCAGCAAAAGAAAGAGAAACCGGCGCCTCCGAAACTTACAGCTGAGCAACAGAAGCAGCAAGCAACCGGTCGAGAGATTCGCAGATTTCTCGATTCCAACGACATCAACGGAGCTTTAGATGTGTTTTACGCCAAGAGAGATTTTGGTGGAATAGACGTCGAAGGCTTCAAAATGTTGGTTGCCGGATGTGTGAAGATGGCGGCGATTCAAGACGGGTTGCGTGTCGTTGAGTACGCGAAGAGCAAAGGTTTGAAGATTTCGCTTCGCAATTTCACCGGCTTACTTCAAACGATTCCGCAACGTTCGAACCCGATGGATACCTCTGATTTGCTCGCCGCTCTGGAGTACGTCATCGATTACGAAGACAGACGCGTTCGAAACTATCACTTCCACTTTGCAAAACTCATCGTTCAAGAGTTTCTCGAAGAAGCTTTACAAACGCTTGATCGCGTGGCGAATGCGCCGGCGTTTGGCTTGCAAGAAAACGGACTCGCTGCCATGGACGTTCGCTTGGAACCGTTGCGTAAACCCGGACAAGTTGGTTTAACAATTCCTGTACTCGCAGCCGAAATGCAAAAGAACCTCATGAAAGGTGATGCTGTGTTACTCTCGAGAACTTCCGCCACGAAGAATATCATGACGCTTGGGGAATTGCCGAAACACTCTAAGGCTGCGCTCGAAGCCGCTGGGGAAAGCACGTTGAAAGCGATATCGCTGGAGCAAGGCGAAAGACCAGCGAGACGGAGCTACAACTACAGTGCCGCGGAAGAATACGAAGCTGAAGTCTGCCAACTTGGAAACAACGTCGCCGTCCGTTTACTCGGCGTTGACCCCAGAGATGTCCCGAGTATTTCTGGTTCCGGTTGGCGTGTCGATAAGTTGGCAAACAGAACGAGTTACTTACGTCAATTGAACGCGTTGCAAGATTTGATGGAAATGAAAGGACCAGTCGGTAACAAACCCGGAGTCGATCCAGGGATTCGCGATATTTTACTCGCCGGATGGGATAACAACAAGAAGGCTATTGAATCCATTCCAGATTTGTGCGCTGCTGAGTTGAACGAGGATACCATGCACGCGGCTACGAAGCAACGCATGCTTGACATGGCTCAAGATATTCCAGCGATGCAGCACATGAACAAATCGCAACACGAGGCCTTGCGAGCGGCTTTATTCCAACGCATCACTCTGATTCAAGGTCCGCCGGGTACGGGTAAAACGCACACGGCTGTCGCATTGGTGCAAATGTGGCTGAAGTGCCGCAAGATGCCGATTCTGTGTACATCTGACTCGAACATTGCGGTAGATAACTTAGTCGATGGTTTGTCGCGGGCAGGAGTTCGCGTCGCGCGTATTGGTCGTCCAGAAGCCGTGCGTCAAGATTTGATGCCGTTTATGGTTGAGTCCATCGCCGGTATCGAGCCTGGATCGAACATGTCGAAAGATCAACAGTATCAGGCCATCAACGGCGTTTTGCGACGCGCGGAAGTTATTTGCGCGACGTGTGCGGGTGCAGGAAGCGATATCCTCGAACGATTTTCCTTCGCCGCGTGCCTCATCGATGAAGCCACGCAAGCGACGGAGCCGGCAACGGTCGTGCCAATGACGAAGGGCTGTAAACAAATCGTCCTCATCGGTGATCAAAACCAGCTACCGCCGACGATTATTTCTCGTGATGCGGATGAGCGTGGTCTCGGAACGAGTCTCTTTGAGAGAATGCTTTCGCGAGGTATTCGAACGTTTATGCTTAAAGTTCAGTATCGTATGCACCCGGCGATTGCAAAGTTCCCATCGCAGCAGTTCTACAACAACGAGCTACTTTCTGGTACGCCTCCTTCGCAGAGACGCGCGCCGCAAGGTTTTGATTGGCCGGTACCTGCAGTGCCGTTGGCGTTTGTCGACTGTCCGGAAGGTGAGGAACGATCGGATGGCGCTTCACAAATGAACATGATTGAAGCGCAAAAAGTTGTAACGTTGGTGAGGAAGTTGATGGCTGAACACGAAGTTTTAGCGTGTGATATCGGCATTGTTTCGCCATACGCCGCGCAAGTGCGAGCGATCAAAAAACTTTTGCAACCCAATGCGGTAAAACGAACGAGATTCGACGCACCAGCCGCTCCAGATTCCGAAGGTGCCATTGAAGTTTGTTCCATTGATGGTTTCCAAGGTCGAGAGAAGGAAGTCATCGTATTCTCGTGCACGAGAGCAAACTTGATGGGTAACGTCGGTTTCTTAGCCGATCGCAGACGCGTGAACGTCATGTTGACAAGAGCAAGAAGAGGTTTGATCATCGTCGGACACTTGAGAACTTTAAGAGGAGAACCAGAAGTGTGGGGACCGTGGTTAAGTTGGGCCGGAGAGAATGGTTTGATCTGTGGTCTGTCCGCCACGGATGCCGACGCAGCTAATAGTTTGGCTACTATTGGTATGAGTTCTTATGCCGAAATCGGCGGCAGCGGCGTTGGCGAAACCGTCAGCGAAAATGCGATGCTCGTTCCATCGGCGTGGGCAGACGATACGAAAAACACTGGCATGCATCGCATTGAATCTGGATCCAAACTTGTTCAAAGAGATCACATTCCGGAAGCGTGGGATGACAGCGACGATGAAAACGCGGATGTTGACGCCATCGTACCGAGCGCGAGCGTGAGCTCGTTCGTTACGAGCATGCTTTCGACGGATGACCAAGGTCCTGATTCTGCGTGGGATGAAGACGATGACGCTGAGGAAACTACAAATACTTCAGTTGTGACTTCCTCAACGGATAGAGAAGATGGCAGCGGTGATGAGGCGTAAGAGAGGGTGGAGAGTGGAGAGGAAAAATTATTTAGAAAGAGAGAGAGAGAGAGAGAGACGGAAGATCGAGAGATCTTCGAGAGATTTGAGGAGGTGGTGGGTGTTTTGCGTTGTTATAAAATAAAATATACATTTGATTCAAATTTATACATCACGTGTTTATCACAAGTTCGCTACCGCTTTACATTAAATTACACCTTTTCTTACCTTTTCCCGTCGCCTTCATCTCGGTCGCCGCCGCCACCGCGGCTGCCGCGGCCTTCTTGCTCGGCTTTCTTGCTCGCGATGACCTTCGCATTTCCGGCAACGTCGTTGGTTTCGCATCCGGCGCAGAAACGACGACTGGCAGCGGCAAAGCCGCAGAGCCGAGAGCTTTTTCCTTCTTAACTCTCTTGTTTTTCGTCTTCCCAAAAATCTTGGGGGCCGAATCTTCTTCAACAACTTCCTCTTCCTTAGTTTTCATCTTCTTCGCGACGGGACGCGGTAACTCCTCTCGTTTTTCTTCTTGTTCTTCTCCGTCTCCCTCGTCTCCTTCGAATTCCCAGGCATTATCTTCATCCTTGATGGGGCGTTTCTTTGCTCTTTTGAGCTTCAAATCTCGAACGGCTGAAGCCTCAAGAGCGCAGCTTTCGTCGAAGTCGGTCGTGCTCTTCTTTTCGGAAAAAAAAGAAGCATCTTTGGCTGCCGTCGCGCTCTTCTTTTTGGCAACAACCTTGGCTGCCATTTTTTCCTTTTTCGTCGTCTTTGCCTTTGTCGTCGCCGCCGTTTTCTTCTTCTCTTTCGGGACGAAATGCATCTTAAAAGCTCGAAGCGCTTTGTCGTTGTCGTCTTCAAAACTTTTGAGCTCGCGTAAAACAGTCGCTTTTACTTCGTTGAAACGCAGGACGCTTTCCGCCATGCGCGCCTCCCCATGTCCTTGATTGTAAACGTTAAACATGCTTTCGAGGACATTTTGCACTCGAACCGTCCTTTTCTTTCGCCT
>Ga0255762_10004162_pt1 | contig 11190 bp, 6 predicted proteins | sample 101ome_16_FD_179962 | JGI IMG/M metagenome (GOLD analysis project Ga0255762, IMG submission 179962) | Coastal salt marsh microbial communities from the Groves Creek Marsh, Skidaway Island, Georgia - 101401AT metaG (version 2) | ecosystem: Environmental > Aquatic > Marine > Intertidal zone > Salt... | reverse complement strand
GACCCGGGGGGGGTGGGACGGACGGACTCGACCGAAAGACGGAATCGGCCTCGTCAGCGCGCGACGCGTCCGCCACCGCCCGTCCGTCCGTCCGTCGGTGGAGGACGACGCGCGAGACGGAGGCGGTGAAGGAGTCGAGAGAGAGGAAGGAGACGCGACGTCCGCATGCTTCGTCGACCGAGACGACGCGCGCGAGAGACGACGACGACGACGACGAGCGATGGTGACGGGGAGGATGACGGTGTCGGCGTGCGCGTGGTGAGGGCGAGCGAGGCGGACGTGGTGCGAGCCGAACAGAGAGCGACGACGGCGATGGCGACGCGCGGACGACGAACGAAGAGGATTGGAGCCTTCTTAGCCAAACTGGAATCCACCAAGGTGGACCCCGACGCCCTTCGAGAGCGATTGACGCAGGCGCGAGCGCAGGCGCACGAGGCGCTCAAGGAGATCAAGGTGCCCAAGGTTGAAGATTTACGCAACCTCATCGAGGACATTCGACAAGAACAGAGCGAGGCAAAGTATCATCCAGATAAGCGGCGATTGGAGAGTGTGGCTGATTTTTTCGCCTACACCGAGGAGGAGGGACGGAAGTTTTTCGACGAGATCGATCGGTCGAAGAAGGGTAAATTGAGCCTGGACGACTTGAAGCACGCGATGAAGAAGAGAAATTTACCGCCCACGTACGCCAAGGCATTCATGGAGAAGGCGAAAGGGCCGAAGATTTTTGCGCGTAACATCGATTGGGACGATTTTCAGAGCGTGATGAACGAACGTGAGTCCACCATACTGCGAATGTTCAACTCCATGTCCATGTCGAGAAACGGGTTACTCAAGTCGTCCGACGTCAAGCAAGTGCTCGACCGTTTAGGATTAGCCGCCACGGATGAGAACGCCAAGGCGATGGTGCATTACTTGAGAGGAAGTTCGGAATATTCGCGCCAAGGGTACGTCACGTACGGGCAGTTTCGTAACTTCTTGATGCTCATGCCGCACGAGGTGGCGCGAGAAACGGACCCGTCGAGACTGTGGTTTGAGGCGGCGACAATTGTGCAGTTCAGCGCGCCCCCGAGATCTGGGAGCTTCGCCATGGCTGCTCGCGCCGCGTTTGCGGGAGGATTAGCGTCGGCGTCTACCACGAGTATGATGCACCCTTTAGACACTCTGAAGACGCGTCTCCAAGCGGCTGTCGGGAAGGGTCCGTCGCTCTTGGAGCTCATTAAGAGCGTTCCCAAGCTCGGCCCGCGCAAGATGTATCAAGGCATCATTCCGTCCGTCACCGGTAACTTTGCCGGCCACGGCTTACGCACGGCGACGTATGAAGTCGTGTGCATCGCCCTCGCGCCCGCCATGGCTCTACCGATGGTCACGGAGACCACCATTCAGGGCCTCGGGTCTGGTCTCGGAACGCTTCTCGGTACGTGCGTGCGGATTCCGTGTGAAGTTCTCAAGCAGCGGTTACAAACGGATCAGTACCCCAACGTGGCGGCTGCCATCAAAGGTATCGTGAAGGCGAATCCACGCGCTCTGTACGCCGGTACTGCCGCTACATTGACTCGTGAGATTCCATTTTACGTCACCGGTTTGATGATTTACGAGAATTTGAAGAAGGGCGCCGTCGCACTCAAGGGTGGACGTGAGCTTGAGAATTACCAAGTCATCATGGTCGGAGCGTGCGCTGGTGCTCTTGGGTCTGTTATGGTCAATCCGTTCGACGTGATGAAAACTCGTACGATGACGGGCTCGGTGCCTCTCGGCCAGCCGCTCTGGGTTGCCATGGCGCACATCGTCAAGACGGAGGGACCTTTGGCGCTGATGAAGGGTGCGATTCCTCGCATGGCGTGGATCGCTCCTCTCGGTGCCATGAACTTTGCTGGTTATGAACTCGCCAAAAAAGCCATGAATACAGCCGATGAGGCCAAAAAGGTGGATGGGGAGAAGGAGGAATCGATGCGCACGGCTCCCCCAGCTAGTCGTACTCCTCCCACCGGAAACTCTTCCAGTTAGTTGTCTAGAAATCACAAAACTATTATCTGTTTACAACGTTTTTAATGTTTATCTACAGCACTGCTATCTAAAGTTCAATCTCGTCCGGATCAGCGACTTTGGGTGGAGGTGGAGGCGCTCGTCGCGGAGGCGCGGTGCCGAACGGACCGCGGCGAGGAACCCCGTAATATTGTACATCGCCTCCATCGCCTCCATTTCCGCTGTTCGCCGTAATTTTAAGATCAAGTTCCAGTAAATCCATCAAGGCTTGTGTCTGAGGATTGGCGTCGACGTTTGATGGAGCGCGACCGCGTCTTCGGGTCTCTGTCGATGGATCGTGCGCCGGCCGCGTCGCCACAAAGTCTGGAGGTGTTCTCGAAGACGCCCCCACGGCCTCTAATCGCTCCCTGACCCATTGCCTATGTGATTCGATTTCGACCGCTTCTGGAATACCATACGCCGGTAACTGTGCCGGACTATGCGTCACGGAGTGGTACTCATGATTCGCTTTCAAAATTGAAAGCCATTCCTCGTCGAGCGAGAAACCACCCTCTGCACTTTTTCCTGGTAAATCGACGACTTGTAAAAAGTCTCTGTGAGGCAAACACTTATCTAACGCTAAGAATTTCGTCGTCCTCTCGTCCTCGTGGTTCACCAGCGCCGCGAACTTCACGTGCAGATGAGCAGAGAACCAGTATTTCGGCTTTAACTTTTTCAAAAGCTCCTCCGCGGGTGGCGATCCAAGCGAATTACTCTCGATCTCTTCCTTCAAGAACTTCTTCTTACGAAACAACTCGTGCTTGTTCCCAAATTGAGCGATTCCACGCGGCCAATCGTGACTGAGAAACACGTCGATATCACCCTGTACTTGTTTCAGCTTGAAGACGTCAAACTCTCGTACGTGGTACGCCGTCTTCACGGCGTGTCCAGCGTACGGTGGTCGCTCGTGGTGACCTTTCTTGTAATCGTGAAACTTGTAAATTCCCGATAAGCCTCCGATGCGCAAATCTCCAAAGTTGACGACCCCCGAATGGCCGACGTAGTAGATGTTTGGTGCCACGTAGCCGCCGTAATACAGTTCCCACAAGTAGTTCGAAGCCTCATGATTGCCACCGATGAAGAGCGTCGGGATCGGTGCCGTCTTCACACCGCTGTAATACTTGTAGAATGTTCCGAGTTCTTTGTATTTATCCGGCACCGACATGCATTCGAGATCGTCCAAGTTGCGCACAGCTTGGAAATCGCCGCAACAAATCAACAAGTCAATCTTCACGCCCTCCACCGTCTCCAAGTGCGCGATCGCGGCGTAGATCGCATCGAGCTCCCCGTGACAGCATCCCTCGATGGCGATCTTCATCTTTTCGACCCCCCGCGAGGTTGGTTCGAGATTCGAGCGCAACGACGCGCGCGCGCGAGTGCCGTGAGCGGTCGGTGCGGTGCGTTCTCACCCCGCTGGGACGGCCGGGGTGACAAACACGTACCGTGGTTCCTAGAGTATAGCGATTGCATGGCCTAGTCTATGGATATTTTGCTATTCTAGTTGGGCTCAGCCTAGTTGGATTTATTCATGATCAATCGATGACAGTGACACAAGAACTCGACGTAGCTCATGCCTGCCGGACTTCGGTCCTCGAGGAGACGGTTGTAAAACAACGCCTCTAGACTGTCGCCGCGCTTGAGAATGCGAGTTCGCATGAAAGCACCTCGCTGCTTACGAATAAAGTTGATAAAATCATTCAACGCCTTCGACAACGGGTTGTCGAGGTGTGGTAGAGTGGATCGCGACGACACAATGTCGTCTACGTTTTCAGTTCCGAACATGTCTCGAAGCTTGTCAACTGGAAGCTGTCTGCCAATCCAGATGAGAATTTCTTGCCCATCCTCCAACAAGTATGCGGCGTCTTGATTGAGCTTTTCTGAGCTGAGCCAGACGCAGGGCGGAATTGGAGGAAACGCACCGTCTTTGGGCAAATCATGGATCGAGAATAGACGAGGATACACTGCCGGCGTCGAGAGCTCCGGCGGAGCGCACAAGGCGCGATACAACCACGCAGCTCGATCATCGGGCGAGGCGTCCGATCGCAATCCGTAAGATTTATGTAATCCCAACATATAGAGCGGTAGCGTCTTCAAGCCTTCCGGTAGAATGAGTTGCCCACTGCTGTTGTTGCTTGCACAAAATCGGCGGTATGCGTAGAGCGTCGAAATGCACTGCTGCAAAGACGCATCCTTCGCGGCAGCGAGGGTACCGTTTCCAGACAGCAAGGTGTTTGCCGCTTTTCGAACGGCCCAGCTCGCCTGTGCGTCCAAATCGGCGGATCGAAAGAGCGAACCGAGGACAGACGTGATCGGGAGCGCGATGGTGTGAACTCGAATTCGACGCTGCTTTGTCAGTGTCGTGTACAACAGAGCGCACTGAACGTACGCCTCTCTTCCGTCCACGAGTTTGTCTTCGTACCGAAGGGTCACGGCGATTGTCTTATCGCTGTCCAAGGCCGGTAAGTCCACATCTGTCATCGTTCGCTTCCAGAAGTATCCATTGTAATCTTGAATGCCGAGACCCGCGCTCGCTCTGACTCGCATGACGGCTTCGAGACCTTGCGGACGAATGAAGTTCCATCTCAAGTCGTTGTGGAGTTGAGCGAAATCCTTCTGCACGTCGAAACCTGGATATCTGTACAGACTACCACCCGTTATTCGCGGCAACACAGCGAGCGTGGCGATGTCCATGGCGGAGGACACGCACAAGAAGAGATCGATGCAAACTTGATGTTCAGCCGCGTGGGTCGCCATGGCGTGATACGTTCGATCCGCCGGTCCCATGCACTTCAACGGCTCCTTCTCGATGTTTCCCGTGCGTTGACCGCTAGTACCAGTGCGAGCTTCGAGCTTGCCGAGTCCCGCGTTCGGTATGGTCGCGACGAACGCCATCACTTTCCCGCCGACTGGTTTCAGATATTCAATGCCAGCTTTGATGCCAGCCGTCATCGCGCACGCACCCGGAGGAGACGTGGAGAACGTCTCGGGGATCATCTTGAGTAAATTTTCAAACGACTCGCGATGTTTTGATAGGGTGACGAGAAGTCCACTCTTCAGGGGTGCGTACGAATCATCCACGTCAGGAATGATGAGCATCGCCGGCTTTTCCATCCCCTCCCTGAGCTGATAAAAGTGAACCTGACTGTCCACGGTGGCGATCCCGACCTCCGCATCCTCAGGTAAATTGTCCAACGTGCGAGCGATAACTTCGCACGCGCTCGTCGTGACCCCACTCTGAATGGCTTGAGCGGTGACCTCGATCAAGAACAAGTACGCCGGCGTCATCGGCGGGCGCACCATGTACTCTGGCGGGGCGACGTATTCCACCGATCCTCGACACAACTCCTGACGCTCGGTCCAATCGGTGCGCTTACCGTCGGCTCCTAGATTGCACATGTATTCATGAGGAACTTCGTTGACGAAGTAACAAAAATTGCACTCAAATCTCAGATGGTCGACGAAACGCATGTACGGATTCATGTACGACTTGCAACGTCCGCATCGAATCGGACCCGTCTTGCCGTTATCGATGACGGGAATCGGCGCTTCCTCCGGATGCGGTAGCGCAAGTGGACGAGTCATGATGCTCAGTGGCATACCACTCGTCGAGAGCAAGTCTCCCGAGTTCGGCACGCTGCTCATCGTGGACCTCAAGTATCGTGGATTGGCGGATCCCAAATCGCACCCGACGTATTCCAAGCACGCGGACGGAGGATGCGTTGCCTGATCCATCTCACTTCTCGTGTTATACGTCACCTTATCTTCATGACTTACGTATTGCGGTCGAGGAATCTGCGACGGGTCTATTCTCGACGTCGATCCTCCGGCTCTCGGCGCCGCCGCGCTTGGCATCGGTCGGTGCGGATGCGACGCCTGCGGCGCCGGAGCGTGCGCGGGCCCCGGCGGCATCGCCCCCATCCCCACCGCTCCACCTCCGACGGGTTGTTGTAACATCCCCGGCGGCATCATCGGAGGCGCCATCTGTCCCATCGGCGGTTGATACTGCTGCTGAGGCAACGGCACGTGCGGATACGCCCTCTGTCCCGGTCGCGTCGTAACCGGCCCCGGCGCGCTGCCCGTCGGCGGTCCCGGCGGTCCCGGCGCCATCGGCGCCGCCACCATCGCGCCTGGATGTCCCACACCCTCCCCGTGTCCCGGCATCCCCGGTCTGTGTCCCGGAATCATCCTCCGCGTCCGTCCTCGACCCTCGCTCGAATCGTAATCGCAGTCGCAAATCTCAATTCAAATCAAATCAAATCACCCCCACCGATCTCGATCGCGTCGCGTCGAGTCTCGCGTCCACCGATCGTGTCTCGACGCCTTCGTTCGACGCTCGCCTAGGCGCACGTCGACCGCGCGCGTCCTCCACTCCCGTCCGCGCCCATCGTCATCATCATCATCATCAATCGCCCGTCGTGCCTCCTCCTCGTCGTCTTCCATCGTAATCTTCGTGTGATCGGATGCCCAAAATAGGACTCAAGTAGGGACGAATCACCCGAAACACGCGCAAAACCAAAACTAAAAGTCTCCTGAATCGGACAGGTGGCAGCGCGCCGCGCCGTCGATCGCGGGCGCGCGGTGGAATCGTCGCGCGACGCGCGTAGACGCCGACGCGCGCGGGAATCGATCGCGCGTCGAGGTCGGTCGAGTCTCTCGCCGTCTCTCTCTCTCGCGGGCGCGCGCGCGGGATCGATCGGACGCGATGGACGGAGACGGCGAGGGTCGAGGCGGTGGACGACGCGCGATCGCGACGGCGCGGCGCGCGCGAACGGCGCGCGCGATGCGAACGCGCGCGAGACGGGCGTCGAGGTGCGTGGAGAAGAAAGAGCGCAAGGAACGCGGATGGGGAGGGACGGTGGTATCGTCGGATTTCTTTGTGAATTCTCGAAACGCGCGCGCGCGCATTCATTCATTCATTCATTCATTACATTCATTCAATCGGCGGTCGAACGTTGAATTGAGTCCTCGCGCGCGGGACGCGCGTCGGCGTGCGTGCGGCGCGTGGGATGCGCGATGGGAGAGCGTGAACGTGTGACTGACGGTAGGTCGTGTGATGTAGGGGGAACGCGGTGTGGATCTTGGGCGGCGTCTTGGCGTGCGTGACGCTCGCGGCGACGGCGAGGGACTGGGCGAGAGGCGGAGAGACAGCGAGCGTCGGCGTCGGGAGAACGCTCCTGAGCTCGTCGACATGTAAACCGACGAAAAATTGGGAATTACCGGGTGGTATTGTCTTATACTTCATCGGTGTCGTCTATCTGTTCATCGGTATCGCCATCGTGTGCGATGACTTTTTCGTTGGGTCGCTCGAGAAAATTTGCGAAGTCTTGGGTCTGAGCGACGATGTCGCCGGAGCGACGTTCATGGCGGCTGGATCTTCGGCGCCGGAGCTCGCGTCGAGCGCCGTGTCGTTGATAAACAGTGGAACCGATAACGCCATCGGCGTCGGGACCATCGTCGGAAGCGCCGTATTTAATATTCTCGTCATCATAGGCACCACGGTGATCTTCGCCGGGCAGACGCTCGACTTGGATTGGAAGCCGCTCACTCGCGATTGCAGCTTTTACTGCGCAGCCATAATCGGTATCGTCGCCACGTTCAACGGCGGGAGAATAGATTGGTGGGAGGGTCTGATCTACGTCTGTCTGTACGGCCTGTACATAGCCTTCATGTGGAAGAACGCCTTCTTCATGGAGTGGTTGGACGCAAAGTTCGGACATCGTCTCGGACGACCCGACCCCGCCGTGGAGATGGAAGAGGCTGTCGGCGGCGATGAACCTTCCTCGGCGACGACGTCGACGACGAAGGAGGGTGACAATAAACTGACGAGAGAACTTTCCATAACCGGTTCTATGCTCGTCGGTTTCGCCGCGCAGCGATTCAAGGCGGGCATCCACGGGAGGCCAAAGTTGCAAGCGTTGAGTCCGGGTCAACTGCGCGCGATTCGCCGAGACACGGACCGCGTGACTTGGAATCATCATCCTCACAGAAATAATGCGCAGAGTGCGAACGGGAGCGGTGAAGACGCAAACGCCAGTAAAGACGATGATGATGACGACGATCGCAGTCCGTGGGAGATGCCCGCCGAGTGGAAGGATAGACCGATTTGGGTTTTGAGTCTTCCGTGGTACGCCGTGTTCACGGCGACCATTCCGCCCTGTCACAAGGAGAAATGGGAAACATGGTACATCGCGTCGTTTTTATTGTCCATCGGTTGGATCGGGGCGATCTCTCACTTCATGGTGGAGTGGTGCGCGAGGATTGGATGTTTGCTCAAGATTCCAGCCGTCGTCATGGGAACCACGGTGCTCGCCGCCGGTACTTCCATTCCGGATGCGCTTTCATCCATCTCTGTCGCCAAGGATGGTTACGCCGACATGGCCGTCGCGAACGCGGTTGGATCGAACGTCTTCGACATCTGGCTCGGACTCGGTCTTCCGTGGCTCTGCTACCTCTCTTGGCAGAAACCGACATACATTTTGGTCAACACGGACGAACTCTTGCCATCTGCGCTCATCCTCCTCGCGGTGCTCGTCTTTTACATTGCATCCGTTAGCAGCAATAAGTTTAGACTGACGGCAAAAATGGGTTACATATACATTGCCTTTTACGGCGTGTACGCCCTCTATAATATTCTTCTCGTCTGGGTGCTCGATGTATACAAACTCGACAAGTAGCCGGAGCGGAAGTGCTCAGCGCGGTTTTTGTGTAATGTTAGCTCTTAGATGTTCGTTTCGAGTCAAAAGCGCTGTGTTTCCTCCAAGCGATTACTCTTCTAATACGGTTTATATCGCACGTCGTCCCCCTGCGCCCCCTTGGCGCTCAAGCGGGCGGAGATGGCGGCGGCGCGCGCGGCGGCTTCGCTCTGCGCCGCCTTTGCGCGTTCGCTCTGCGCCGCCGGCGCCGCGGGGACGACGGGAGGCGTGAACGATCTCGGATTGAGAAGTTTAGGCGTCTTGGCCAACTCCGCTCTGATGTTTCGTCCGCCCACGTTCATTCCGTTCAGCGCTAACGCCGCGAGGGCTTCTTTATCGGTGGAAAATTCGAGAAATGCAAAGTTTTTCCCGGCGCCGCCCTCGCGCGCGTCGACAATGTTGCCACAAAACGAAAACACTTGCTTCACTTGATCCATGGTGAGACCGAGGGGATAATTAGACACGTGCACTGTTCGTCTCAATTCTTCCGTCACGACGGGCGGCGGCGGCACGTCCACGACCTCGCCGGACGGCGGCGGCGGCGGAGGCGGCGGCGCGTCGTGCTTAAACTTGCAAATCACTCTGTCGCACTTGCCCACTAAAAAGTCTCGACACACGCCCAACGGCGCCTTCTCCCCGCTCGGTAATCTGCGCCCCACCCCCGCGCGTCCTCTCGCCACGAGAGGTCCATCAAGCGGAGCGCTGTAAAACACCTCAAACGGTGATCCAAGGATGGACACGTCGTTCATCGTCACCTCCACCTCGTATTCCCCTCTCGCGTCCACCGCGTACGCGCACCCGTACGTCCCGTCGTTCCAATCTTTCCCCGTTCCACTCGCCACCACTTCATCGTCCGATTTCCTCTTCACCCGAAATTCCACTCTCTCTCCACCTCTGTGCACGCGTTTATCCTCTCCATCTCTCGACACCACCGTGAACGCGCTCTCTTTCCCCGCCGCGCCGCCGCCCACGCCCGCGCCGTTCGCCGTCGAGCGCACGGGATCCGTCGTCCCCGCCCCGAACCCAGACGTCGTCCGTCGCGCCTCGTCACCCGCCGCCCCATCACCATCCTCACCGATGTTCTCCAACACCTCTCGCGCCAACGCCTCCGGCGGTCGACGCTCGCTCGCCTCGTCGTCCGGTCGTCCGAGTCTCTGGCCCACCGGCGGCAGACGCGCCGGGTACTTTCCCGCGCGTTTAAACGTCGCCTCGAACGCGGCGCGCGCCTCGGCGTCTCGCTGCGCCTCGAGTTTTTCCGCCTCGTTGATCGCCACGCGCCGCGCGCGCTCGAGCGGGGTCTCCCCGACTTTTCGAAGCGCCATGCGCGATCGGTCGTCGACGAGTGCAGCGCGAGTGACAGATTGGTGGGGACGGGACGAGGCGGCGACGACGCGTCGAGGAGCGCGATGGTGGACAATGTCTCCTACGTCTTCTGCGTGCGAGCGAGCGTGCGAGCGAGCGAGCGAGCGAGCGAGCGAGCGAGCGATGTGTGTGTATCTGTCGACCGCCGTCAACAGAAGTGACCCGAGGCGTCGCCGGAGTGTCGCGCGAAGCCGTCGAGGACGCCGCGCGGGAGCGGCGAGAGGGCGGCGAAGGAGGGCGATTCGCACCACGAACGAACGTTTCTCGTGAAAGAGGCGAGAAGCGGTGAACCGGCGACGATGGCGTCGATGATGGAGGGCGAGCGGAGGTACCCGCCGAACCAAGAGTCGGACGCGCGAGGGGACGCGAGGCGGACGGCGGCGGACGGCGGCGGGGGCGCGACGTCTCGCGCCACGCAGAGGGCGGGCGGACGCCGCTCGCCGCGACGGCGGTTCCGGGCGTCGGCGTCCGCGCGGGAGACGGGCGGCGGTGGAGACATGGGAAGTCTCTCCTCGGCGGAGACCTCGTCGGTGAGTTCTTGAAGTCTCGTCTCGAGATCCATCTCGCCGAACGGCCAGGCGGGAGACGGCGGCGGCGAGCGGCGGCGGCGACGCGCGTCTTCGGCGGAGATTTTAGTCAACACGCCGTCGTGGAATTCGCGTCGCACGCGAACGTCCGGACGCGCGACGAACGGATCGAAATCGTATCGTAACTCGTCGTGGTGGTGTTGACGCTGCTCCCACGCGCGCGTGCGATCGACGTAATCGTCGAAAGAGCTGAAAATGTCTCGCGCGACGGGACTCGTCGCCGCGCGCCGGGCATCCGCGAACGTCGCCTTGGCCGCGCTACACGACGACTCGCGTCTCTCGCGCTCGGGTCCTCGTCGTCGTCGAGACGTCGGCGGTATCGTTCGCTTCGGTTTCGTCGCGCTCGATCTCGCCTCCACCGGTTTCTTCGTCGGCGGAGGCGTCTCCGCGTCGACGACGATTTTCGCCCTTCGTCTCCGCGGCGGCGTCTCCTCCGCGTCGGCGTCCACGGACGCTCCCGATCGAATCGTCCTCCCCTCACCCTCACCCTCGATCACACGCGCGCGTTTTATCGGCGTCACCATCAT
>Ga0255762_10004156_pt1 | contig 11198 bp, 11 predicted proteins | sample 101ome_16_FD_179962 | JGI IMG/M metagenome (GOLD analysis project Ga0255762, IMG submission 179962) | Coastal salt marsh microbial communities from the Groves Creek Marsh, Skidaway Island, Georgia - 101401AT metaG (version 2) | ecosystem: Environmental > Aquatic > Marine > Intertidal zone >... | reverse complement strand
TATGATCGGTTTGCTGATTACCGTTTTTCGCGTCTTACCCATTGCCAGATTGCGTCCAGAACAGCCAAATAACTAGCTTGTCGCTGGGGGGCGGCGCACTGGCTTATATCATCTGCAGGGCTTGGTCGAGCCATTGCCAAGTGCTTGATGTATCATCATTACGTGAAAAATACACACGGCGAGTAAATTCTGGTGCCCCGGCCAATATATAGAGACGGTGCTGATCAAGATGCTGTTTAACCAGCCGATGGGGCAAATAGGCCGACCCACCATTTTCCAGAAGATAATTCAATCCCCAAACCGGATTGTTAAAGCTGATATTTGCCACCCCAGCGCGGGCATAGGCGGTAGCGTGCTGGCGACCAAAATCAGTGCCTGACTCGATAAAAATATAACCCGGGTCAAATTCCATCGGGGTTTGTGGGTCTGGTGATACCAATACCAACCGATCTGCTGCCAGTTCCATCACCGACTGGTTCGATTTCACATCTGCAGCATGGCTAAGGCCGATATCAACCAGACCGGAGTCCAGCCAATTTGAAATTTGCGCTGAATTACCGGCCCATAGGCTGACCGCTATATCTGGCCGAAGCTGGCAGATATTGGCAAAAAGAACCTCTCCCAACCCTGTCCATAAAGAATGATGAACGCCAAAATTGCAAATTAGCCTGACATTATCGGGGAGTGCGATTTCCTGACGTGCCTGACGCCATAAATCAGACATCGCCTCGGCATAGCGTTTCAGCCGCAGACCTGATGCGGTAATGCTGACACCAGAGCGGTGACGATGCAGTAAGGTATGGCCCAAATCATCTTCAAGTGCCTGTAACCGTGCGGTGACCGTTGACTGGGTGACGTTGAGCTTTTCTGAGGCACGCGACAAGCTGCCAGTTTCAATAATGGTCAGAAATGTTTGTAAAGCTGATAGTTTCATCGCATGTTACCTGCATCGAATTTTTCGATATGATAATGCATAATAATTCATTTTTCAAATAGGCCGGGCTATGGCATTTGTGATGAGGGGGATGCAGTTATGACCAACGCGCCGGCACATTCTGACCAACAGCGTACCGCATTCATTCATGCCATGCGCGGTGTTGCCGCCAGTGTCACGGTTGTCACGACAAATGGCAAAGCCGGCCGGCGCGGGGCGACGGTATCTGCGTTTTGTTCAGTTTCGGCTGACCCGCCAACTATTTTGGTGTGTTTGAATAAATCAAGCGGGATTGCCGATGCGGTGGCTGAAAACGGCCTGTTCAATGTCAATATTTTACGCAACGACCAAGCCATGATCGCGCGAAGATTTGCTGGCAATGATGATGGCCAAGTAACTGACCGTTTTGAAAAAATTGACTGCGGTATGTCTGATATCCCAGAAATAAACGGGGCCATGGTGTTGTGTTGCGAGACAATATCTTTGGTGCCTTCAACAAGTCACATGATGGTCATTGCACATGTGACCGCCGTTAAAAATCTTCATCTTGAACCGCTGGCCTATCTCAATGGCGATTTTCACGAGCTTGTGCCAACCAAAACCGATAATGACTGAGGTGATAATGTCAGATCTTGTACCTTATCAGATGCTGATTGATGGGCAGTGGGTAGATGCTGCAGATGGTAGCTGTTTCGAGAGTATCGACCCTAGCACCGGTAAAGCCTGGGCATCTGTGCCAGAAGCCACTGCCGATGATGTTCATTATGCGGTCAAGGCCGCCGAGCGTGCGATGTATGAAGGGCCATGGTCACGTATGACGCCAACCGAGCGGGGAAAATGTTTGCGCAGGCTTGGCGATTTGCTGGCAGATAAATCAGAAGAGCTTGGCCGGGTTGAAACGCGTGATACCGGAAAGATGTTCACCGAAACGCGCTGGCAAGCAAAATATATAGCGGAATTTTTTCATTTTTATGCGGGTGCGGCGGATAAAATAGACGGCAAGACATTGCCCATTGACAAGCCTGATATGTTTGTGTTCACCGACCGTGAGCCGGTTGGTGTTGTGGCCGCCATTGTGCCGTGGAATTCACAATTATTTTTAAGCGCGGTCAAAATTGGCCCGGCGCTGGCGGCTGGTAATGCCATCGTGCTAAAGGCGTCCGAATATGGATCGGCATCAATGCTGGAATTTGGCAAATTGATCAAACAGGCCGGTATTCCAGACGGTGTGGTTAATATCATCACCGGGCATGGCGATCCGTGCGGCAAGACCCTGACATCGCATCCATTGGTTGCGCGTGTTTCATTTACCGGTGGGCCAGCCTCGGCCGCGCATGTGATCCGAAACACCGCTGAAAATTTTGCTGAAATTTCACTGGAACTTGGTGGCAAATCACCCTTTATTGTGTTTGATGATGCCGATTTGGAAAGCGCTGTTAATGGGTCTGTTGCGGGCATTTTTGCCGCTGCTGGTCAAAGCTGTGTTGCCGGTTCGCGCCTGTATTTGCATGAGTCGATCGCTGATGAGTTTTTGCGCCGCATGGTTGAAATTGCCACATCAATAAATATTGGCGACCCGCAAGATGAATCGACCCAAATGGGCCCGCTTTGCACCCCCGCTCAAATGGCGCATATTGAAGCACAAGTGGCCGTGGCGAAATCCGAAGGAGGACGTATCCTCACCGGCGGTCAGCGCGTCGCCGGGCGTGATGGATTGTTTTTTGAACCCACCATTATCGAATGTCCGCGTCAAGATATGACCATTGTTGATACCGAATTATTCGGCCCGGTGTTGAGCGTATTGCGTTTTACTGATGAAGATGAGGTTGTGGCACATGCCAACGCATCCAAACATGGATTGGCGGCCGGTATTTTTACCCGTGACAGCGCCCGTTCGGTGCGGATGGCGCGGCGGATCCGTGCCGGCATTATCTGGGTAAATACCTACCGGGTGATATCGCCAATTGCCGAATTTGGTGGCATGAAGACATCTGGCTATGGCCGAGAGAGTGGGATGCAGGCCGTATATGATTATACCAGACCGAAAACAGTTTGGATGAATCTCAGCACAACGCCAATCGCGAACCCGTTTCAACCGCGTTAAATTTTTTGTAAAGGATCTATCATGCCGGCAGAAATCAGAAGAACCATTACCCATATCCAACACACGCATAATGAGGGCGGAAAACCGCTTGCCCACCCCACCTTGCTGGTCGCGGCAGTGGCCATTATCCGGAACCCGTGGTTTGGTCGCGGTTTTGTCGAAAATCTGAAACCGGAAATACGCGACCTTGGGCCAGAGCTTGGTAAATTGCTGACCGATATGGTTTTGGCCGTCACCGGCGACAAGCTGGAAGGATACGGAAAAGCATCCGTTGTTGGGATTGGTGGTGAAATTGAACATGCACAGGCCTTGACCCATACGGTTTGGTTCGGCAACCAATATCGTGACGCGGTTGATGCCAAAACCTATCTTGCATTTGCCAATTTAAGGGGGGCGGCAGGCTGTCCTTTGGTGATCCCGCTTATGGATAAACATGATGCTGGGCGGCGGTCGCATTATCAAACCATTCATTTAAACATTCCGGATGCACCTGCTGATGATGAAATTGTCATTGCGCTTGGGGCGTCGGTTGGTGGTCATCCACACCACCGTATTGGCGACCGGTATGAAGATTTAAAGGAGATGGGACACGATGTCGACAATCCAGCCGGGGTATGAAATAGCGCCTGATGGCACCGCCTATGACTATCTGCGTAAACCCAATGCACCAGTCGTGGTGCTGATCCACGGCTTGGGGTTGTGCCGGCAGATGTGGCGTGACCATATTGCCGATTTTGCCGCAGATTATCAGGTGTTGAGCTATGATCTTGTCGGCCATGGTGACAGTGCGGCGCCAACCGCGACCACTGATTTATCCCTTTATGCACGGCAATTGCTAGGCTTGCTGGACCATCTGCAGATTGAAACGGCCGCGGTGGTTGGATTTTCGATTGGCGGTATGATCAATCGCCGCTTTGCTCTTGATTTTCCAAATCGTTTATCGGCGCTGGCAATTTTGAATTCACCACATGACCGCGGCGACGAAGCGCAAGCACTTGTCGAAGAACGCGCCGCGGCAGTGCGGTCAGACGGGGCGATGGCAACGATGGAAGCCGCACTTGAACGCTGGTTCACCGATGATTTTAGAATAACACACCCAGATTTTATGGAAACGGTGCGCCAATGGCGCCGGCAAGTTGACCCACAAAGCTATGCAGAAGCGGCGTGGGTGTTGGCCACCGGCGTGAAAGAGCTCACACGCCCGACCACACCGGTGCGCGTGCCAACCATTGTGATCACCAGTGAAAATGACAGTGGAAGCACGCCTGATATGGCCGCAACAATCGCTGCCGAAATTGATCAGGCCGCTATCTGTATTGTGCCTGAATTAAAGCATTTAGGGCTGATCGAACAACCGCAATCATTCACCATGCCGGTAATAGATTTTTTTAGAAAGTTAGCATTATGACGTCACCAACAAAACAAGCACTCTCGGGCGGTCAGGCCGCTGTTGAGGCTTTGCGAAATGAGAAAACTGAATATGTATTTGGTTTGATTGGCTCTGCCACAATGGAAATGTTTGATGCGTTATATGATGCGGATGATATTAAATTTATCGGCATCCACGATGAACGTACCGGCACACATATGGCAGATGGATACGCCCGTGCGAGTGGCAAGGCCGGGGTTGTGCTTGCAGGACAAAATGGTCCAGGCGCAACCAATTTGGTCACAGGTTTGGCGCAGGCGAAAGCGGCCTATTCACCGGTGGTGTCAATCGCTGGGGCGTTGTCTTCGGGGCATGTCTACCGTGATGCGTTTCAGGAAGTGGATCAACAAGCGCTGTTTGCCCCGATCACAAAAAAAACTTGGACGGTACCGTCACCTGACCGGGTGCCGGAAATTTTCCGTGAGGCCTTTCGCACGGCCTTAGCACCGCGCCAAGGCCCGGTGCAGATTAATTTACCGCGTGATGTGTTGTCTGGTCAGGCGGAATTTGATCGTGACCCACACCCCGAAAATTATCGGAATATGAGCCTGCCACAAGCTGGTAGTGAACAGATTGAACAGGCCGCGGCGCTTTTGGCTGAGGCAGACCGCCCGGTGATTGTCGCCGGCGGCGGCATTAAAAACACAAATGGCGATCACGCCGCTATTGTGCTGGCTGAAAGTTTGAACGCGCCGATTGTGACCTCACCGGGGCATGGCGATGCGATACCGTTTGGACACCCACTGAATGCCGGGCAGATGGGGCCACGCGGAAATGTGGTTGCGTCGCGTTTGGTAAAGGAAGCTGACGTCATTTTGGCGTTGGGCACGCGCCTTGGGTTTAATTCAACCTTTTACAGCTATGATAATATCAACAAGGATGCGGCGATCATTCAAATCGAAATTGAACCGACAGCTATTGGCAGATTTTTCCCGGTTGCGCTTGGCATTTGGGGGGATGCGCCGGGGGCGGCGCGGGCCCTTGCCGCATCCCTTGAAAAAATCCAAAGACGGGCCGCCGCTGATGCATGGACGGAAAGCTATAAGGGCGAACGAGCGGCGTTTCTTGCCAAACGTGATCAAGACGCAGTCGAAACTGATCCGATACAGCCATCTGGCCTGTTTAAGGCGTTTCGCCAAGTGTTCCCAGATGATGCCGCCGTCACATTTGATGCTGGTACATTATGCCTACAAGGTACGGATGCGCTGTGCTATGGCGGGCCTAAAAGCCTGTTTTCACCCCTCGATTTTGGCCTTGTTGGTTTTTCCTTTGCTTGTGGACTAGGGGTCAAGCTCGCCTTGCCAGAACGGCCAGTGATCAGCCTGATGGGTGATGGCGGGTTTGGTATGACTGTGTCAGAACTCAGCACCGCCGTTGACTACAATATCAACACCGTGACCGTGGTGATGAATAATGGCTGTTGGGGCGCGGAAAAAGCCTATCAACGTGATTTCTTCAACGGCCGCTATATGGGGGCTGATGTGTCCAGCCCGCCATTTGATAAGCTTGCTGAACTCTATGGTGCGGCGGGTTTTCGTGCCGAAAAACTGGCTGATGTGCCGGGCGCTATCGAAGCGGCGCTGGCATGTGGAAAACCAGCCGTTGTGGATGTTGCTGTTGATCCGAACGCGTTGTTTAGTTTCCGCCGCGACAGTTTTAAGCACCGTGGAGGCTGATCGCATGCTGACACGATACGCACTCTTTGAAGGCCGCGTCCGCCCCGGTATGGAAAGTGAAATGCGCGCCTATGTGAATGATGTGCTGGCACCGTTATGGCGACAATTTGACGGCGCGCATACGGTGCGGGTGATGTTTGGTGTAGAACAAGACCCGGATGGCCCCAGCTACCCGCTTATACTGGCCATCACCTATCCTGATGCGGCGGCGATGGCGCGCGGTTTGGCCAGCCCCGCACGCTATGAGTCACGCGATTTATTGCCCAATTTTTTTGCCAAATATATTGACGGAAAATTACTACATTATGTAATGGAAACAGATATTTTTATGCCAAATCAACACTAAAATATAAGCATAAATTTGACTGTCTTTTCTAGCCGCGACCGCGGTATCCAGCAACGCCTTGTTCAGGCACCCATGTCCCAGCTGGTATCTCGCCATATTGCCAGAATACATCAATCGGCATGCCGCCACGCGGGTACCAATACCCGCCGATCCGAAGCCACCGCGGGGCCAACAACTCAACAAGCTGTTTGCCAATGCCAACCGTGCAAGCCTCATGAAATGACTGATGATTACGAAAACTATTTAAATATAGTTTCAGCGATTTTGACTCGACCATCCATTGGTCGGGCACATAATCAATCACAAGATGTGCAAAATCTGGTTGGGCTGTCACCGGGCATAGCGAAGTAAATTCAGGTTGCACAAAACGCGCAACAAAATTCGTGTCTGGGTGAGGGTTCGGTACCCGCTCAAGTTCGGCGTCTTCTGGCCGTTGTGGCTGTTGCGACGCTTTGCCAAGTGCTTTTAAATTTTCCATCTTGCCACCCGTTTCGTGCTGCTGTTGATGTGCCTGATGAAGGCCTCGGTTTTTCTACACGTTAAATATGTGCATTCCAAGTACCGATCAATGGCCGGACGATTAATTGTGGCACCACAGGCCGTAATGATGTTGTTTGCCGGCTCGTTTCCACCTAGACTAGCGCCTTGTTATTGGCTGGGCGTTTCTAACCAACCAATGGTGGGATCGCTTTGGTCATCTGCACTATATCTATCATCAATGCCAGCCTTACATGTTCAGGAGTTGTTAATGTCTAGTCTTTTGTTTGAACCCATCACTCTGGCCGGCATGACACTGCCAAACCGCATAGTGGTGGCGCCAATGTGTCAATATTCGGCTGACAATGGCACGATGAATGAGTGGCATATCGCTAATGCTGGATCATTTGCCCGAAGCGGGCCGGGGTTGATCATTTTAGAGGCAAGTGGTGTCGAAGCGGCTGGCCGCATCACGCATGGATGTGCGGGTCTCTATTCTGATGAAAATGAAGCGGCAATGGCGCGTGTAGTGGCGCTCTGCAAATCGGTTGGGCATAGTAAAATTGGTGTTCAGTTGGCGCATGCGGGCCGTAAAGCCTCGACACAGCGGCCATGGGAAGGTGGGTCTGCACTATCTGATGGGGCATGGCAAACATTTGCGCCTTCGGCCATTGCCTTTGATCCTGCATGGCATACGCCGCAAGCCCTTGATGATGATGGTTTGGCACGAATCAAGCAGGCTTTCGTTACGGCGGCTGAACGTGCGTTAAGAATTGATATGGATGTCATAGAATTACATGCCGCGCATGGCTATTTGCTGCATCAGTTTTTATCGCCACTCAGCAATCAGCGTGACGATTCCTATGGGGGGTCGCTGGAAAACCGCATGCGGTATCCGTTGGAGATTTTTGATGCCGTGCGCGCGGTGTGGCCACAAGACCGGCCGTTACTTGTTCGGGTATCTGCAAGCGACTGGGTTGAAGGCGGCTGGGATGTCGAACAAACCGCATCATTTGCTGAAGCGTTGCAAGACCGGGGGTGTTCAGCCCTTCATGTGAGCAGTGGTGGCAATTCCCCCTTGCAACAAATTGATATAGGGCCGGGGTATCAGGTTGGATTTGCCGATTTTATCCGGCAACGTGTCGACATGCCGGTGATCGCTGTTGGCATGATCACTGACCCGTTTCAGGCGGAAACGATTATTCGGGCAGGGCAGGCTGATATGGTGGCCCTGGCACGTGAATTTTTGCGTGACCCGCATTGGGTCTGGCGTGCGGCAAAGGCATTGCGTGCAACTAGTTCGGTGCCTCAACAATATCAACGGGCAGTGTCATTTGATTAACGGTGTAGATAACTATTTATAGCGAGTAAAAACGTTTGGGGGCGCCAACACCGTTGCCTGAATAGGCTGACAAAAAGACTGCTGGGTAGGGTTTGTCTTGGATGATGCAAAATCATTTGCCGTTTTGTGCCGCGATTGTGGGTCTGCCGGGTTTGTTGGTGCCCCGGACCCGCCTTATGATTGTGTTGTGTGTCACAGCCGGAATATTCGGTGCCACGCTGAATTATTCGGTTTGACAATTGCGCATATCGATTGCGACGCGTTTTATGCGTCAATTGAAAAGCGTGATAATCCGGATCTGCTGAACAAACCGGTGATTGTCGGTGGTGGGGATCGCGGCGTTGTTGCCGCCGCCTGTTATATCGCAAGGCAATATGGGGTGCGCTCTGCTATGCCAGCCTGGCAGGCTTTAAAACGCTGTCCTGATGCGGTTGTGATTAAACCGCGGATGGCACATTACACAAAAATTAGCCGGCAGGTTCGCGACCATATGCTGTCATTAACCCCGCTTGTCCAGCCTCTGTCGATTGATGAGGCATTTCTGGATTTGTCCGGCACGCAAAAATACCATAAATGTAGCCCTGCCGAGGCCCTTATCCGCTTGCAAAAACATATTTATGCCGATGTTGGCATCACCGTTTCGATTGGTCTTGGGCCAAATAAATCGCTCGCCAAAATGGCGTCTGACCGGGATAAACCAGACGGGTTTTTTGTGATCGGCGCGGCTGAGGCTGAAGCTTGGCTCGCCCCACAACCGGTGTCTGTTCTCTTTGGCATTGGCAAAGCCACGCTGAAAAAATTACATGCCGCTGGCTATCACAGCTGTGCTGATCTTGGTGCCGCCAATGAACGTCAATTGACCAAGGTACTGGGCAGTCAGGCGGGGCGGATCATGGCGCTGGCAAAGGGAATTGACCCACGCCCGGTGACGCCTGAACGCGCCGCTAAATCAGTGTCGAATGAAACGACATTTTCGTGTGATTTGACAGAATTTTCAGAATTAGAAGCCGTTTTAGAGAGGTTATGCGGTAAATTAGCGAAACGATTAAAATCTAGCCAGCTCACCGGGGCGACAGTGACCTTGAAGCTGAAGCGATCAGATCACCGGATCATCACCCGCGCGCATAGTCTTGAGACACCGACCGATAAGGCGCATATCTTATTTGATATTGGCCGTAGGCTTCTTGTACCGGAAACGCAAAAATCTATACCGTACAGGCTGTTAGGCATAGGTGTTAGTCATTTAAATCAGGCTAGTTCTAGCTTGTTCCTTGATTTGAATGATGAGGTGAATGACAAGCGAAACCGGTTAGAAGCGGCGATGGATCGTTTGCAGGGCAAACTTGGCGACAGCATCATTCAATCCGGTCGACAATTTTCCCGCCACCGCACCGGCACGCAAAATGATGATACCGCCTAATAAGGGTGTTTTGGCGTGCGGTCGCTGGATAATGATTGCTGGCGTTGTTGACAAAGCCATTCAATGGCATCAGCCAGATGAATTTGATCGATATGATCGTCACCACGCGCAACGCGCAGGCGGTGCGCCTCGATTAACACATCTGCATGTGTGGTTCCAACCGGGGGTTCAAACCGGTACGCCGCCAACTCTATCAGCATACCAAGCGGATCCCTGAAATAAATTGAATCCATAAAGCCGCGATCTTTTGGGCCGGAATGGGTAATGCCGCGTTCGTCCAAACGTTCAACGGTCTGGGCAAATGTCGCCTGGCTAACGGTAATGGCCAGATGATGCAGATGCCCGGCGCCTTGCGGTGGGCGCCGCTTTTCCGCTTTTCGGGTTTCATCGGTAAATACCGTGATTAAACGCCCATCGCCAGGATCAAAATAAACATGGCCTTCATCCGGGTTGTCCAGATTAGGCTGGTCAAAAACGAATGGCATACCCAGAACACCCTCCCAGAAATCGATAGAGGTCTGGCGATCAGCCCCGATGATGGTGATATGGTGAATGCCTTGCGCCTGAATTTTTCGCATAGATCGTTGCCCCACAAAATCTGCTAGTGATGGGTAATTTGCTGTATCTACCAACCGGCGGCGCCGGTTTTAATGAAGGTACCGTTATTCAACTCGCGCATGGCTTGTTGCAATTCAGCCTGTGTGTTCATAACAATTGGGCCATGCCATGCCACAGGCTCTTTTAACGGTGCACCAGAGATCAACAAAAACCGCACCCCCTGTTCGCCAGAGGTGACAGCCACCTCATCACCATCACCAAACAAAACCAATGTCCGGTTGCCTGATAGATCACGAATTTCAATCTCTTCTCCGCCAAATTCCTTTTCAACTTTCACCCCAAAAGGCGACGAGGCGTTGCTGAAAGACGCGCTACCCTCAAAAATATAAGCAAATCCCTGACGCCGCGTGTCAAATGGAAAGACTTTGAAACAGTTGGGGGGCAGGGTGATGTCGAGATATTGGGGTTCGGCGGCGATGCCATCAACCGGCCCTTGATAGCCGCGATAGTTACCCGCAATGATACGAATGCGGCTGTCATCATCATCGTGAAGTTCGGTTATCTCGTTCGACTTGATATCCTGATAGCGCGGCGTGGTCATTTTTTGGCTTGCTGGCAAATTTGCCCATAATTGAAAGCCGTGCATCTCGCCAGCTGCGTTGCCATGCGGCATTTCCTGATGAATGATGCCTGATCCGGCTGTCATCCATTGGACGTCACCACCGCTCAACGTGCCCTGATTACCAAGGCTGTCCCCATGATCAACGGTGCCTTTTAACACATATGTGATGGTTTCGATGCCGCGATGTGGGTGCCATGGAAAGCCATTTTTGTAATGTGCCGGGTTATCATTACGAAAATCATCCATCATCAAAAATGGATCAAACGGCGTGGTATCGCCAAAACCGAAAA